>Ga0116231_10000721_pt1 | contig 61496 bp, 52 predicted proteins | sample S1TSphgellanicum_2_FD_89695 | JGI IMG/M metagenome (GOLD analysis project Ga0116231, IMG submission 89695) | Host-associated microbial communities from peat moss isolated from Minnesota, USA - S1T2_Fd - Sphagnum magellanicum MG | ecosystem: Host-associated > Plants > Peat moss > Unclassified...
AGGAAAAATCGCAAATAAGATGTTGGAGACCAAAAAGGGGCGGGCGCCGGCCCTTCACAAAAAACAGCAAAGAAAACGAAGCGCACCCCCGCCCCCCCCCCCCCCCCCCCAAAAGATTGACCAAAATGATTGATGTCTACAAACATGCATTTATTGGGGGAAATGGTGTACCTCATTTCGGGCCAAACGTTTAATCCAATTGGAAGAAAATTAATATATGGATGGAATTTTATTTGGCCTCAACCCATAGTTTTAAAGTTGCAATTCTTGTTGAAATACATAATATTGATTTCCAACCCAATAAACCAAGGAATAATTTCAAGAACTCACAATTATTTATTTGCATTTCTAATCATGGGGCCATTTGTGGCAAACACATGAACAAATATACAATTTCAAGATAAAAATGACATTGTAACTTTACAAGTATTTCATTTCACATTGAGTGACATAAATAATTATAAAATTGTATTCGTAATTAGAACAATTTAGGGAATGGGTGTGCTCAAAATATATAATGAATAGTGAATTATTTTTCTCCTTCATATGTGAAGTCCAACATATTAATTAAAAATGTTTTGTGCATTTGAAGAGGTGACCGTTATTTGAATTAATTAATTTGTAAGCTAGGATGATGCTGATGATATGTTACACCCATGAGATATGAATAACTCAATTTAATTTTAATGGAGTTAAATGTCCAATCAGCTAATCCATGATAAAACACATAATCAAATGAAGCACATTAATTGGCTAATTATCATCAACATGCATTTCACTTTTATCCTATTATATAACTTTAATTTTCAAAAAATATTGTGTGCATGATTTTTTCTATGTTATAAAATGAAATGAAGTAGAATGGGACATGTTGATATATTGTCTATCAATTATGATCAAGTGCCATCCCCAACTCATTTCAAAATCATTTAGGTGATTGCAAACTCCTTTTTAAGAGGTGGGGTCTTAACAAAAGGCAACAACTCTACATGGAAGTTCTCTTGTCTATTTAAGATTCTAGATAATTTGTTTACTAAGAATGTTATTATGGTTAGGTTATGCTATAGTTGAATCACATTTTTTTAAGATATATGTATTTTTTTCTCATTTTAGTTTTACTTAAACCATAGTTCATGGGATAGTTGGTGTGTACATTTAATTTTATTAGAGGTATTAATCTATGGTTGCACTACAACAATTATAATATTGAGGTTGGAAGTATAAATAAATTAAACTCTTTGTAGTATAATGACACAAGAGGTTTATTTTATCACTTTTCCCCCCAAAAATAAAATAAAAATCATTTTGGGTGCATGAAGTGTGGGCTTACTAATTTAGCAATCTTGGTCGATGCCAAAGTGAAACATAGTTTTGAAGCTGAATTGTTTGATTTCTTGCCTTCTCATATTGGGGGATGTCATGAGGTTGTTATGCACGGCAAATGATAAGGTATACCTACTAAGTGAGTACATTGTTTAACAAGTCGATAGGTAGGTACACCCATTATTGCCCAATTTCCCATGCTAGGTAAGCCAAGGATCCATTGTATCCACAATACATTTGATCCACCATCTACAAACGTTTGTATAGTTTTTTTTGGACTCATAACACTTGGCTTCAAAATCATGCTTTTGTCATGAGGAGTGGTGTTGGGGAGAATGCACTTATAGCACAAGAAGTGGAGGATTGGGGGCGCAACTCTTCAAATTTCACATTGAAAGGTTTGCAAAATCAAAAACCTTCCATAAGTTTTTTAAACATATTAATGCTATTTATTAAACATTTTGGTATGTTTGGAATATATTGTTTCATGCAAGTATGCCTACTTGACATATGAATATTATGTTTCAAGCATTTGCCCTTCCTTCATGCAATCACTCGAATTGTACACTATTATGTGTAATTTACGGAATGACAAGTCGTGTATAACATCTATATCCATTTATAGAAGCATTTGTAAACTAACTTTTGACTTTGGGTGTAAGGTGTATATAATGTTGTTTTACAAAATTTAACCAAAGAACCAATGTATAGGAATCGTGTAAATACCCGTCATCATGTGTGGGGGAGGAAGGGGGAGTGTCAATTGACTTAAATTACCTTGAATTTTGAACTAGAAGTGCAAGGAAGTTTTGAGTTTTACATGAAACTAAAGGGCCAAAACCTTTTCATACAACTGATTTATTTATCACATGGATCATCGACATCATCATCGATGGTTTATGGTGGGTATGTATTAGGATTGGTTCCTCGATTTTTTCTTGAGAACTGGAGCTATATATCAAAACCGGTTCTTTCAATATCTAAGAACCGAAGTTAATATATATGACAAATATCGGTTCTTTTAATTTGTTGAGAACCGAACTTATGCGGTTATTTGATACATTGATCATCATCATTGTCGTCAATGGCTTATGGTAGCTACATATGAGAATTGGTTCTTAGATTATTTTGTCTTGAGAACTACCACAATTTATATATCCAAATGGGTTCCTCTCATTCTTTGAGAACCGCGTTAATTATTTTTTTAAATGATTTTTTAATAGTTTGAGAACCATGGGTAATATATGATGGAAATCAGTTCCTTTTGATTATTTGGGAGTGTACCCCACTGGTCGTTTGATGCCCCCAATTCTAATAACCGGCCCCTCAAGTTCCAGCGGTTTTTTATAAAATTGGGGGGTGAATTTTTGCCACTTGGCAACAACAATTTTTTAAAAAATCCAGTGTGACTCATAAAAAGGAAAAAAAATTATGGAGAAAAAAGTGCCAAATTGGCCAGATTTTTAGGGATTTTTTTTCTTAAATCGCCATATTTAAACAATAGGTTTCACCACCACCACCACCAGGTCGTCAAAATATAACATGATTCTTAAAAAAATTTACTTTCCTGTCTGAACTGTAGCCAAAATTTGGCTAATTCCTCTTGTGGATGATCATCAGTCAGTGTGGCTAAATCACAAAATTTTAAATAAAAATTTAAATTTATAAAAAAATAATTTAAAAAACCCTACACCCAAGACTGTTTTTTTTTTAATTTTATTACATGAAGAATGATGATGATGATGATGATGAAAATGGGTTAGTAATGGTGTAAAATTTCATGAAAGGAAAGTGGGGTGGCAGCAGCAGTTGCAGTAGCAGTGGGGTTGCAAAGTGGTTTTGGTTTTTCTACACAAAATTTGTTGAAACACTTGGCAGTTGCTAAAGCACTTCATGCTGCCACCTTCCAAGTGTCGCTGCTCTCCACGTCTCCTGCCCTCTTGTTTTGTTGGCATTCATTCCTTCCTCTGCTTCCTTCTTGCTCTTGAATCGTTGTTGCTATGACATCTTCACACCCAACACCCACTTTGCCTCTTCCTTCCCCTCCCATTGCCTTCCCAACTTTCCCCCACCTCACAAACCCAAACTGCAAAACCAGAGTGAAGAAGAATCAAAATTTGTCACTCTCGACAACAACCCATCAGCACAAATCTTGAGAAACCACACCAGCCCACATTTAGCCATACCACCAACCAACTTCTTAGGAAGCTCCCAGATTGGAGAGAGAGCCCAAAACGCCAATTCTTCTTCTTCTTCTTCTTCTTCTTCTTTTCTCCCCTTTGAGAAGCCTGAGTTTTGGGATTATCCAAAAACTTGCTCCTTTTCAACACAGTTTTGAAATTGCAGATTCAGTACAAATCTGCTGGAGACAAGCTGAACATAGTTTTCTCCAGGATCTCATGACAATCCCACCTGTAGTAGCCTGACAGACACAGGAACTACAGTCTAGAGCTGAAGGAAAAACAGTAGAAGTGAGAGAAGAACTGTTGGGTTTAGGAACAAGAGTCTTGTGTGTCGCTGTGATTGTTGTTCCGGGGGTGAGATTTTGGAGTCCGAAAAAATGTATAGTGCTATTACTATGGAGGTGGGTGGGCTCATCAGGTCTACTAAGATTTCCAGCAGCTGCTGCTACAACAACAACAACAAGCAAGCTGCTGAATCTTCTCAGGTGCTGCAGCACAAGTTGGGAACTTCTTCTTCTGGAGGTCTTGTTGTATCACAAACTGCCGCTTCTTCAATCCCAACGTGTCTTCACAAGGTGGGTCCATTCACAAAAAACAATCCACAGATTTTCTCTTGGGTTTGCTGAAAAAAAGAGATAGACAGAGACAGAGACAGACAGATTTTCCTCTTGTGTAAAGGGAGAGTTTCCGTTTGTTGGCGTGAAGTATTCAACAAGCGATCTGAAATAGCCAAGCAATCTCTGAGATCACCACACGAAATGAGTTTTCTTTTTTTTTCCTTTTTTGAAGAAGAGATGGTTCATGGGGAAGGGAACTGATTGAATTCTGCTGCAGGGGACAACAACAAGCTTGACTAGAAAACCTTGTTTGCATCAAGCTGGTCAAGGCTTGAGGAGCAGAATCTCCAAAAGAGAACAATCTGCTGCTATGGGTGCAAAATCTGCAACCATGCAGCGAGCATTCATTCTACCTGGAGCTCGAGCTGATTACCACAACACGGATACATTGAAGGATGAGCAAGTGAAGTCAGGTCAGCCAGGACAGCAAGTGGGACACAGTGTACCATCCCAGATGCTGCTGAACACAAACGAAGCTCCCCAGAGCAATGATGCAGCAGCTATGCAAGCATGGAAAGATGAGATTTCTCTTTTTGTGAGCAACAGCATCATCTCCATCCAGAAAAACTCCACAATCTACTATTCAGAAAATATTGCAATCAGTTCAATTCAATTCATTGTGCTGAATCTGAGAATTCTTCATGCTTGATAGGTGGGAGCAAATGAGGCAAAGTGGGAGGATGCAGCATGGGTGCAAGCACAAATCGACCGGCGTTGTGTTGACAACATGCGGATGCTGACAGTGGATTCAGTGGACACAGCCAAAGCAGGACATCCTGGATTACCAATGGGATTAGCTGAAGTGGGTTATGTGCTGTGGCGTCATGCCATGAAGTACAATCCTCGAAACGCAAATTGGTTCAACAGAGATCGCTTCGTACTCAGTGCTGGTCACGGTTGTCTGCTTCAGTACATTTGCTTGCACCTTGCTGGCTATGACTCTATCCAGGTACATACATACTTACTTACTTACATACATACCTCTCTCCTCTCCTCTTGACTTCTCTCCTGCTTCATAGTTTTCTCCATTCAGAAAAATGTGCTCTTTTTTCTTGGAACTTTGCATTTTGAGGATTGTGGAAAGGAGATGATGATGATGATGATGATGTCTAGGGTTTTACCTGGGATTGAGCAGATAGAGGATTTGAAGCAACTGTGCAAGCTTGGGAGTCGCACTCCTGGTCACCCTGAGAATGTCACCACTGCAGGCATTGAAGTCACCACAGGTAGTATATGTGCTATTCAAGCCAAACCCAGCATCCCCACGCCTCCCGCTTTTTCCCTTTGATTTGAAGGTTGGGCCACTCATTTTGCCTTACTCTTTTGACTTGGCTTGATGTCACAGGTCCATTAGGTCAAGGAGTAGCAAATGCAGTTGGGATGGCAGTGGCAGAAAAGCATTTGGCAGCTCGATTCAACAAGCCTGATGCTGTGATTGTGGATCACCACACGTAAAAAAAAATTCTTTACATTTGGAGACTTGCAGCTCCTCTCATACTACTGCTTCTATTGTTGCTTTGTTCTGTGTTTTTTGTGCTTTTTAAAAAGCACAATTATTGTGTCAGTTTGAACAGACTATGGTTGTGTATTTTGGCACAGGTATTGTATTATGGGTGACGGATGTTCAATGGAGGGGATTTCCAATGAGGCAGCATCATTGGCAGCTCACTGGAAGCTGAACAAATTGACAGTCATCTATGATGACAATCACAATACAATAGATGGTGATACATCATTGGCTCTTTCAGAGGATGTTGGCAATCGCTTTGAAGCTCTTGGGTGGAACCGCATCATCATCCCCAACATTTATGATGATATGGATTCCTTCAAGGTCGCACTTCTGTCAAAACCCACCAAACCCGATATGCCAACATTCATACAGGTTGTTTCTTCTCTCTCTTGCTCTCTCTCACTCAAGAAACATCACAGATCTAATGTTCCTTGATGTCTAAACACAGTTTTCCAGAAGAAAACCTTGTAAAAATGCCCAAAGCTTGAAAAACTGATCTTCAACTGGCAAAGACCATTTTATGATGGGAAATGGGCTGAATGGAATGGAGCTACAGGTGAAGACGCGGATAGGACGGATGTCAGTGAAGGAGAATACAGCAAAAGCACACCATGGCACATTTGATGAGGAGGATGTGAGAAAGATGCAGCAGAAGCTACACTGGAATAACCGAGAACCCTTTTATGTCATTCCCCAAGTTTATGAGTAAGCAAAGCATTCCATTCAACAAAAGTAGTGTCACAGAGTTTGGGTCCATGGCAATTCTTCAACCCTGAACCCTAAACAAGGGTGTCAAAATCAGACAGGAAAATTGTGAATGAGTCCATGTCTTTTGATCCCTGGAAGTTGTAAGGTACCTGATGGTGGTGATGATGATGATGATACAGAGAGTTTACTAAAAACAGCAAGCATGGCATGCAATTGGAAGCGGAATGGAATGATGCACTGAAGAGGTATACAGAGAAATATCCAAAGGAAGCTGAAGAATTCCAAAATCTCCTCAATGGCAACATTCCATCAGATTGGGACAAAGTTCTTCCAGTACTGTCTACAGACCAATCCAGTACCCTCACCCTAAACCCTGTCACTTAGCTGCAAAGCAGAAGTACCATAAAAGCAACTCTTTCTTTGACATGTCCCTTGCATGATCCTTTCAAGATCATCATCTGTTTCTGGAACTGAGTCTATTGGATCAATATGCTGGTGTGTACCTGTGTTGTGCAGAGTTGGTCAGAGAAAGATCCTGTGGATGCAACACGAGGTTACTCTGAGAAGTGTTTGAATGCTGCAGCAGAAGTGCTACCAGGAATCATTGGTGGCAGTGCTGATCTAGCAAGCTCCAATAAAGTCTACATGAAAAACTCGACTGACTTCCAACATGATTCTCCTGAAGGCCGCAACATCCGCTATGGTATCCGTGAGCATGCAATGGCAGGGATTTCCAATGGCCTAGCTCTCCATGGTTCAGGTCTCATTCCCATAGCTGCAACATTCCTGATCTTCAGTGACTACATGAAGAATGCGATGCGACTCTCAGCTCTGAGTGAAGCAGGAGTGATATATATTCTGACCCATGATTCAATTGGACTTGGAGAAGATGGCCCTACACACCAGCCAGTGGAACAATTAGTGGGTTTACGTGCAATTCCAGACATGTATGTTCTACGACCAGCTGATGGAAATGAAGTTGCTGGTGCATACCGAGTTGCAATTTCTCGTCGTCATGCACCGACAGTTCTATCACTGTCTCGCCAAAAAGTGGAAGCTAATCTTTCAGGAACTTCAAGTGAAAGTGTAGCAAAAGGTGGTTACATTGTGAGTGATAACAGCAGCAGCAGCAGCAGCAATGGTAGTAAAGAGGTTCTTCTTCCAGAAATCATTTTGATTGGAACAGGATCAGAACTCGCTCTATGTGAGAAGGCAGCAGAGACATTACGCAAAGAAGGCAGAAAGGTGCGGGTTGTCTCTCTTGTTTGTTGGGAGCTTTTTGACCAGCAACCCAAGGAGTATAGAGACAGCATTCTTCCCCCAACCGTGCTGAAAAGGCTGAGCGTGGAAGCTGGATCTCCAATTGGGTGGCGAGAATATGTTGGATCAGAAGGCAAGGTCTTTGGAGTTTATACATTTGGCTGTAGCGGAGGTTACTTGGATGTGTTCAAGAAGTATGGTTTTACGGACAACAACGTTGCAGAAATGGCACGATCCCTTCTAGCATAAGAACCAGTAGTTGCTTCTGTACAGAGACATGTATACACATATACTTTCCATTAGAAAATACTAAAGAACTAACTATTAGCATACTTACAAAATATGGGTGAAGTTATCAATTGAATGGAATTACTAAGAGTGGAATTACATCATCCTAAAGGATGTAATGATCATGTTTTTATTTTTTCTTATGTTTTCTGTCAACAAATCAGCAAAGATTGATGGAGCAAAGAAAAGAGAAGACTCAGTCCATCCCAAAACACGCATCAAAGGAATTGAAGAAGTGGTTTGCATGATGAATACAACAGCATCTCCACTTATTTCGACTTATTTCATTTAGTTAGTGTCAATGCCATACACTAATTAACCACCACCATGATATTGAGGTTTTTTTCTCACAAGATGGGGTTGCCATGGGGTTTGTTGGCCTTGACGGTTGCTAGCTAAACCAAAAAAAATTTAAGATTAAAAAGAAAGAAATATTTTTAAAAATCAAAACAAATTAAAATGAAGATATAAAGAGGAAAATCAACACACAAAGCTATGAAGCAAGAACAAATCATTTGTGATATATAATGAACAGCCTTTCACACAATGGTTCTGCCCCATATGTTGAGTTCACACCAGCAACAGTTAAAATAGAAAAATATTCATAAGTTCCCCAAAAGTGAACAGTCCCAGTAACATCCTGGTGAGCATTCAAAATAATTTTTATGAGATTGTTATGAAAATTTCAATTTCTATGAGCAAACTCCACACTGACATGTCAAAGGTAACCATTTTTGCTAGTTCTGATCATACCCAAAACAGATAAGAAGAGCAAGTGTGGTTATCACCTTGTGAGAGTTGCTCACAAAAGAGTCAGACCATCACCTTCCATCATGGATAGCAGTAGTGCTGAGCTGCCATGACTACCCACTGACTTCATTAGCTCCTGACAGTGGGTGTAAGATAAGTATATGATAACCCACCCCTAATTCAGGCAATCCATTATACAACATCTTCATCCCTGAGTCTCTCTCTTGCATTTCCCAAAGCAATAGAAACACCATTATAACAACAGCTGCATCCTGAGTCTCTATTGTATTTCCAGAAGCAATAGGAAGAGACCTGGTCTTAGTTTTGGCTAGCACTGAAGACACGTAGCTTTGCACATATACATTCCACAGTTACATTATCCCAGTACACTCATATTATACATTGTCCGGGAAAAATTTCATTCATAGTTGCCAAAAGTTTACAATGAGCTTATCAGAGGGGAGATTGGGTTTAGGGTTTAAGGTTTAGGTTTAGTGTTAAGGGTGATGACCAAACTCTAAAATTTGCCTTCACCTTTCATTTCATGCAGCAACTTCACCTGCCACAAACCACTGGGGCAGAATCACAAACATATTGTGATATATAATAAACCACTGGGGTTGATGAACCCATGCCAAAAGCCTAAGCACCCCTCAAGTTGCAGGAAAAATGTTTTTCTTAAGAACTTGGTGCGATACTGTAGCCATACACACTTACACACACTGTCAGTTTGGACAGAAAAAAAATTGCAGGTGAAGTAATAGTATGCAAGACCTCTGTTTTGCTGCAGAGATACTGCATGAGTTCATTGTCATTGATGCTTGCTGCGCTCTGGATAGGGTGGAGGGCAAGACTTGACTTGTAATACCCATCTTCAAGCATTCTTGTATCAGCTTGCAAGAACATAATGGGCATAACATTAACTAGGACAATTGTCGACATCTTACTGAAAAGGTCACACAGAAAAAGAAACTCTACATTTCTCATCTAAACAATTGGAAAAGCCACCAAAAAGCATAACATTGAACAAAGAGACATGAAGTGAACTCTAACCCCACCCAAAATAAGGCACCAATGAGAAGGTCCTCCCAATCAATAGAGACTTCTGATTCTCTTCCAGAACTGCCAGGGGGCACCACCACCTTTGGATGCTCAGAAGAAGTGTCCACTGGTACCTTGTTTCCTGGAATTGAAGTCAAAGGCTCATTCCTCATTTTGGGTACTTGAGTGACAAGAGATTTTTTGGGCTTGGAAATTTGCTCCTTTGTTGCACTGTTTGACGGTGTTTAGAGCAACAAACATCCTTTTGGTTGGAGGATTTTAATGTCACAGTGATCTCTTCTGTCGAGGCAGCAGATGTGAGCACTGCTGATTTTCTCTTCTTTTTGCACTTCATATCCATTTCCAAATACTGCACAATGGGGTTCATCACCATGCCCAATATTTCAAAAAAAGCTGCTCTTCCTTGTAAAAGAGCATGAAGCCATTAGCCATGGCAGGTTCTCAACATCTAAACTAGGATGTCAACTTTTAAGATTTATGCCAAAACAACCCACAACCGAAGTGAATATGATTATCATCATATAAAATCAGGTTGTAACTCATGTTCTACAACGGCAAATATTGTTAGAGCTTGAGTTAAGAAACACTAGGAGTAAGTACTACCTGGAGAAGGAAGGGCATCTGGCATCACAAAGTCTTGTGATGTCTTCTCCCCAAGGTAGATTTTTCCCTTATCCCACCAACAGTTCCTGTTTGAATCCAAATGAGTAAAAGGTTGCCTAGAGCATTGTTGAGATTTTAGGGTTTGGAGTTTATTTAGGTTTAGGGTCCAGGGTCCAGAGTTTAAACTCTGGGCCCTAAACCCCAAACCCATTCGTAAAATTTGACTATGCCAACTGGAATATCACGGGTACTGCTGACTGCACCTGTCGTTCTTTAAGACAAGCTTTGCTTGTCTCAGTATTGCTGTGAAGCTCATGAACAACTTCATCAAAGTTAATGACTAACTCAACAACACATGCTCACAATTAGCAAGCAAATGCAGCCCCACTCTCCTTCCAACTACAATATAGAGTGCACTACTACACACAGCAATTCCTCGAAAAAAACAAAAGAAAACTGTAATCAACAGGGAGGGAACCACAAGAAGAAGACAACCTGATTGGCATCCAAAATCAAAGCAAACACCGCTGTGACAACCTGCAAGCCTACACTACTACATTGTCATTGTCCTGAGCAGAGGACCCAGTTGCTTTTTTTTTTGGAAGCACCATATAAGCAAGTTTTCAACTGGAAATGTACAGTCTTATCTTTCAATCTCTCAGAAATGCAAAAGCAGAGCTAGCACTCAGAGATTACAGAAGACTCTAGCAAAACCATCTTGTGAGGAAGCACTACACGTGTGAGCACTAAATGTGAGAGAGAGATGGGTAGGACCAAAGACACTAATCATGATGAGTGCTTTGTTTCTAATAGCCTTGCAGCCCAATGTCTGTCTCAACAAGGACCAGAGAAAAAGATGAAAGACTTGTAACATGTCCCACAATGATCTGATAACCTAAACCCTAAACCCTAAAGGGCATCAACAGACATGAAGCAACAAAGTCAGTCAAAGAGTGTGAACAGCGCTTACTGGAAGGGTTCAATGGCCAGTGCTAATGAACCACTCTTATGCACATTCCAAAAGAAGTCCTCCCTGCCTTGATAACCAGCATGCCATATCCCTAACTTCTGTTCAGAAACCAAGCGCCCACACATCATCAAGCTAAGGTTCACCTCTCAACAGCTGTCTGCACATAAAGACTGAAGAATGAGAAAGTGGCAAGCAATTCACAAAGCAAGAAAAGGTTATTTTTCAATGGTATTTAAACCACATTGCTGGGCTTGAATTATGTTACAGGAAGCAACTGAAAAGAGAGGGTCTGTTTGCAGTAATTTTGCCACCTTAGCATTGGACAATGTGGAGAATGCACGATCCAAAAACACAACCGGATCTGTATCTGGGTGCCCACACTCAACCACCCATGATTATAAATGGTAAATATAACACTTAGCTTCACATACAGTTTATGAATCAGCTCTGAGAACGTGGTCTTCAACACCAATCAGATTACAAAATGTGTCTTGGGCCTCTGGAATCGTGTGAAAGAAAGAAAGAAAGAAATCGTTGTGGCGCCAATGAAGTGGAAGTTGTTGCATTGGGGGAGTTGGTGCTGGGAATGCGAGACCTCCTCCTGTTCACCCCTGCTGTGCGCGGCAGCAGCAGCAGTTTGCGTCTTTTCTTGGGTGAGTTCCAAACCTGATCTCATCGGAGGATAAGAAACTGGAGGAATTAGGGTTTGTAGAAGAATTGTTTTGGTTTTTCCTTCTTGATGCGGTCGGTCCTAGTAGGATCTGAGAGTGTGCTTCTTAAAGATTCAGTCGAGAAGTTGTCGAGCAAATGTCCCTGTTTGAAGAAACGCTGGATTCAATGCTACCAACTGCATGTGACCGCTGCTGGACAGTGGACCCACAGAGACTTTGCCTCTTTTGGAGCAGATCTTCCAGAACCTGGAGCAGCAGCAGATCCCACTTCACGTAAATGTCTGTTGAAAGGTTTGGACAAAGAATATGGCGGAAATGCAATACTTTTTCCTGCACTTGATTGAGCTTTTCTGATTCTGAATTTGAGCTTTTTTTCCTGATTCCAAATGCCGCATGTTGCTGCTAGTTGCTGTCCATGTGTGTGTGTGTGTTCTCGATCAGAGAAAGTACGTGACGACAAATGATTGCTGCTATAAGAATCGGTACCTGGTTCTTGGTTGGGAGGGAGTAGTTGTAATAGCATTGTTATCTGCATGCATCTGACTGACCGTGAGGATTGCAAGGCTGAGAGATGTTGTTGGATTGAATTCCATTTGCTGCAGACAAATGCTAGGTGCCCAGATTTTAAATACAGAGTGACACATGAGGCACTCTGGCTTGATGGCAAATGGAATCCCACATGGTCGAAGCAAACCTGACAGCATTGGCACCAGGGACTGTACAAACCAAGCAATGGGATGCAAACTCCACAAGAGATGCTAAGTCCAGGCAATATGAAAAGGCAATTGAGCTTTTTGAGAAGATGCAATGAGACTGCACAATTCCAGACAGTCTCACTTCCGTTCAAGTTCTGAATGCTTGTGCAAGTTTATGAGACCTTGACAAGGGGAGAAAGATCCATACATGCATCGTTGAAAGCAGCTGTGAGTCTGGTGTCAATGTGAGTAATTCCCTGGTTGACATATATGCTAAATGTGGGAGCATTCAGGATGCTTGGAACATTTTCTCGAGAATGCCTACACATGATGCTGTCTCTTGGAGTGTGATAATACGAGGATATTTGTGAAATGTGGGCAAGGGCAACAGGCATTGGAACTCTCCAAAGAAATGCAATGTGATGGTGTGGAGGTAGTCCCTGTCACCTTTGTGGCCATGCTCAAATGCAAGTTTATGAGCGCTTGAGGAGGGCAGACACATTCACACACAGATCATTCAAACTGACTGTCAGTCAAATATCTGTGTGGTGAGTAGACTTGTTGACATATACACCAAATGTGGGGGCATTAAGGACGCACAGAGAGTGTTTGATTCAATGCCCACACACAATGCGGTTTCCTGGAATGCCATGATTTTGGGGTATATGAGTGTGGACAAGGGCAGAAGGCATTAGGACTTATTCGACAAATGCAATCTCAAGAGGTGCAACCAGCTCCCATCACTTTTGTCTGGGTAGTAAATGCATGTGCTAGTTTAGCTGCACTTGAAGACAGCAGGCATGTTCATCAACAGATGATTCAAAGCAATTTTGAAACTGATGTCTTTGTTGGGAGTAGCCTCATTGACATGTACACCAAATGTGGGAGCATAGATGATGCTTGGAGAGTGTTCAACAGAATGCCCACACAGGATGTAGTCTCTTGGAGTGTCATGATTCTGGTGTGGGCAAGCACAAAAGGCATTGGAACTATTTTGAGAAATGCAATGCAAAGGGGTGCAGCCAGTGCATGTCACCTTTGTGGGGCTACTGAATGTGTGTGCTATTGTAGCTGCTCTTGAGGAAGGAACAAAAGCTCATAAACAGATCATTCAAAATGGTTATGAGTCTGATGTATTTGTGGGTAATAGACTTGTTGACATGTACACCGAATGTGGGAGCATAGAGGATGCTTGGAGAGTGTTCAACAGTATGTCAAGTCATAACATGGTTGCTTGGGGTACCATGATCCTGGCACATGTGAAATGTGGGCAGGGAAAGAAGGCATTAGAGCTATTTTGTGGCATGAAGGGGTGGAACCAGTCCCTGTCAACTTTGTTGGGGTGCTCAATGCATGTGCTAGTGTAGCAGCAGCCCTTGAAGAAGGTAAGGGTATTCATGAACAGATTGTAAAATGTGGTTTTGAATCTGATGTTTTTGTGGCTAGTAGCCTCGTAGACATGTATGCCAAATGTGGGAGCATTGAGGATGCATGGACAGTGTTCAACATGATGCCTGCTCATGATGCGGTCTCCTGGAGTACCATGATTTTGGGGTATGTGAAATGTGGGCAAGGCCAGAAGGCTCTGGATCTATTTCAACAGAAGGGCTGGAACCAGTCCCTATCACCTTTGTCAGAGTGCTGAATGCATGTGCTAGTTTCGGAGCCCCGGAAGAAGGCAAATGCATTCACAAACAAATAGTTCATAGTGGGTTTGAGTCTGATCTCTTTGTTGGCAACAGCCTTGTTGACATGTACAGCAAATGTGGGGCATAGAAGAAACGGCAAGGGTGTTCCACACAATGCCCTCACATGATGTCGTTTCTTGGAATGCTGTGATTCTTGGTCGTGTGAAATGTGGGCATGGGCAGAAGGCAGTGGAATTATTTTGTCAAATGAAATGCAAAGCAGTAGTGCTGCCAGATCCTACTACCTTTGTTGGGGTACTGAATGCACGTGCTAGCATAGCAATGCTCAAGGAGGGCAGGTGGGTTCATAAACAGACCATTGAAAGCTGTTTGGAGACTGATGTCTTTGTGGGTAGTAGCCTCATTGCCATGTATGCCAAATGTGGCAGCATAGAGGATGCTTTGAGGGTTTTCTACAGGATGCCCACACACAATGTGATCTCTTGGAATGCCATGATTCTGGGACATGTGCAATTCAGGCAAGAGCAGAAGGCATCGGAACTATTTCAAAAGATGCAACTTGAAGGGCAGAAGGCAGACACTACCACCTTTGTCAGTGTGCTGAATGCATGGGCTAGTGTAGTGGCACTTGAAGAGGGTTTTTTCCTTATGTTCCCAATGGTTCCCAAAAGTTCATCATTATTAATCTTAGATTTCAAAATTATTTCTTTATGTACAAGTTGGTGGGTAGGGGAAAGGGGTTAGGTAGTTAGTATTGAAAGAAGTAGGTTGTTAGATTATGACACAAGTTAGTGTGCCTTTTCATATATCATGTGAGTGGGTAGGGCAAAGAAATGACATACTTAGGCTTGGAAGAGGTAAGTTCAAACTACACAAATAATCAAACACAAATTTTTATTATAAATTATGATTATTGATGAAATGAGAAAGGATTTTATATGGTTATTTCCTCCATAGCTACATTGTTCATGACATTTAATTTTTGTAAGTTTTGATTAAATTAGGTAAGCTTGGTAAAAAGCTATTGAACTTTTTAATCATCATTAAAATCACAATACACAGATTTAATTTAAAAGTGAATATTAAAAATCCACAATTCATTTGAGGTTGTGTTTTCAAAGTTTAAACATCCTTTTTATTCATGTTATTATTTGGTGTTTTTCAACCTACATTTTTTAATAAACATGATAGAAAAAACTCTTTGGTGTGATGTGTGGGAAATGCTTCTACAAGGATCCAAAGGAAGGGTAATGGTGACATGATTAAAAGGCTTGAAGGTTATTTGGGGCAACTACAAAAGAAGAATGAGTTTTTGGATGAATGAACACAACTTTGTTGTGTAGATGATGACTTCGAATTGAAGGACATGGTATCGTCATGTGTTTGAAGTGAACAAAATGATCAATGAATAATTTTCTAACCAACCACAATTATTTCAAAAATGTATTTCTTTCATTGCACATTCTCGAAATGTATGTCAAGTTGGTTTGTCATTTCATAATTGTAATATGTTTAATGTTGGTGAATAATGTGTGAGTAAATTTTTGCACATAATCATGTTAAGTGTGATATGCACATAATCTAGTTTTAGTAGAATTGAGAGCTTGAAAGGTTGATAAAGATCAATGCCTTCATAACCATTAGGTGCAAAATAAACATTCAATAATAAGCTATGTGTTGAAATGATGAGTGAAATTTGAAATTTTTGGCATGGATATGAATGGGCAATTGAACATTAGATAATTCAAGTTACGTTCTAGTGATAATTAGGAGAAAATAGGAAATTTGTATCCATAAAGAGAAGGGAGAAGTTAAATGTAAAGAAAATATGATGCATCTTATTGTATGAAGCCCCTAGGTTTGATCAAAAACCATTAGGAACATTGGTAAGTTGGAAGGTGAACTATTGAAGAGTGAGTAACATCAACAATTTGATGTTGCTTTGGTTAAGTGGATCAAAATTATTGTTCATGGGGTAATTTTTTCCTATTTTGAAATGTAATAAATATGTGAAATATTAACAATCACAAGAAAACTCTTTTTACAAAATGAAAATTTTATAGTTCAAAGCAAAAAAGTCAAGGACATACTAATGAATTTTCATAAAATTTAATTAGAGTGATGTTGTGAATATATTTAGGAAGAAGAAATACTTGCCATAAGATATTGAACATTATGTTTAAAAATGAAAACTTTAAAAGGGTTTTATCCAATTGGGGTCAACTAGTATTATTTAATAAAATATAACAAATCCATTTTTTTAGTATTTTTTTGATTGATTTACAGACAATAAAAAAACCTCTAGAATGCAAAGAATGCAATGAAATTTCACACTTTTAATCCACTTTTAGTCCACAATTATACTAATATAGTTTGTCAATGGTCATTTAAAAATAATTGCCATTTTAATAAAATTTAATGCTTTGTTCACATTTTAGAATATCACGATACTTGTTGAAAATTGGTCCATTCAAGCAAACCGACAACCAAACAAAAATTGGGTGTGAGGACAATAACTCCTATCAGCATTTGTTTATTACAATCTAGCATTCACATATTGACAAATAATAGCATAATCTAGAAAGGCTTCATATCTTAATGATCTCTTCGGGTGACAAATGTTACCATAATCTAAAAATGTTTCATATTGTCATGATTGTTTAGTGACAAATGGTGGCACGATCTAAAAAGGACCTTATTGCAACAAATAACCACATCAAATGTTCAATTTGTTTACAACATACAATTGCATGCACGACATGGAGACCATAACAAAAACACACACACCTAGTCAACAAGACATTGAACAAGATACCCAAAGCATTATGAAATTCCAAATTGCACAAACAATAAAATTTTGAGATTCCAATATTTGCTAATACCCAAGTTTTACATGCTCAACAAACAATTACCCACTTTTGACTTTTGTGTGAAACTCAAAATGTCCCACTAAATAGGATAAATAAAATGTGCAATTTTCTTTTGAATTGCTGAATTAAAAAAAAGTGTATATTTTTATTCAAGAGTTTACACATGGGTGTATCATCATAAATAACTCGCCTAGTGAACATTGGTTTGGTCAAATAATATACTTTGGATAGTCCAAATAGAGGTTTGTATAAAGAACATCTATAGTGGATTTGCAAGCTAGGTCAAAATACCATATTTTTGCCAATCAAAGTAGGATTTCTAGAAAGATTTGTATTATAGATTTTGAGGTTTAGGTCAAGAGAGCACCAAATAGGGTATCAAAATTAAGAGCTGCAATTAGGGATTTGGAGTTAAAGGTGAAATAGGTGGTGTAGTTTTAAAAGACTCAAAGAAGTAGGGATTTCTCATGACTTAGGATTTTCATAGTGGATTTGAACCTTGGAGGTTGGGTCAATAGGTAGTAGTAGGTTTAAACTTTAAAGAAGTGAAAGGAGGATTACTAGGTATTACTAAGTGAGGGATTTTATAGCTCATTTGGAGGTACAGATCAAAGAGTTTTAAGAAGTCAAAGTAGGATTGTTTTTATAGGATTTTTATAGTGCATTTCCAGGTGATACCTACCCAAAACTGGTTCAAAGTTCAAACCAACAAAACAACAAAAAACACTTTGGAATAGAATAGGAACACCTAATTTATATGTTTCCATGTTCTTAGAAAGCATAGTTAAGTAGTTGAGCACAGAGTTACCAACTCTGGTGAACATTCCTCAAAATGTGGGACCAAATGAAAACTACCCATTATGATGAATGATGATGAAGATGATGATTCCATTTAGTCTCTTCCCCTAAAATTACAAAACAGCCTAGCCCACAAAACAAACAACCAAATAAAAGAAATCCAGAATACTTATTTACAGTCATAGTAGTAGTAGTAGTAGTGTTGTGTGCACTGCATTAGCAGCAGCCAAGCAGCTTGCCCTAGAAATTCCCCCATTTTCCAATCACCCCAAAGCTCGTGTGCATCATCATCATCATCATTTGTGCAACAATTTCTGCAACAACTACAACAATTCTCCACCAAGAAGAAGGAGGAGGAGGAGGAAAAGAAGAAGAGAGGGGCAAGGAGTGGTAGAAGAACTAGTAGTAGGAGAAGGAGAAGAACTTGGAGAAGAAATGATTTCGTGACTTGGGTCCCCTGTGTGAGTGAGCATGATTCTGTGGAAAGAGTGAGGACAGTTTTTCCTGGGAGGAGGAATATGAGGAATAGTAGTTAGTGTCTGTCCATGGATGGTCGAGAAAGAGAGTGAGAGAGAGTGTGTGTGTGTGTGTGAGAGAGAGAGAGAGAGTCAGATTGAGTGTGGGTCAATTGAGTATCTAGTGAGCTTGAACAGAAATGCAACCTGGGATGCAACTACTACCACCACCAGTATCTCGATCAAGGATTTGTTGCCTGGATTCAAGACTTGGGTTGATGCTTTAAATAATACAATATTGACAAAGTGATTCTGTCAAGCATGGCTCGGCGCAACGTGAATGTAAAGTGGCCGCCCACACAATAATACTTGTGTGCTTGTTTGTTGTGGTTTTGCTTTTTTTTTTTTTTGGTTTGTTTTGGCTATTTGGGTGGGGTCTGGAACCAACAATCTCGTGCATTCAACTAATTTATTACCATGCATACTGATTTTTAGTCATGGTTTCTGGGAGCTTGAGCTTTTCATGTGGACAATTTTCCTCCATGTCAGGGTTGTTTGAATTTGGAGTGTTCATTTGTGTCGTGTAGTACTTTTTAGGTTGTAGAAAATTCATGCATTGAAACACTCCTTATAAACTCATGTGTGTTGTTTGCATGATGCAAATACAGTAGTTGTAATTTTGTAGTTTTTAGAGCTTCAGGAAACATTGAGCTGTTATAAACTTTTATGGCTCTTGTGTCCATAGATTTTGTTGGGTATGTATTGATTTAGGGTTTGATGCATAAGTTCTCTGTATTCATAATGCTTGAGCTAAATGACCTTATTTATTTATTTATTTTCTTTCCAGATGTGCTAATTGAAGTATTGGATTATGTGGTTTTTTTCTGTAAGTGTAGGTGGTGGACGAGTTCGTAGCAGTGGAGGAGCTTCACGGGTGGAGTGCACATGATATTAACAAGTTTTTGCAGGATGCTGACAGCTTTGTCCTCAACTTGACCACTGCTAAAGGTGTCTCATTGCAGGTAAGTTCCTTTCCTCACATCTTCTGCTATTTTTGAGAATTTCGTGTCTTGTCTGTTGTTGCAGTTTTTCAACTGAGAATACAAGAGAGCTGGTGAGGAGATGAATGATGCCCCTCTTTGTGGGATCTCTGTAGGTGGATGTGGAGCAACTGGCAAATTGCCTACCTCTGCATGTGATAGCCTGTGTTGCATCAAGTGGTGCAGAGCCACGGTTGCGCTATTGGTTGCGTGCGGTGCGACTGTTACACTCCCTCAGTACTGTTGCATCACGCTACCCTAAACTGGAGCAGGTTTGTAATGTCCCCCTTTTGATACATGAACAACAATTGTCAAAGTCAACCCTCAGATACAGGCTTCAAAAATCAGATACTTTAACCCTAAATTGTGGTCAGCTACTTAGGTACTGATACCTCATTTTAGGGTTATCTTGCTCTCATGTTTTGTTCACCACTCACAGCGCCTTGAAGTTTTTGCCTTCAAATTGTATGATCTGTTTTTTTAGGTTTCCAAGGGTATTGATGGTATTGGAGACACATTCTTGCACATCTTATAGATGTCAATATTGCTTTCTTGTATACATTGCTACTTGTTATCATGGGTTGTAACATGTAACAACTGCCAATGGCTGAAACAAATTGTCAGGAACTGCTGAAGGTCATGTGAGGCTACTACATCAATTGTTGTATGCTGTACCATTTCAATCATGAAAAGTCAATTGTGGGGGGAGATTGTGTATCTGCAGGTGTTCTTTCAAGAAGTGAAGATTAGGATGCAGATTCTTGATTTGATCACGTACATGCTTGTTGTTTTAGCGAACATGGAGCAGGTATCTGAAGGGTTTCAGCACATTTTTGTGGGGGCTTCTTCTTGTAGTCTACTTCTTCTAAAGACTGTTATCTCAGTCATGGGACTTGTTTTGTTTTGTCAAAGATGGGGGGGATTGTTGTCTATTGTGGTATTCTCACCTCTCCAAGGGTGATCGACCTGAAGCAGGAGGGTCGAGGTGGAAGCTTCATGGCAGTGCTACATGCTGCACTGGTAGCATGTAGCTTGTACCTTCTCATTTCCTTCATCAGTCATGACTGGGCTGATGTTGCCCCAGTTCTTTTGGCTCATCCAAAGGTAGATCCTTTTTCAATTCAGCAATTGAGTGGTGTTGTTGAGATTCTTGGACAATGGGCGGTGGACTTCCAAGCTCCCTTGCATGTACTACACAGATCATAATACTATGGCAGAGAAAAATGTAGGCTAATGAAGAGCTGTGTATTGACACCAACAGGTGAATGTCTTCATGGACGCAGCTTTTGATGCAGTCAAGCGAGACATAATTTTGCTCCAAGTCAAGTTGCGCTCCTTGCAAAACAAGATTGGAGCCAAAAAAACAACTATGCTGGCTGCTGAACGTGTTGGCTTGGTCACTGCCCAGCAGTGTGAAGCTTCACTGCAAGTTCTACAGTTTCTTTGCATACCCCAGGCTTTCAGGGATAAAGTTCTGGCGCACAAGGTGTTGGGTAGTTTCCCTCTTGTTGATTTTGAGCAGCATCTTGCATTCTGAGGTTCATAGTACAACATTAGGGTACTAAATCCAGCTTTGATCAGAGTAATGACAAAGTTCCACAATATGTGCAAAGGTTTTACTGATTAACTGTCATTACTGGTTTCAATTCACCAGGAACTGTGCAGAGAGGGTGGTATCTTACGGTTGGTGCTTGCGGTTCTGAGGTTGCAATTACCAGCTGCTTTCCTGTTATCAAGGCCATTACAGGCAACGGTGTCTAGATCTAGAGCAAAAGTCTTAATAATGGTGAGCATATACAGTCAGTCATCAGGGGCAACAAATGGTGATTGAGTTGCTGCTATTTGCATCAGCAAGTTTTAAGTGTTTTTTTCCCCGGAATTGTCAAGCTTGTTGCACAAAATATAGTATTGTAAGCTGGTGGCTTTATACTTGTGATTGCAGATGTTGAAGTTTTGTGAATCGGTCCAGTTTTCGTTTTTAGATGAAGTCGCGGCCGACGCACGAAGCATGCAACTTGCTGAGCAAGTTGCAGCTGAGGTCAGTTGTGGTTAACATTGAGGTTATTATTGTTTGTGAAGGTGCTTTTAAAGACAGGGAATTTTTTGGGTGCAGCATCATAGGTGATCTTTACTATGCACTTGACAATCCTTGCATCAAACAGACCTTGAAGTGAATCTCTGGCATGCAAGCTTTTCATCTTTGATTGTTTGTAGTAGCACCCATATAGAACCCTACCGTCAACAGAGTGTCAAATCAAGCACATAAAAAGGTTCATGCAATTGTGCGAATTGTCTTTTTGTACAAGTGTGCCCTTCTTACGTTCTGTTCTGCCCTTTTGGCACTTAAGGTAGTAGAGGGTGCTTCCACATTACATTATGGGTGGAATGTGTTTTTTTGTTTGTTGATAAGCAGGTGCTTGCTCTAGTAAGAGGTGCTTTACTTGATGATCCAAGACCCATTGATGATGAGGATGAGGAAAGAAGAAACCCAATGGGACTGTTGCATGTTACAGCCATGCGCCTGGCCGATATTTTCTCTGATGACTCCAACTTCCGCAACCTTGTCATGGACCAAATTGTATGTCTCTCTTCCCCTCATTGTCTCTGTTCTGGATATTTGACTTTGAAGCCTCTCAGGTGGACTACAGATGGACAAAGGCCAAATCCCTCCTTGTTCTGAAGCTTGCTTCTAGTTGTCAAAGAGTGCAAAGAGTGCATTCTCAGTTTCTGTTTTTCATCATGACAATATTTTTAACTCATTCAGGTGGGTGACATGGGTCACTGGATCAGGCTCCCGATTTGGCAACAGTATTGGCTGTGCTGCCCACAAAGTTCCAGGAACGGTGGTGCGGAGGACCTATAGCAAGGGAGCTGGCAGCAGGGGAAATGGATGCAATATTGGTGTATAATCCATTTGAGGCGGCAGGGGAAGCAATGGCAGCATCTGCAAAAGCTGCTATTGTGGGAACGTCTGGACAGGAGGAAGCCAGCTCTGTACCAGAGTTCAATGTTGTACCTCCAGTGGCCTCTGCATCTCAGATCCGTGCAGCATTGTTGGTGAAGCTGTTTGCAAACCTTTTCTGCTACAATCCTGAAGTCTGTGCAGGTGCATGCCTTGTTTTCAGGATTGGATGACCACCTTGTCAATTATGATCTCTGTGGAGTCAGGCTAAAAAAATTCAGTTTGGTGAAATGCCTTTTATCTGTTATGTATTCTTGCATTTTATGGGGATGCTTGTACATTTGTATTTGTGCCATTGAGATCACTCAAGCTGTACCCGAAGCTAATATTCGGCATTGTTGCAGCTGAAGAGAAGGACAGATTTCTGCGTACTTTCCTGAATTGTTTACATAAGGGCCCTCTACAACCCAATCATCCTTTATTTTTCCATAGTGTAGAGCGAACTGCTGTGCGCATTTGTGAAAATCTCCGTAAGATTCTGTCCAGCTCCTGTTGTCCTTTAACTTGGCTGAATTAAAGTAACTGCATCCTGTTTCTATTGGCAGGTTCCTGTGGTTAGAACCTGCAGGTTCCTGTTTGTGTTTTGTACATGTATTGATACTCTTTCTATAGTCATCATTGCTTTAGAATTAGTATTATCTGCGCACCAGTTGTCAATGGTGGGTGGGAATTCCACAGAATATATGGCTGATCATTGATCTCATTGGCAGGTACACTACATGACTACGTACTGACCATCACGTCAGAGATCATAAATGATGATGATCTGGCGCTTGTAAGGTGATGAACCAGGTTCATCTGCTTCATAGTTCATTACATCTCAACTGTGATTGCTGCTGCTGTTTTCTAGAGTTTTGGCTACAGATCTTGTGGTTGGAGATTTATGTTAGCTTGATATTGTGGGGCATTGTTGTCCAATTGGCCATCAGTTCAATGGGTTGTGATCAACTTCTGAGCCTGTCAATGGATAATAAATGTGTGCACGTTAGATGCAGTAAATAAATCAGATTGTGCCTGTTTGTTTGTTGTCCGAGATGTGCAGTGCCTTTGCGGAGGAACTGCATCGGAATATCTGCCCAACCTTAACCTCTGTTATGGTGCGTGTCAATACTTCATAGCACAAATTGAGAAGGTGCTTTGCCCTAGCATGCATGGCTTCCTGCATACCGTACATTGGATTGCTTTGTGTGTGGGTTTGTAACTTAAACCAGTTAGTGGGCAGGTGTGTAAGTTTATTTGCACTTGTGTTTATACAACTGGGAATGGCTGAGTGAGTAGTAGAAGCTGGACTAATTATGGTTAGCTTGAGGTTTGGGGAGAGTAGGAAGCACCACTGGTGAGCTTTGTGCGTGATGGGCACGAGCAGAAACTGGAGCTCTGGAAGCAGGATCGGCAAAAGTTGCAACGATGGCAACAAATACAGCAGATTGGCCTGGCAGCAAGCCCACTTACATTACCTGCTGTCAAAGTGGAGGAAAGCGCCGGGATTGAGGAGCTCCCTAAACTAGAGGTAAAAAAACAATGGCTTTCCAATTTGACAGGGCTGTGGTATTAGAGCCTTTCTGCCACTTAGATCCTGTCTACCACAAGAAGTCCCAGGTTTTGTCTCTTGCAGGGAAGACCCTCACAAACTCTTCATAGGTATGAGGTTACTCCATTTCTGTTGTTGGTTACAGGTATTTTGTATAATGGGTTGCCCAAAATTTGGGTGTGATATTACATAGTTATCTCCATCAACTGCCAGGAGGTGATGAAGTTAATGGGTAGTCATGACAGCTCATCACTACTGTTCATGATGAAGGTGATGGTCTGACACTTTGTGAGCAGCTCTCACAAGGTTATGTCTGACTTTATGTTGTGATGCTCAATATTCAGCTTCGTGATATTCATGGGCTGCTAAAGATTGGGTGTTCACTGTTTGTCAGTAGGTGGATTCTATCTGACAGCAACTGAAGTTTTCTTTGTTGGGTTCATGGGTGCAACAGAATGTTCAAAGAGCAGAAGTAGCAGCTGTTGGAGGTCTTGGAACCACAGAGATAGCTGGAGGTGTGATGAAGGCAGAGGCAGGGACAGGGGCAGTGGTGGATGCAAAGTTACAGCTGGAGCTGAGGACCAGGCCAGAGGTAGAGAGGGAGATGGAGGTAGTGAGTGATGGAAATGGAGACAGAGATTTACAAGAGGATCCAAACCAGAAAGTTTTTGCCCAACAAGTTGATGCAGGAAAGTGGGAGATGAGAAACACTGAATTGACAGAAGAGAGGGGTAGTGAGAGTGTTAATGCTACTACAGAGAGGGAGGAAGGAGGAAAGGGGGAGCAAGAGAGTTGGGGAATGACAGTTAGTGGGACCCCAACACCAACACCAAGGAGGGGCAGCAGAGAGAGGGAGCGGCACAGCAGTGAACATGAGTCACAACCAAAGAAACGTAAGCGCAACATCATGAATGATGCACAAGTTAGAATTATGGAGAATGCGCTGCTGAGTGAGCCAGAGATGCAGCGTTCCCCGAGGTCAATCCAACACTGGACCGATCATTTGAACCGTATGGTGAGGGTTTTGAACCCTAAACCCTAAACCTCATTCCTGTTCCCCTTCTTCTTCACAGTAGGCTAATTCATGATGACATTAAATGGCTAAAAGGATGTGGTTTTTAAATATAAATTGCAGCATTATGTCCAGAGCCATAGGTGCTCATTGCAGTGTTGCCTTGCCTGTTCCAGGGTCCGGAGGTATTATATCAGCAGCTAAAGAACTGGTATGATCATCCTTCTGTAACTTGCATGTGTGGGTTTTTGATACCTTCAGTTGGATTTTCGAGTGCATCCAACTCATTTCTTTTGGTCTCCAATCCATCAGAGGCCAAAAGCAAGAATTTGAAAGCATGCATGCAATGGTCACAATATGATCCCTTGTGTAATGTGGCCACATAGTTTTGTGAAGTGGGATTGATTGTGTTGGCTGTGTGGCACAGGCTGAATAACAGAAAATCTCGCATAGCACGTGAGGAACGGGACAAGCAGCGAGCAGCAGAGGGTGAATTTTTAAATGCAAGGAGTGACAACAAGTCACGACACACACGGTCAGCACCCACAGATTCTCCAGTAGGCAGCAGTACTTTTGAGGCACCTGGAGGTGCCAAGGGGGATCATGGGGACCTGCAAGAATTTGCTGCTATGAAGCGAGCCTTGCAAGGGCATTCATCACCTGCACTACTGCAAACAGGAAACAAGGTTTTTGGAAGGCAGGGTACAACTCAAGTTGAGCCGGAAAACCATGCAAGCGTGTTCAGAAAGTGGAAATTGGGAGATAATGTGCGTTTGTGTGACATGGATGGGAAGGAGATGGCAGTGGGCACAGTGCATCAAGTTGAAGGGCATTGGCAAGGCAGTAACTTGGAGGAGCACAATTCATGCCTGGTACAAGTGTCTGATCTGAAAGTTGACAAAACCACAAAACTCCCATTCCCTTTCACTTTGGCAGGAACTTCATTCGAGGAGGCTGAAACGTTAATGGGGAAACCTCGGGTGCCTTGGGATGTGGATCATATGTATTTGATTCCTTCTGTGATCTCCAAATAGGTTGGCAATTCTTATTCCTCCAGCATAGAATTTTGTTAGCATTCTGTAAAACAAAAACTTTAGCCAGCAAATCTGCATTGAAGAGATCCTGAGTGTTACATTTTTTTTCCAAGGGAGTTTGCATCCACGATTCTTCTGCATCTTAGGAAATGACATTACATTTTACTTGCTTTTTCTCATGCTGTCTTTGTTTCCCTGGTAGGATGGGATTATGGTTTTACTACTTGTCCAAACATTGGACATGCTGCATCTGCCCAAAGGCTTATCTTCGTGTAGATTGCATTACTGGTGTCAATACCCTAAACCCTAAACCCTTAATCTTAATTAGGACATGGGTACTAATCAGCAATATTGAGCTGCTGCTTTTCTTTCGGATTGATGTTCACATTAGTGTCTTTGATGCAAAACCCACCTCATTGATATTTGGGTCATGAGGAAAGATTGTCAAATTGAAATATCTGACTGTTTTTTCATAGCCTCTTTCCATTCAACCTGAACGACATCAAAACTAAGTTTAAACTTCAACAAGAACACAATACATTCAATCAAACTTTGTCTTCATCGTCAAAAGAAATGACATTTAGAATGATGCAAGTGACTCTCTGATGGAAGAGTAAGTGTATTGGCTTACTCTGCTTTTCCAAAGCTTGAAACATACCATTAACTATTGCCATGGTCTTGTGATTTTTTCAATTTTTTGAAGCACAACAGCAGACCTGACCTAACAAGCTGATTGGCAGAGGGCCAATAGAAGTTCCACCTGCACACCACCAGGTTTGAACCCAGAACCTTTTGTGATCCTACGATCGCAGAGGGGGCTATATGAGTGAGGCATCAACCCTGGGGTCCTGGTCTAGTGTTTCATAATTCAGTAAGTCGTCTTCTATTCTATACATTTGTACCAATGTTGTGTATGTTGCTAGTGTTTTTGTTCCAACAATTGCTTTAGTTCTTTTGACAAAAAAGTTATGGGAATTTTTTTAGATTTGGTACTTTATATTATAATTTTTTTGATCAATTAAGGAATAGTCAACATTATGGCAAAAGAAATAGAGGTTCAATGAACTCACGATCATGGGGGGTCATATAGCAACACCTCAAGGCTCATAGGTGATTATTAACTATTGAGAGTTTGATGTTTGAAGTGGTGCTAACCAACTACATGTTTTGTGAGTCAATACACCAACACAATGTGAGCAAAGTGTTGTACTAGGTACAACCATAAAAAAAACTCAAAAATATTGTTTATTAATGGGAATCTCATTGAATGGCATTTTTATGTTAAACTACAAAATGAAGGGACCCAAACATTACCTCATTGAATTATCCATGATTTTATACCAAAGCAAGTTTGTAAGACTCAACATCTAAATTCATAAATTCTTCCATACAATATTTAAGCCACATTTTTCATCCAACTAAATTATTAAATATACTAAAAGAAATAATTCCAAAGCTCAACAAAATTCCAAATCATGATTTTTCAAGTAAAAATATGTTGAACATGCTTCTTTTCATGGACAACATACACACCTTGCATAGGCACCTACTCAAGCATTCTTCTCATTAAATAAGCTAACATCAAATAATGGATGAACTTTTATTGGTCACATATATGTATTTTCTAGAAAATCAAACTAGTTAGGACCCCACTTCAAGTTCTTTAATTCAAAGTTGAAATTTGCGATCTAATGTACAGTTCTTACAATGGAGCATGAACAAATTATGAGAGAATCAACATGTTTGAAGAGTTGAGGCTTTAGACAAAAGTTCATGGCTCCAATCAATCTAATTGAACTAGCATCAAAAAGTGGATTTTTACCATGTATGTATAAATTATTTTTTAGAAAATCGGATTTAAAAACTCAATTCAAGTCAGTTGAATTGTTTATTCTAGAGCTAAATTTTGTAAATTGACACAATGTTATTATACTTGCAATGATGGGTCACATGTTTCAAGAGCTAAGTCTGGATTCACAAAATCTCATGCCTATAATTAGTTTAAATAAGTTGACAAACTAACAATTTTGAGCTTGAAAGTTCAAGTGCATGAAATGGATACTTGCATAAAGAACGAAGGCTTGTTATTTTTTTACATGATGTAAGAGTTATTACTATTGATGGTTGCCAGTGTTGTTGATGTTTATTAGCTTACTAATTTGCTAGTGGTGTTAATGTTGATGGTTGTTAATGGTTTCTTGTGGTCCTAATGTTGTAGATGTTGGTGTTGCAATAGCTACACATGCTAATGACCTTGCTCTTGTTATATGTATAGTTTGGACCCATTAAGACAAAACCACCAAACACATTAGGTTGAAGAGTAATTTTTAATCACCCAAACTCTAAAGAATGCAATGTTCATGCACTCTCATGTAATTCCTTTTCATGCACAATAAAATAAATTTTAAGTGCATGCCCATACTAGTAGGAAAAAATTTTACCCATATTAATAGAGGGGGGAAAATTTTGAAAAAATAATGAGAAAACTTCAGACAAACTTTCAATATAAATTTGAAAAAAGATTAATCAATGCACATGTTAAAGCCTTACTTTGTAAAGTTATGCCACTAGGAAGCCCAAATAAATAGAAACTTTGAAATTTGAAATTTTCCTTCCAGCATATGCCCAAAATAATAAGGTTCAACAATTAATTTAACACAAAAAAACATGAAACCACTCTCAATAACAATAACGTCTCAAAAATAACAACATTCTAGTAAACAATAACAATGTAACAACATCAACAACACACAAGCTTTAGCACAAGAACACATGTTAAAACTCTAATTTGTAAGGTTATGCCATAAATAAGCTCAAATTTGAAAATAATACAAATAATAATTTGAAATTTTTCTTCCTTTGTGTATGCCCAAAGTAATAGAATTCAACAATTAATAACACAACAAACAACAAATTGCTTTGAACAATAATAACATTTCAAAATAACAACATTTTAATCACCATAACAATGTAGTAACATTGAGATCACAAGAGCACCAATAACACACAAGTAGCGCTTGCAACAATGTCAGCTCCAAACCTTCTATGAACAACTTCTATGGACTAAGGTGTTGGTGACAACATTTTAAAAATCAATTTTGCAAGGCTTCTCATTTTTAAAAATAAAAAATTGGCAAATTTTCCCAAAAAGTAGCAAATTTATTCATATTTACATTAGAAATAAAAATCCAAAAATCCTCAACTTTTCTTTGAAAAGAAAAACCCGATGAAAAAAAACACTGCTCATGACCATCTTTTCATACCTCCATTAGACTTTCCAATCTTTTTTCACAAATTATTGCCTTTCTATATTTTCATAAGATACTAGCAACGTGGGCATGACATGAAATAAACAGCCTCTCTCCTTGGTAGGTCCCAAGTACCTATTGCACCATATGTGAAAGAGTGGCTTTATAATTATATTCCTCCAATTGGTGCCTTTTTTTTTCTAAGCTTTTAGTGCTGCACATCACTCCACAAAACCCCACTAACTTGTCACTTTGCATGTAGAACAAGTTAGAGTTGAGTAAACTTAATGACCACAATCATGTGTGCCCTTTCGCCTTTTGAGAGAGTGAATCTTATGGTGCATTCACACTTGATGTTAAGTTAGCATTAAATGAAAAATCTAGGTGGCATCCTAGGTGGCACCCAATGTTAAATGGGTCATAGCTTAATGTCGATTGAATGTTAGGTTAACATAAAATTTTCATGATAACTAGGTTTTAAGTTCTAAATGGCTAGCATGGTGTTAGGGGACTCAACCTTAGTGTCCCTAACACCAAGTGTGAATGCACCTTTAGACAAAGAATTCTTCACAATGTTAATGGTCCCAAATTGCAGTATCGGAAGATACTAATGGAAGCACTTGTTCCACATGTTTACAATTTGGATGGTTACCATTTTGAGAGAAGAAAGGGGGAGCAGAATTCGTGCCAAATATTAGTGAAAAGGAACAAAGGAACAAATCAAACACCCAAATGTATGTAACGTACTTACTACACAAACCCTAATAACCTTAAGATGCGAGGATTTCCTTTGTGAAATGCCTTCCCTTGAGGCTTTTCATAATTCCCTGGGTAGGTGCGAGAGCTCCCACTGTATAGACCCACCTCATTTATTACCTTACCCTAAGGTTAGTTTTGTCTTTAAATAATCCTCAAATAGTGAAATGAAAATTTATGAAAATATGAAGTTGACATGTTGAAAATCATCATAACACTTTAAAATAATTTCAATACTCATATCACAATATTAGAGTAGATGATGGAAAAATATATAATTTCAATTTTATTTTTTTAAATCATTTTTTGAAAAAAAAAAAAGAATTCATTTTGTCAATGTGGAAACTGACCCTAGGCTATGGTATAAAGGGTAAAGGCTTGGGAGCAGGGCATTCTGGCCCGAACCTGAGGTCTGTCCCACCTTAAGACAAAACCTAACAAAGTCCCATATAGGACACCAAAACCAGTTATGTAACTGGAATCATGAAAAACCCAACTAGGATCGGAATGTACTACTTCAAGTCCTGGAATGAGGGAGTGTTGTACCACACTGGCTGGGTGCACTACAACAGAATATGGTTTTTCTCATATTACGATGCCACGAAACTATGATATATATCACATAAATTTTACATTGAAATGGATGAATCCACATAATTTATCTCTCTCACACACACACAAGTCATCGGCCACAACTTACAAATACTACGAAGGAAAAGAAATACTAAGAATGACGTTGTATATGCACTTTCTGAAGCAAGCAAGTGCACATGATGATGCTTTAAAGTGTATATTCAACAAGTGTTATCTGGCCCGGTGGCTAACAGGGTTTAAAGTTTTGGATTCATCATGGCCTTTGATAATAATGCAAAAAATAAGGCGTGGCCATTGAAAAGAACGAAGGCCCTAAAATCCGGAACTACAACATACTTGGGAAAAAGGAAGGATAGGAATAATGGCATATCACCCTTTTCCATCTCACCTCCCTTGACAACATTTAGGTTTTGGTCACAACATAAAGGTTCAATAGAAAGACCATTTTTACATTGACCATTTAGAAACGCATGCATACGGTAAAAGAGGGCTTTACCATCTAATTTTTCAATGATTCTATCTAAATTTTTCAATGTAGAATCATTAACAAACCAAAGGATTTATTGAGTGGGTAAAGAGCGTTTTACCATCTCACTTTCAAACTCAATTTTATCTACCAACCAAATGATTGTCGCGAGTATTTGTTCTTAGTATCTAGTTGCTTTGTGTGCATGTTTTTATGTGTGGGACTTTGTTAGTTTCAATAATGTTGGTGGGTCATCGATCTAGTAATGCACAACTTGGATATCAAGCTAGAGTAGTAGAGTGTATAAATTGACTAGAGTTTGTACTTTGCTTTCACAACACTTTTCATGAGAGGATGGTTGAATACTACACCATGTATGTAACTAGAGTTTAGGATGTACAAAGTTTATCCATCATCAAGATATTGGAGCTGCAATCAGATTGAAGTTGTTTCACATTTAGTAGCATAATAATTACATTGAGTGAGTTCATCATTTTGTAATGGAGTAAGAAACATAATTTGAAGTTGCAATTGCTACTCTTCTACTTGTCTTGCATACTCCAGGTATTACAATTCTCAATGTCATTGCCAAGTCCAAATGGGTTATAATTTACACACTTTCTTCTATGAGGGAAGAAGATAGGTATTGTTGTTCTTGAGAACAAAGGCATAAGATCATCATTCGTACTGGCCAAAATCTTGTAGGCAATTCGTTGTTGCACTCTCAGTTGGTTGTTGCTGTGGAAATTTGCCCTCCTGTGATGGGTAAACAATGTTGCATGGGAGCACCGGGACACTCTTTTTAGACGTAGTTGTTTCCATTGACTTCACTATTGTACTTGCCTTCCAGCTTCTCCTCGTGTTGGTCTTTCATCGGTTTACCTGCTGTCCCTAGCGGATATTGACCATTTGGGTGCACCACATTTCTCTCTTTCGACTGATTCATGAGATGGTTGAACCGGTCAAGGAAGAGGTAAGCAAATGCTAGAATTGCCACATTGAGAGCAAATAGCACATACAAATCCTGCTCACAACCCAACACACAGAAAATCACACAAACTCAGCCAAGCAGCAAACATCCAAGACAGATGGATACAACCACAAGTACATCCATATATACATACATACATACTGAGCAGCAATGATCCTCCAGACAAACTTCCTCTGAGGATGCACAGGGCAATCTTGTTTGTGAGTTTCCGCAATAGTTAGTGAGTTCTCATAAGTTGCACTCTGATCATGACAGAATGAGGCTTTTAAACTAATTTGCAGCAATGTATTGTACCTTGAGCAAAAACAGATCATGCATGTTGTGATTGATCAAGTGCTTAACCATCAAAGCTTGATGAAAGTTTTGTGACGCAAGAGGCTACATCAGGGAGAGAATTTTCTCTAGGCAATTCATTCATTCGCAAGCTTTTTTTCTCTGACTACTATTTTAGATGGGTATCATTGAAGAAGTCCCATACCTTTTGAGTGCCAACAGTCCAGCTGGTTACATAAAGATCCAATCCCTTGAAGATGTTGAACCATGCAAGAAGAACTGAAGAAGTTCCAAACAACCAATGCACAAAGTACCAAGGTACTCTGCTGACTTGACCCCTGAAACAACATGAAACAACCATGACCAGGCACAAATCTTTTAGTCTGAGACTGAGCAAGCTTCACACCATTATAACAATCATTGACAACTAGAGCATACACAGTTGGTTTGCTTGCAGATTTCACAGTTAGTGCCACAAAAGCATGGAGGGTCAACAGCTGAATCTGCTAACCTTTTAGGCCTGATGACAGAAAGAAGCACTTGGATCCATACAAGCACCATGATTGCAACCCCAAGCTTGGTGTGTGTCATTTCATCATCCAGTGCATCGAATTTCTTGAAAGCTATAGCAACTCCAATAGTAGAGGTGATCACTCCGAGAACCTGGCCATGCAAGAAAATAAAGGAAAGAACAACAACAATGTGAGGAAATCAATCAAACAAACACATGTTTTCAAAACTGCACAAACAAACAACAAACCCCATCAAAACCACCAATGCGAGAAGAGGGACAATAGAATCTCCATCAGTAGTGCTTTGGAGAGGGACATCTGATAGAAACCCCACGTTTTCAGAGTGTTATTTTGTTTGGCTTGAGATTTTCCTACCTGGAGTGCAATGTGCATTTCAAACCACCATTTGAGTCTGTACTGGCCATAGCGCGATAACAAGATTCCAACTGGGAAGAAAACGCCAAATGCCATCCACAATAGCCAGCCATGAGCTTTGTACCAGCCAATGGATGTCGCATTGCCTTCATTGGGATCAATAGAGGGAGCAGGTCCAGGTGCCATAGTTTGAGCTTCTACCACAGCAGCCACACAGCAAGCCAACAGAAGAATGGCCATCACCAAAGGGTTTGACATCATCACCGCCATCTTGGATGCCTCAATTAGATGTGAACCCGTGATGAAGGAGAAGAAGAATTGTGTAGGTACTCAAGCTGCAGTTGTAGCTGATAGCTGATTCCACCTCGACCAGTCAAGAGTAATGGTCTTCAAACCCTTGGATCCGTTCTTGCTATGAACAGAAAGCCATGTCTCTGTGTCTCTGTGTCTCTGTGTCTGCCTTCCTTTTTGATTTGTCTTCTGTTCAGTTGTCTCCTCCTCAAAGGTTGAATCGAGCAGGGAAAGTTGGAGCTGCAATTTGCCTGCAAATGTTGGAACTGCAATTCCTTCACTCACACAGTTAGCAAGCTCCTCATACAGACCCAAAAAAAAAAGGGGGGGGGTGAAAGAGAAGATAGCAACACAAGCAACAAGAACCACACGGAGACTCCAAACTCAAAACAGGTCAACAGCTAACCTCTCCCCACCCAAAAAAACCTACAAAAACACACCACCCAAAAGAGAGAGAAAAACACACACCCCCCTAAACACACAGAAAACACAAACAGTAATAGCCCCTCAGAGAGAAAGGAAGATGACCAACAATAGCAGCTGCATCAACACCCACTTCTCAATCCACCACAAATTCAGAAAACAAAACAAACACACAAATCACCAACAACTCTCTTCTACTCTCTACTCTAGACGTGCAGCTGCTTCAGGAACTCAGGAAAAGTCTAAAGAAAAGAGTTTTGACACAGAATCTGTCTGTCACCACCACCAAATCACATCATAAATAATAATAATAAATTTTCAAAAACAAAACACTTGCAAATCAGAAGAGAACCACTGGTTGTTCCTCCACCACCACCACCAGAGAGAGAGAACCAAACAAACCAGATAGATACGTCACAACAACAACAACAACAGCACTATTGAATAATAATGATATATAGGTCAACAAAAACCAAAACAGAAGAGAGAGTTCCCAGCCACTACTTTTACTTACTGATTTGATCTCTGCAACCCTGCTTTGATTTTGTTTGATTTGTTGTGGTTGCAAAACGGATCCAACCGAGTCTCTTTGAAAATCCTGAGAGTATGATGAGATCCACTCACACTCTCTCTGTCTCTGTCTCTGTCTCTGTCTCTCACTCAGCTGGGGAGCTGGAGTCAGCTGAAGAAGAAGAGTCCACACTTGTTGTGGCACTTTTGTTTGATGCAGTAAAATGTATTGGACCGTGTTTGTGTGTGTATCTTTATGTGTCTGTGGTGAAGTATTTGTAATGGATCTATAAAAGGAAAGCAAAAAAAAAGAAAAAAAGGAAAGAGGTGGTGGTGGAAATTTACCCACAGCTACAAAAAGCACACAATGCTGCTGCAATGGCACAGAAGAGAGAGAGAGAGAGCCACAAACACCAGAGGCCAGACTCCAGAGCCAGAGCCAGAGAGAGAGAGGACTGAAAAGAGTGAGAGCCAGAGATGGGGAAGGAATGAAGGAAGTGAGTAGTACTGGTACTAGTAGTAGTAGTGCAAATGAGTGTGTGTGTGTGTGTGTGTATTGTGTCAGATGTGATTATTGTACATACGAATTGTATTGAGATGTCTTCTTTTTTTATACACACCCAACAAGTTGGCAACTACACCAAAAACATATAAATAAATAAATAAATAAATAAAAATTTGGGGCCATATTAAAAAATTTATAGCTAACTTACTTACTAGGTGGTACCTTTTTTTATTTTTTTATATTTATTTTATTATTTTATTATTTTATTTTACCTACTCCAGTAGCCAATATATGGGGGAGGAGAGCAAGTAAGGTAACGCCAGGGTTCATGTCTGGTCAGGTCAGGCCAGGTCAGAACAGGAGTGGTGGGAAAACCTTTTAGAGAATGGATTAATATTTTTTAACATACATGGATCATGTGCACACACGTCAACGCCTTCCAGACACGCTCCCAGCACATACAAATCCCCTTTTTCTTTTCCTTTTTCAAGGGTAGGGTAGGGTAGGGTAGGGGGAATGGTTGAGGTGGGGTATTTGAGTGTCTCATCATGCATCACCTTTCCTTTTTTTGGGGTGCTAAAATGAGGAAAATGAAAATAAAAAAGGGGAATAATATTATGTCACAATATTCTCATTTGAATTTTATTTTTTTGAAAAATTCGCCAATTTTCACCCAATTTTTTGAAAAAATTTCATCACATTTTTTCTCCAATTATAGTTTGATTGTGTTTTTTTAACTAGTTTTTTTAACCATTTAGACAAGTGCTAAAAACCTATCACCTTTTAATGCTAAATCCCTCTTGGGATGCTAGTCAATGACGTAACATCAAAATTTTGAATATATATATATATATACATGTAGTTTGGGCTTTCACATATTTTGTGTGTGCACTTCAATCTATATAGGATATAAGGAAATGGAAAATGTTATGTGTATAGTATATGTATACATGCTTTCATGCCTTGATATACTCATGATGAGGGGGAGGGAGGAAGAATTATTTCATTACCTTTTAGTTGTGTAAGCATTGGGGTGAGACTCTTTGTAGTGGGGGAAAAAAAGGGGAGGGTTTATTTAAGTTGTCTATTAGATCCAACTTTGTTTGTTGCAATTTGCTGTTGAACCGTCAGTTTGAGTGGGGTGTGCATAATGTGGGTGGGGCTTTTTCCTCTTTCTCTTATTAAATAATTAAGAAAAAGGAAGATCTACCTTCTCCTTTAAAGGTGTTGTGTGAAGTTGGGAGGGAGAGGGGTGAGGTGAGGAGAGGGGAGGGGAGGGGAGGGGAAGGTTAAGAAGTAGTAGTGTAGAAGTGTAATTGTAATGTTTTTAGGGGCTTTGGTAGCAACTTGTTATGTGTTATAAAACTCAGCTTGTGATGGCAAAACTAAAAAGAATTAAAATATGATTTTATATTTCATTTTTGAGGGGGAGGGGGAGGTGTTGTTGTGACGGATGGGAAAATTGAAAGGAAGAAAATAAAAATGAAATTCTCCTTGTTCTCTCTCCCTTTTTCTATTTTATTTTTATTGGTTTTGGGTGGCGCCGCGTTGGCTTGGTGTCGATGTAGCTATCATCTCCTGGAGATTATTACCCTAGTACCTTGGCCAATTCAACACTAATTATATTATTTTCAGAATTGTTGAAATTTTCAAAAATAATTTCTTCCAAATCAAAAAATATTGTGAAGGATATTAGTAAATATTTAGGAATATTTTGTTTGTTGAAATGAATTTTTCGAAATGAATTAATTATTCAACGGACATGTGTTGAAATGGCCAAGGTACTATGGTATGTAGGGCCATTGGGGCCACTCACTCCCCCCTTCCCAACCCCGACCCCTCCACACCACAAACATCGTTGCATGCAAGTGGTTCTTTATAGCAACTTGGAGAAATTAAGGTGATTTTATTGGGCATAGTGGAGATTTTGGGTGGCCAACTTGCAGCTGCTTTTTACTTTGCCAAGAAACGTAGCCTAGGGTCAATTTCCACATTGACAAAATGTTTATTTTTTGAAAATTAGAAATTATTGAATTTTTCATGATCTATTATGATATTGTCACATGACTATGGATTGAAATTTGGGGAACTTAAAAAGCATGCTTTTGTTTGTGGCCAAAACCTACTTCAAACATAACCTTGAACCTACTTTGATGCCACTTCTTAGAGTGTTGTGCACTACTTTCACCTCTTTTGGACACCAATGCCATATGTTTACTTTGGAACTCGGATGTACATATCCACTTGAATTTGTTTTCAAGTGAACTAGTGGACCCCTATCCCATTGGCCCAATAAGGTCACCCATCCCAATGTTATTATTGTTGAAATGAGCTTACCTTCAGAGTTTTTATGGAACCCAATTGTGAAATTTTTATTAATTTTTTAAAATCCATTTTCAAAAAGAAAATTACTCTAAATTAATCACATTTGTTCCATTGGTTTAAAAATTATGAAATGACAAACATAGAGACACCTTATTGAAGAAGCAAGGCTCTAAAAAAAATGGTTAGGAATTAGAGTCTATTTTATATTACACAAAATAACCATTTGCTTGTGTTTTTATGATAAATTAGGGCTTTCCCATGGTACCAATAGCAAAAGATGGGACCCACAGTTTGGAGGATTACAATGTGATCACATCCAAACAAACAAATAAACACCTATCTTAATATATAAATATTCACAAATTTAGAACCGTAAATTGTCTTTAGTTTTATAGGCCAACTATTTGAAACACATACTTTGTTCAATTGCATTCATTAGAGGAACTAGCACATGTAAGTAAGGTTTTTCTAGCAAAATTTTATTTTTGTAGTTACTATTTGTTATTAAAACCCAATCTTATGTGAACGAAATTCTACATCTTTTGTGATTAGGAATTTTATTGTCAAGCGATGTCTTGAAATCTCATAGCATCATGTGTGCACATGTTCTTAAAACATCTCTACCCATGCATTGTAAGAGCATGTTTTGGATGTAGAATAGCAAAAATTTATCAATTGGGTTTTTAAAATGGTTTTGGGACAAAGTATTTGCACAAGATATGGTGGTTGGCAAAAGCCATGGTGTACTTTAAATCTTTGTTACAATTTGACTAATTTATGTGATTAGTCCATTTGTTTTGCTATTAGTGATTAGTCTATTTGCTTTGTTGGTAATTATTAATTCTTGTTTTAAAAATAATGCCAAAATGTAGTTACAAAACTAAATTGTACTTTCAACAATACATTTTATAAAATTGATACATACTATGTAAACAACTTGAACTTTGTACTCACAAAAACTTATGCTACCCATACACAATCAATACATGTTCAAAACCAAGAATTCCAAAAAAAAAAAAATTCTTCCTCATTCAAGAATTCATATACATTTGTTAAACTTCTACCAAAGCTCTAATCTTTACAATGTACAATGTATCAAAAAAACATATAGGAGTGGAAATCATCCAAAGTTTTCCCACCTAAAACAAAATTCAAAATATAGGCCCATTTTCTACTAGTGGTCATTATGTCATTAACATTATCCCCTTGTACTTTAGGATTTTGTTTTCAAAATCATTGAACTATGAATGTATAAAAGTTATAAATTATAAATGACTTTTACATTTTTTTTCGGAATTACTTTCAAGGCTTATTGTTGATTTATAGTGGTTTGTGATTGTTACTATACCTCCTACTATTGATTTGTAACCACGTTATGTTGTCCCTAAAGTATTGTATGGATATGTGTATGTCCATTGTTGTCCACTTCTTATGTTGAGAGGATTATTTCAAATGTAAATAACATACGCATCAAATATTTGTACTTTTTTTTATTCATATGGTTGGATTACATGAATGCCTTGTGGTTGTTGATGTGCTGCCTCAAAACAATTGATGTATGTTTTGGTGCATTTCTTTCCCATTTCTTTGGGTTTTTTTTCCAATTCTTATTCTGTCATGGACTTACAATATGGGTTGTTAAGTTGCCTTCGTGTGCTCTCAATGAATGTTTCTTTTGAATCGTCACTTTTGCTAAGGGCATCGTGTACCTTGTAAATTGCTCTTTAATTCTTCACAAGTTCTATAGTTATGTATGTTACATCCAATCTAGTGTGAAAAATTGCATCATTGTCTAATGCAAATGTTGATCATCTTGAATTGGTTCAACAACATTAGCATTTCAAATTTTTTCCTAGTTTAATTGCCTTCGTGAACTTACGATTACCATTTTGGACATGTTTTTTTTGGTGTCACAAATTTTATAATTATTATTTTTTTCATATTCAAATCCTTCTAACAATTACCCCGTCTATAATATAATCCTAAAAAAATTTAATCAATCAAAAACCTACAAAAACACAAAAACTACTTCCCAAAGTAGCAAATTTGTGTTTAGAAATAAGAAAATCAACAAGATGTACAAAAATAATAAAATCATTATTGAATTCATTCTTGAGGATGGTTGCCAAATGGAAAGTATTAATTTTTATTTTGGAAACAATACCAAAATGTAATTACAAAATTAAATTGTATTTCCAAAAGTAACATTGTATGAATTTGATAAATATTACATAAACAACTTGAACTGTGAACGTCCAAAAATTAATTATACACATACATAATCAATACATTTGCAAAAATAAAAACATTAAAAATTCTTTATTTCATCATTTTTGAATTCACATACATATCTTAAAGTTCGATTAGTGTGAAATTTTAACACAATAAGATTAAAAAATACATGAAATTTGATGTATTTTATTAAATAAATTGAATGATACAAAACAATGGTATTGGGTAGATGCACTATTGTGTGGCTCACTTTTGTGAAGAAACGGTGTTTATATTGAGTACCCTTTAGTCAAATGTATATGGTGATTAATAGATATTTAAATATACTATTTGGGATTTGGGTCCAAACTAACAATTTCATTATGAAGAAAAATTGTGTGATTATTTATTGATAAAAAAATCATTTCTTAATAGCAATGGATTTATGAAATTGAAAAATATGGATTGGTCGTTTGATTGGAACATCACAAAATGGAAAAAATAATATTGATTCATATTCCAAATTTGTTATTGGGATTCCATATATGATGTAATACAAAATAATAAACTCATATGAGGAATCTTTCTTTGAAAACCTTAACTGTTTAATAATTAATAACTTTTGAATGGTTAAAATTTGACCATATTTTCATAAGTCCATATGAGTTGCAATTTTTGTTTGTTTTTCAATTTTTTGGTCCCAAAAGCATATTTTTTGAAAGCTTTACATGGGTCATTATTCATATGGATTTTGTGAATTTTCTTTTTAGGATTTTCAAATTAAAATATGACATTAGTTACATTAAATACAAATTTTCACATAATTTTAGGAAGGTTTGTAGGTGATTGAACATGTATTATTCAAAGAATATAATAATAATATTTTTAAAGGTAACAACCGTGTCCATTTGAATCATTTAAAAAAATCTTGTATGAATTTATAAGGAGTGTAATTTCTATCAATATTGAACCATTTGATCATGCATTCACCCTATTTATAGTGTTTAGGTGCATTTACTAATATATTAATATTAATAATTGAACACTTACAATAATATGACCAGTAACTAATGAATAAAGTAATTTCAATTTAACTAGTTAATAATATAGCTAGTAACTAATTCAAATATACACTAATTAATAATATAACTACTAAATATTTACTATATTCAAAAGATAAAATGGTAATAATTACCCATAGAAGTAAAAATATATAACTACAATAAAAATATGGTTAACAAGCTCTACCAAAGCTTTAATATCAACAATATACCAAAAAATAATAATGGGAAAAAAAGTCATTCAAAAAATTCCTTTAAAATTCAAAATATAGGGCCAAATTTCTATCGATGGTTACTAATAATACAACCATTATGTCGTTAACATTTGCTATTAATGTTTTTTCACTTTCAAATTTATAGGTGAGGCTTTGAATATGTAAATAAATATTAATGAATGTGAGAAATACAAATGTAAGCCTAGATACCCAATATGAGGGAGATTACTCTTAGTTTCAATATTGTAAAGCATCAATCTACTAGAGGTGAACAATTGATATGTCAATTGCTTGTCCTTTGGTTTTGAGTTTAGGACATAACAACTTTGGTCATAAAAGTTTAACATTGTGTAGAAGGACATTTTGCAATTGTGAACCTATACTGATTATATACCATGTTTATTTGTTTGTTCTCTTGGCACAAAGTTCACAAGCTTTTTGTTGAAGTTATTATTTGTTTTATCCATAAGAGCTCATGGTCTTTTTTCAAACGCAAGCTAAACACACCCCACTTTTTAGGTGAAAACTTTAGGGGCATTAGGATTTGTCTCATGTAGTTCTTTTGGTGGGGGATTTTGTATGTTTTCCATTTGGTTTTAATGGCCTTTTAAAAACTTTTCAACCCAAAGTGGATAAGTTTGGACTTTGGACCTTTAAAAGGTGAAACTTTTTGGCTAAAGGTGCATAAGTTTTGGGAAATATTTGGGTTCAATATTATTGGCCACTTGTTTGGAATGACAAACTTTGTCCCATTTCTTTATCTAGTTAAACACAATGCAGACATGGTCAATTTTTTTCATTTTTTCTTGCCTTTTGGGCCAAATTAACTTTGGTTTATTCTTTGATTTGTAAACTTTCATGTCTTTCATGTTTGGCCTCTTACCAATAGTAGCACTACTTGGCAATGTTCATTTGAATGTTGTTATAAAGTATCAACAATATTATACTATTGCTAATGTAATGACAAGGTATAGCTATTGATGTGTGAACTTGGTGGGTTTTTGTTAACCCCACTTGTAAGGTGTGTATCGTGGAATTTCTTCTAATCAACTTTCATTGATTTTGTTGCCTATTCAAACAACTTTGTTCAATTGTGCAAGCTAGGGCATGGCCTCAATAGGGTGGATGTAACATATCCCATTTGCATTCCAGAACCTAACTTAGGTTGAAAATAGTTTTGAGTTTTGCAACCACCCAAGATAGTTGTACAACATGAATAAATGGAGCACATATTTAAAGAGAGGTCATTGGAGGCTAGAGTGGAAGAGGTTTTCAATTATGTTTGTTTTACAAAGCTTAAGATCAAACTTGTTTTTGGGTCAATTGGTTGTGGTAGGTGGATCACCTTATGTCACAAGAAGTACCAAATCAAACACCTTGTGCCATAAATGATTTGGATTTAGTTAAAGCCCATGTTTTCAAAGAGGGGTTAATTTGTTTTAATCATACAAATACCTCATCTCAAAATCATGTTGAATTGATTGAGATTGAATATTGTTAATGATGAATGCACAACAACCATGGGTATTTAACATTCATTGGTGTCATTGTTTTGTTTATATCTTATAGTGGAGTTAGTGCAATCACTTGTTTGAGCACGATTTTGATTGATGCTTAGATCTAGCAATGCTTTTAAATCATATTTGATTATAATTAGTTTTAGTCCTTGCTACGACTAGTTATTTAGCAAGAGATAAAGGCCTAGTAACTAGGGGAGCATGTCAAAACCCTATTAGCACAGTAATATCTCAAAAACACACATGCATGTGTATAAATCAATATAAGGAAAAAATATTTTAAAACTTATTGCAAATTCACCTTCATTGTGACCAAAAAATTATTGCACCAACATTTTGAATGGGCTTCAACCAAACTTGCAATTGCAATGATATTTAATATGAATATCTAAAACTTTCTTATGGCATTTAAAAAATCATATGATTTTTGGATTATCAATTTTGTGTCATTGGTGTATATACAACCTAGATTTCATAAAAATAAATAAGATTAGGGATAGCTCCCTAATATTTTAATTTCTATGGTAACCTAAACTCACCAACCCACGTTGTGGGTTCTTTGTGGTCTTTTTTTAGTGCCAAAGAAATATGCATTTTCATATTGAAAATGAGTGAATATCATGTTCAATGTTTTATGTTGATCTTGAAAAATTCCTACATTCAAGGGGAGTGAGCCATCAAATATTGTCCTTTCCTCATACACACCCATATATGTCTTGGAGAATTGGAAAATTCCCCAAATTTTCTTTGGTTATTCATTGTTTTGTGTGTAATGAATGGGCTAACTAAATTTGACTAAAATTATTTTGAAAATACATGACTTCCTCTTATACATGTAATCTTTATTTTCTTATTTCCATATTCATCTAATTGGGGTTTTTTTTTAAAAATTAAAGTTTGATTGCCTATTTTACTAATTTATTGCATTTATTTTGAAGTTTAAACATACACCACCAAGTAGAAAACCACTTAAAGGCTTGAACTCATCATGAGCATCTTTAGGAGTTAGTTGCCGATAATTATACTATATTCCACATCTTTCTACCCAATAGCAAGGCACATGCAACCAAATTGAAACATAAGATTTGTGTGTTATAGCCAAAAAGGTGGGATACACCTCCCAACATCACAACTTCCATTGTACCTCCCATTTTCATTGCCGAAACCATCTAAAGAAGCTTCCACTATCTATATAATATAATATAGATTGGACTCAAAATGAGTTAATAGTTGTTAATGTTTTAGAAATAATATCCCCTTTGACTATTCACAAAGGTAGACTCCACAACAAAAATCAAGACTAGTTGCCACCATTTCATGCCCTTCAATTGGCATGAATAAACTCCATGGAATTAATCTTGTACATAAAATGCCTCATGTTTATGCTCTATTGAAGATGAATACATATTGACCATGCCTTTCACAACTGCAGTAAATTGGCTCTTGTAGATGTAAGTGAGTTGGTGACAATGTTTGTCACAAAAAGAAACCTCACAACCCACCACAACAAATAACAATGGGCAAAATGGCTTCCTGTCCTTGAGGACAAGAAAGTCAGATTATGGACTAGTAGGGAACCCATGGTAGCACACTGGTTACAATGAGTACTAGAGAGGCACATGAGAGCTGAGACCTAACCAGAGCACTCAAGCTGGTTATTGGACACAACCCATGATGCATGATAAGGAATGGTTGACATTCTGGTTTATGGGACTCAGAACTTGAAGAGGAGGGTGAGTTATGAACTTCAGCCAACCAGCAGCAACTAAGAACATGCAAAAAATGCATTAGGGAGGTACCAATATGTCAGAAGCCAAGAAGATACATGATATAACTGAGGGGCTCTGGTCCAATGAGGTGTGCTGCCACATTAGCAAAGACCTCCCTACAATAGGTTACAATAGCCCAGAGACTCCACAAGTTTATGACAGATTTTGAATGGACTTCACCCCAATTGACAAACTTGTGCTAAGAGGGACAATCTACCCACCTATTGTTTCCAGGGGCAATGCAGCTACAGAAGTAGGTAAATCTAGTGGCTGGAACTGCAGCATTTTGTGACCATCCATTTTGGTGGCCACACATGCCTGACATATATAGTATACCCTATAGAGTGTACACATATATGATATATTGCTTCATTCATTGGCACCCACATTATTCCATTTCTTCCCATTACCATCATCATAGAAATGCATTTCCATTTGTCAAAGAGTGAAGCATTCAATTGGTGCAATTTGAAACCCCCTAAAACTACTACAACTAGCCCCACATGCTAAGGTAACATGCCAAATTTAAGTTGTTTTTGGAACTAAGGTCGGTGGCCCCCCATTGAAGAGGGCATATCTCTTGACCATACCTCTTGACCAATACCCAATTACTCAAAAATGATGCGGAGTTGAGAGGCTAAAACAACAAAACACTCCAAATTATACGACCAATTGAAGAGGCCATACCACTTGACCATTACCCAATTACTCAAAAATGATGCGGAGTTGAGAGGCTAAAACAACAAAACAAATTATCCGACCAATTGAAGAGGCCATACCACTTGACCAATACCCAATTGCTCAAAAATGATGGGGAGTTCAGAGGCTAAAACAACAAAACACTCCAAATTATCCGACCAATTGAAGAGGCCATACCACTTGACCAATACCCAATTGCTCAAAAATGATGGGGAGTTGAGAGGCTAAAACGACAAAACACTCCAAATTATCCGACCAATTGAAGAGGCCATACCACTTGACCAATACCCAATTGCACAAAAATGATGTGGAGTTGAGAAGCTAAAACAACAAAACACTCCAAATTATCTGACCAATTGAAGAGGCCATACCACTCGACCAATACCCAATTGCTCAAAAATGATGCGGAGTAGGAGAGGTTAAAACAACAAAACATTCCAAATTATCCAACATTTGTGTTGTGTTCAATTGGTAACCCTAAAACAAGGAAAGGAGCTTGTCATGTTTGGAACTTTGTTGTTGTATTGTGCATAACTCAAAAGCCACATGGGTCTACAAAGAGGAAGGATGGAACTTGGAAACTTGGCATTGTGCATGTATTAGCTGTTAACCAAATATTGCAAGAAATAAAACTAGCACACATTCCACAAGAAACAACTCATGTTTATTGTGAGTAAATTTGGCATTGAATGATTAGACCACATACTTCCTAAGGAATTTGGTGATAATTTGAGGTGCTGACTGGAATTTACTATCAAGGTATAGGTATGAGGGACATGAGAATTTAATATATGTCATGGATGTATGGAGTTCACTTCACACTTTCACTTGTGCAATATGCACCTCTAAAGTTCCAACTAATTAGAATTATCACAAGTTTATAAAAGATGACCATTTTCCTTAGTTAATCTTAACTATATTACCAATAAAATGACACCACCTTAAGCCAAAATGTGTATTCCAAAATTCTTTAAAATTTGGGCATATGAACAATCTTTTATTGTCAACAACAAGGAAGACGACAAATGATCTTTTTTAGAATTCTTGAGCCCAATTCCCAATAGTTCCATTCTGTACCATCTTGGTCTTGGGGAACCACCCAACCTAACCCTAGTCAAAATCAAGTTGCATAATGGAACAAAAGGACTTCAACAAGCTTAGAAGTAGACTACCCAACATCCAAGACTTTTGGCATCAGCACCTCCATAATGGACCCCATTAATAACATAAGGTGTGAAATCTAACCACCACCCCTCCTTCCCCTATCATGGGCCCCTAAGCCATGAGACTTTGGATACAAGATATGGAAATAAATTCATGGGGGAGGAGGCCTAGTAGTAGCCAGAATAGAAATGGGGGTGAGTCAGATGAGAAGAAAGGAGAAAGGAGTCAGAGGGTAGGAGTTGACTATACTAGTTCTGGATTTCTCAAAATGAAGAGATGGGTTTAGCTAAGAAGAGCCAAAATAGAAAGATATGATTTCAAATCTAACATTCATGGAAGAGAATGAGACAACCCAGCTCCCTTCACTTATAGACTGCCAGTTTGTGAGTGGGGGAAGGTACTGAGTAGTGATCAAGGGTGATCCAAAGGTTGTTGTTCTTCTGGCTATGAAACAATTCATGTCCTAAAGTCTCACACTACTTCTTCCACTTGAAAGAATCAGTCAACTTTCAAGTTCATTCTTCAAACATTAATTAATTAATTTTAGGTTGCCTTTTTTGTTTTTTTCCTTCTTTTCTTTGCTTGTGTGCATGTTGGGCTTGAGTGACCCAGCCCCCATGACTGCACCAGTTCCGTTTGGGATGAATTAGTGTTTGAATCCAGTTATTGAACTTCCCACAGCCAGACCAGTTCCGTTTGGGATGAACTAGTGTTTATCCCAGTTATTGAACCTCCCGCAGTCAAAAAGGTTGAGTTAAAAAAGTTTTTTGCTCGCCCTACAACAGTCAATCTTTTTTTCACCTCGGTATCACCCCTGCTCACTCAACTACCCCATTTACCCACCTACCCCGATCATTTTGCAATGGCAAAACCTATATCTCTTCTTAACTGAACTTATAATAATTATTAAAAACACCTATATCTCTTCTTGGCTAAACTTTTCAAATTATATATTATTTAAATATATTATTATATAAAATTTTATTTTAATTCTGAAAAGTAAGTCAGGTTTTATTTTCTTCCTTTATTTAATAAAATTTTTAAAGATGTTTATAACAAAAAACAATTCAATATTCAATATTTTCGAACATAGAAATGTATTATATATATATATATATATAATATTTTATTGTGGGCCTCATTTGATATAAATTTAACACATAATATTCATCCATTATTTTTTTTTTGGGGATCCAATAGTTTTATCATATAAGATCACTTATATTTAATATATGAAAATATTTATTTATTATATATTATATTAACAAAAATATTTTTGAATAAAATGCATATAATATAAAAGTTATTTATAATAAAAATTTCATTTCTTGAAGTATTTACATTTTCAAATTAATGTATATTTTATAAGTATATAATCAAATTAATATTTCTAATATTTTTTCATTTGGACAAAGTATGAAAAAGATAATGATGATTTTTTTTTAAATGTAGGTATTGTAGTTTTTTAGACTTTCTAGTCAGCCTAACCTAAGTGATGGAGGGGCAAGTATTTGCAATACCCACATGTTAAAACCTGTACAAAAATGAAATATAATTTGTAGTAGAAATTGTTGTATAGGAATTGCATGGAATTCGTTTTTTTGCATTTTAATTTTAATGGGGCTTCAATTTTATCATGAGGGTATTGCAAAATCTAGGTCCAATTTCATTCAAACTCCACCACAATATGATTGGTCCATTGTATGCAATACTTTCATTTTTCGTTTTGACATTGTGATGAGAAATATTTAAAAGAAAAATAAAATTGTGTAATACTTGCATTTAACACATATAATGTTGAATAGATTTTTTCATGTTTCACATAATACCCAAATGTTGGGCATAAAATATGCATATTTAATGATAAACAAAAATTGACAAAGATAGTTTTGATTTTTTTAAAATTTTAAAAAATAAAAAATATATAAAACTTATTATGAAGAAAAATAGAAAAAAAATCATTTAAAACAAGAAAAATAATAATAAAATTCTAAAATGAAAAATAAAAGTACAAAAAATTAGAAAAATAATCTTTAAAAGAAAACACATTTGAAAAAAAAAAGTTTCATTTCAATCACAAATGGCATTGTTTTCATATGTTGGTATTGCATGTTGGGATTAAATCTTCAACTTACTATTAGTATTTTCTTAATAGGTGTTAGTTTTGGGGACTCCAAGCCATTACAAACATGGTGGTACAAGTGAAAACATAATTAAGTGGCTCAAAAGTGGTGTCTGAAAGTCCATAATCTAACATTAGCAATTTTTTTTACAAGTTTAACAATTATCAAACCATAAATCTTATAATTATCCCCTATGCTTTTAATCATAAATATTAATAAACATATGAATATGAATATCCTTAAACATGTGATTGATCAAAAAATCCATGCAAAAGATTAAAATTTTTAGTTTGAAATGGAATCTCAAGGATAAAAGCTTACAACAATCACATCATTTTTTAAAAATTAAAAATTAAAATATACATATTTGAAAATTTTCAATGCACTTCACTGATAAATTTTTCATTTGATAATGTTTTTTTCTTTTTGACACTATTTTGACATAGTTTTCGAATCCACATATTTCATTTTTTCTATGTGACACACATAATGTTATCATTTCAAAAGTCCATTATGAGTCCATAATCTTCTTAGAATCCATCTAATTTTTTTATGATGATTCTTATTAAAGTCTATAATAACATGAATAATTAAAAAATTGACAATGTTAATTTTGAATATGGTTTTAAATCTTATGTTTGTATGTAATCCAAAAACATTACAAGTGTGATAGTCCAAACAATCCACCTATTCATGTTTTCACCCTTAACTTAAAGTTGACACAAATATTTTAATGTCCAAAACCTAAACCTTCAACCTCTATATGTAAATTCAACCTTCTTTCAAAAACTATATGTTTTACATTAATTTTTTATGATTTAAATGATTGAATTAGATAATCATTGAAAATACAAGATTTTTTTTTTTTACTTCCTTAATTATTTGTTCTAACTAAAATCAACATTATTTTTTATGTCCTTGATTGATTTTTATAAAAATATATTGAAGTTCATTTTACACTTTATGGATTCCATTATTAGTTTTTTTCCCTATAGAAAAATAGAGGTTTAATTATGGAATATAAAGGTTTACCCAAAATATATAACAGTTTTATTGAAAGGTAAAGGTTTACCTTATATGTAAAAAAATTGTGCTGAGAGGTAAGGGTTTGGCCAAAAAGAAATAAAGGTTTTGTTGAAAGGTATAGATTTAACCAAAAATATATAAAAGAATTGTTGGGAGGTAAAAATTTAGCAAACAAATAGAAATGTTTTGTTGAGAGGTTGAAGTTTAGCCAAAAAAAGATATAGGTTTTGCCAAGAGTTAAAAGTTTAACCAAGAAGATATATAAGTTTTGCTAAGAGAAAAAAAATTAGCCAAAAGTGTTGCCAAAAGTTAGAAATTTAGCCAAGAATAAATATAGGTTTTAAATTTAGCCAAAAAGAGATATAAGTTTTGTCAAAAGTCAAAACTTTAGCCAAAAATAGATATAGGTTTTGCCAAAAAAAAAGTTTTGCCAAGAGAAAAAAATTTAACCAAGAAGGGATATAGTTTTTGCCAAGAGAGAAAAGTTTAACCAAGAAGAGATATAGGTTTTGCCAAGAACATATGTAGGTTTTGTCAAGAAATAAAAGTTTTTAACTAAGAAAAGATATATTTTTTGCCAAAAGATACAAGTTTAGCCATGAAGGGATATAGGTTTTGCTAAAAGAGAAAATTTTAGCCAAAAAGATATATAAGTTTTGCAAGAGAGAAAAGTTTAACTAAGAAAAAATATAGGTTTTGCCAAAAAAAATTAGCCAAAAAAAGATATAGGTTTTGCCAATAGAGAAAATTTTAAACCAAAAAGGACAAAAAATTTCCATAGAAAAAAGTTTAGCCAAAAACAAATATAGGTTTTACCAATATAAAAAAATAGCCAAAAAAATATGTAAGTTTTGCCAAGAGATAAAAGTTTAGCCAATAAGAAATATAGTTTTTGCAAAGAAAAAAAAGTTTAACCAAGAAAAGATATAAGTTTTGCCAAGAATATATATAGGTTCGGTCAAGAAGAAACATAGGTTTTGCCAAGAAAAGATAGAAAGGGTAGGTAAGGGATTGGTTGTTAGTTGGTTGGGTTCAAGGTTTAGGCTAAGAGGTAGGTCAGTAGAGTAGGAAGGTTAATAGGGTAACTAGGTGGGAGGGTAGTATGGAGGGTCAGGGTTGGGAAAAAAAAAAGGTAAAAGGTCAGGAGGCAAAACAATTGACTGTGGTAGAATGTTGGTTAATGTAGGGTGAAGAGGCAGATGAAAAATACAGTCCATCATCCTGTGGACAGAACTTCCAACCAGTGCAGTCATGGAGGCTGCTGGTTCACTCTGGCCTGCATGTTGCAAGTCCAAATGGCAGGTTCATAGAACATACATAACTCCATTTCTCCAAACTCCCACTTGGAAAGTGAGAGTATTGTGGCATATGATATGTGTTTCAATACCCACCAAGTGTTATAGTTAGGCTGAAATAAAGCCAAGTCCAAAGATTTCAGTACAATGTCTTCTTCCGTGCTTTTAACATCCACCAACCAAGTTTGTCAGTGAATTCCATGTGGCCCAAAACCCATGTTGAAAACCTTCAGATGATGCCTACTTGAAAAAAACACACCGTTTTGAAAAGAAATCATATTGTCTGCACATGTTTCTATATATGTATGTATGTATGTATGTATGTATGTATATATGTCCCTACCAAACCCACAAAACGACAAACCCAAATCAATTTGGGTTTAGGGCAGAAACTCAAAGTCACGATGTTACCTGAAACAAAAGTTGGTAAGAATTAATTTGTGTAACCGAGGAGGTACACACTTTGACCCATTTCAACGGCCACCAAGTGCTTGATGGAGGTGTTACCTCAATCAATGAAACAAAAAAGTTGGAATGAATGTGCTACATGTTTCAATATCCACCAAGTTGAGATGTTACCTTTTGAATATAAGTATTCGGTGTTTTTTTTAAAGCAACAAAATATAGCTCTCACCCTCATCAGGTGCTATCTCAAATTTTGTAGTTTCAAAATAAAGCCACAAATAGGGAATAGGTGCCCCCTCCCCCATCAGGTACTATCCCCAACCGCCACCCCAAGGGACCCAACCTAATGAGGACAACATGACGGTAAAATAGGTAGTATGTGCTTGAAAAGCAAAAGGGAACACCCCCCACATACATGACAATGGGTACTGTAAAGGTCAATTGGGCAATAAATGTGTGCTTAAAAAAGGAAAAGGAGACGGTGTGGAATTCTAGGAAGTGTGTCATAAGGAGAACCATGGGGTGGTGGGTTTGTATGTGTCAAGAGTGGAGAAGAGAACCCACTTGTTCCAAACCAATAACTTATTACTTAAAGTTGTGTTAAATATATATATGCACCCATGTGGACAACTCTTTAACATGCAAACTCTTGTGGACTTCATGAAACTAGGAAGTACTTAGCACTTCAAAACCCTAAAAAAAAACCAAAAAAAAAAAGTATCAAACAGTTTTATCCTTCTTGGGTCAGACTTGTTTGGTTCTCCACCACAATTTTAATTCTTGCATACAAGAATGGCAATGAACCACAAGTTCCACAAACTCATTGTTCACACCACACAAGTCTATGGGGGGGAAGGGACAACACAGGGCCCAAGGTTCGTTCATAACCGACATAGAAAAACCAGTGTTGGGTGTGTGTATCAGAAAAGAGGTGAGAACCAACTGAGGTTTCAAGTTGGTTCTCACTTTGAAGATTGCAGGGTATGAATTTTTTTTTTTACACCTTTTCAGGGTATTACAAATCAATAGGATCAGGGTTTCAAGTTAAGGTAAGGGGGAAGAAAAATAGGTTTTCAAGGTATGTGGCATTGCAGAACACACAATGGTTGTTTGTGCTTTTTGCTTCTCCTCAAAAATAAAAAGCCCTTGTTCCTTTGGGGGGTTCACCTTTTTTTGGTAGTTGTGTTTAGCAATCTCATTTGCATTGTTGTTTTTTCTTTTCTTTTCTCTTTCTTCCCTTTTTTTTCTCCATTTTTGTTTTGTCTTGTCACCTCTTTGAGCTTGTGACTTATGGCATCATTATTCATGCTTGATGTTCCTACTTGGCACTATTGTCCATTCTCTTGCTTGCACACATGTTCAGCGTTGTTGCTTGTCCTCTTACTCATTGTTGATGCTCCTCCTTGCTGGTGCTACTTGCCCTCTTACTCAACGCTATTGCTAACTTGTGGACATATAAAATGTTGAAAGAAAAATAATTATATTTTTTCACTAATTTTCTTGCCCTTTTTTGGGTAACTTGGTAATTTTTTTAAAATAAAAATTTCATGTTGAGAATAATATAACTTTTGATAATTGGTTTGTGAAATCCGCCTTTGAAAACCAGCTGGTATGAAATGTGTGAAAATTAGCAGTTTGCAAATTGGGTGAATTTATTTTCCTCAAAATTTTGAAGCCCCTGCTCGGGTCTCTTGAACATGAATTTCTATTTTTAAAAAAGAACCAGGGTGAATCTTACATGCTCTTCTAAAACCCAGACCCAGCAATTCTCAGAAAAACCAGAGAACCACCCAACAATGGAAAAAACCCAACAAAAAACAAAAAACCCCCCAAGGAATACATACACACTTGTTGAGATCACCGATCTCTCTGCTTATATGGATTGTTACGACATCATCCAGTTGATGCTCCTTTGAAGTTGCTCAAGAATTTTGTTGTACATTACTTACTGATCAGTCTAGCTGTTCAGTGTGTGTGCACTTCACAGGGTGAAGAATTTCAAACCCACCCAAAAAGAAAAAAAATTGAGATGGAACTTTGCTGCTGCACTGTAGCCTCTAGTTGTTATACTTTACTTGTCTCCAATAACACATATTGTTGTTTTTTTTGTTGGTTGCGTAGCTTTTGATGTTACTTTAGTGTCTGCCATTAGATCCAGATATTGTTGTTGGTCAGTTCAGATATCATCGGTGGTGGTGGTGGTGGTGGTGGTGGTTTTGCTTCCATATGTGGATTTAAGTACTTTTGTTTCAGGATTTGTTTCAGGGTTTTTTCAAAATGATCTAGTCCTAAATTCTAATCCACGAGTTGCAGATGAGAGAAGTTGGGTTTTTTGCACAACGGTCTTGTCCCCATCTACCCTACCAGAATTGAAACCGTGTATGTTCTGTTGTTGATACATCCAGGAATTTCTTCTCCCAAGTTGTTAGTGGATAGAAAGAGAAGTGGGCAATGAAATCACTACTACTACAGTCCACAAATTTGTCTCATTTGTCTGTCATCTGCTTTGTATAATTCTCGGTTGCTTTTTAGATGTCTTGCACGTACAGTTCCTCAATCATGGTACCACAAACAAAAGGAGTCTTGCAATGTTGTCAAATACATTGATACTCCTCAAGTCATTCACAACGGAAAGTCCTGCTGCGTTGGTACTTTGATACTCATCAAGTTGTTCACCACCCAAAGTCTTGGAATTTTGACGATACCCATCAAGTTTGTTCACAACAGAAAGGTGTGGAATTTGGAGGATAGCCATGATCAAGTTGTTTCCCAACCGTTGTGTGTTATGTACATGCAACATGTTAAGTATCGTGATTAAGCAACAAAATCATTAACTTTAATATAGGATGATCACATGTGCTTTGTGGCCAATCTGTTTGTGATAATTATATATATATATATATATATATTTATTAATTTTGTAAATTTTACCACAGGATGCTATCACATTTTGATTGATGCAAAATGATTGTCATCCACCAACATGGGTTCTCTGGACAAATCATCATACTTGCTTAATTTCAACTTGAACATCATCACATTTTCTCAGTGCTAATTACTTTATCTCTCTCTCACTTGTTTTGCAAATCTATGTTCTTGAAAACCAGTTTGAAAAAGTGAAATAAGAAGGGAAAATAATAAAAGCCTTTTAAAAATAAAAGATAAAACACTTCAAAAGGCTTCCTTTTTGCCTTGGTTAAGAAGCCATCCAGACTCCAGACCTGAAGTCTTTTTTATATCCTGTTATTGTGTATACCCCCACACACACAAAAGCCTAGAAGGTACACGATCAGGTACAATATCAAGTACTCATGCTCAGTACCCCTTGTACCCAATACCCACCAAGCTCTCTGCTTTTCTATTGTCTTCTCTAGCTTAGATTAAGTTTGAGGTGGTGATTGAGTCCACCATCACCTACATCATGCAACCATCCTTCCTATAGATTCCAAGCCATCCTCAAAGAAAGATGAGCATCCTTCTTGTCGAATCCAATCCATTCTCGAAGAAAGATGACCATCCTTCCTATCAAATCCAATCTAACCCATCTTCAAAGAAAGATGGTCAAGCAAAAGTGATTCAATCCACCATCACCTCCATGATTGAGCAACTATCCTTCCTATTGAATCCAATCCATCCTCAAAGAAAGAAAGATGGTTGACAAAAAGTTCTTGACCTTCTTTCTTTCGAGGGTGAATGGTGGCAATTGTTTTCCCCGGTTGTCAAAAAGTGGAAAGTAGAGTGGATACAAACTCGATGAAGAGTAGGGGTGGACTACGGTAGGATGTCCTAATGTCAAAAGGTTACCAATGTATTGACTAAACCTTTATCCCTTTTTAGCCATGTCCGTGTATACTATATACAAACAAGGTATGGAGACAAGGGTTATAGGATACATAGAAAATACTCACAAAGATATGAGGTTTGTGGAATAGGCTAGTGCCTATGATGAATAAAAGCTATTATAGCCAATTAAATTGTTCAAATGGGAACCTTGGATTGTTTTGAGGAGTTAACTTCAATAAATTGGTAATTAAATGTTGTAATAGCATCATAGGCTTCTCCCTAAGTGCAAAGAAAAAGTTTGTTGCAAATGAGATTGTTCAAATTAGTTCCTTGAACTTTTGTTAAGACTTTATTTTTTAAATGAACTCCTATTTACATGTTGCAAATTATAAAAGCTTTTGATAAGAATTTGGAGTTTTTACATATCATTCTTTTATTTTATTTATAGATTTTACTCCTAACTTTAATAAACAATTTTGTGGCACACTACTTGTGTTGTTTGTTTTTTTTACCTTTTCAAGGAAAAGGTGATTACAACTCAAGAAACTTATTACAAAGAGAAAAAATCAATCTAGGGGAAAAAAAAATATGTCTGAAAAAGTCTGCAATGAAAACCTACCCTTTATAGATGATAAGTATTCATTTGATGACAATTTGTTTATATAGTAAGTATGCTCTCAAGCTTCATTTGGTTTTATTATTTATTGTTTGATGTTTTGCTTGAATTTTAGTTCTTTTTCTTTTTCTTTTTTTCTTTTAGTTTTTGTGCAAGATTGCCATTGTTAACCCCTAATAGCCTAACATCTTCTTACATTCATTTACCTCTATTCAAAATCTTAGTTAAAAATTTGGGCCAATTTTCTCATCTTTATTAGGAAAAATCATAACAACATTCAAAATGTGAATGTTGACCTTTGAGAATAGTTGCAACTACATGAAAGGACATTACGTTGCCACATGAGTTTCTAGAATTAGACTCTATTGCCCACTTGCAATCCCCATCACCTTCAAAGTGCACTTTTAAGTGAAAAAAATTGTGTTCACAAGTTTGAAGCCCAATGCAAACACTTATTTGATCGACACCTCACCCATGTGGAAATGTGGGGTCAACAAACCATGCAAACACTCTCACACAAATTTTTGTGGCAATTTTTTAAAAAATAAATAAACAAATAAATGCTATGGACTCAAGTGATATGATTTTATTAAGTTTGTGAATGATTATTACAATTTTTCATTTCCATATTTCCTATTTATTCCATTGTCCTAAATGGCCCAATATTATGGTGACACAAAAGGTTTGAATGAATGCATGCATGCCATAGGGGTCATTAATTAAATTTGTATATTTTAACATTGCATATGTTATCAAGGACCTTATGAATATTTAGCTTACTTTCCTTCCATCATTTGGTGTTTTACAAAATTAGGAAAACTATAAATTAAATTCAAGTATCATTTGCAAATGTTGACATAAAAGAAAGTTCCCATTTTATTTGTTGAGCACATATGTTATATAATTTGTTTGATGTTATGCATTACCATCAATAAAAACCTTTGGAATAATTAAGGAACCATATTTTACTATTTGACTTATATCATGATACAAGTGAAATCCAAGGAATCACTTGTTTAAAGTTTGCAAGTTAAATATGTGTCCCATCTCCTAACATAGTTTTAACCTTAGCTTATTGCCCATTTTCAATGTCACACAGTTATGATTAGCTTTATAATTAAATTTAAATTAATTATGCTTAATTTAGCTTAGTTAGGCTAATTTAATTTAGTTGTGAACCAATTCCAATGTGAATAAGTTCAAACTAATTTGTGGATTGGGCATGGATGAATCCAAACCCACAAGATAAAAACAACATAAACACCATGTACCATGGAAAGCACATAAACATATAAAAGCTTACAAGGTTTGAACATGTACCATGAATAAGATTTTATTTGTTATGTGTTGTATGTGTGATGACAATGATAATTATAAACATTGATGTCATAGCACACAACATCAATCATGGGCACTTTTTAAATGTTAGAAAGGGGCATAAGGTATCTTATCTTCCCCCAAAGTTTATCCTTGCATGTATGGGCACTTTTATTCGAACAAATAGTCTACTTGGTGATTGACTATATGTGGGTTTGCCATCATAGGTAGCATGATCTAGGATGAGTTGGTTATATTTGACCTCACACCCATTTACAATATGACCATGAGCCCCAGCCATTTGAAATAGTTTTGATGTTATTTCAATTAAAAGAAATATGCACACAAAAGTCAAATATATGTGTAATGGACAAAATAATGCAAATAACTTGGATTTTGGTATTGTGTACAAGTACATATGTTGGAAAATGTATTTAATTTCCCAACATGGTTCAAGGAATGTAAATTTGTATGATGTCATCCATGGTTTGCACATAGTTGAAGGATATATTAATGGGTTCACACTAGTTAGAACATTTGACCCATTTTAATATTATATGAACCATGTGTGAAATATTTCACAACAATTGTGTTCAAACTCAACAAAGGTATACAACTATCAAGTGTTAAATAAATGTCAACTAGGTTATCTCACATGCATTGGGTATTTTCTCGATGTTCTTTATTCACATTTGGTAAAATCATAATTGAATGTGTGAGGTAGAAGGCATAAATTGGATTGTCTAGTGAAGACAATCTTTAAAATGATTTTATGTCAAAATGGATATGGGAATTTGCTAGCAGTCAATTAAATGAAATGTCCAAGAGGTCCACAATATGGTTGTGTGTAGAATCCAAGTTTGAGATGTATTGTATTTGCATTGAACCAAGTGTTTGTATTGCATGACAATCATAAGGTAAAATTTGTATTTCTTATTTTTTGTATGTGGTGCTAAACATAATCAAAAGTATTATCACATGGAATATATATGTGTTCAATTTTAATTATTTTAAGCCTTCAAACTATTTTTCTTAATTTCTATCATTTTGGCAAAGGAGAAATAGTATCAAATAAGTTTTTACATGTTCTATTGATATCAACCAAAAGTTTTCAAAAAGCATTCATTATCTATAAAGCACAATTTTCACCTTATGATTTAGGCTTAAAATTTCCCTATCATTTATAAATAAAATTCGTATCATAATTTGAAATGTTGATGTTTCCAAGAAATTTCAATCCTTAATTGTATGACTAAAAGCAAATGCGTTTATTGATTACAAGACTTGGGTTTTCCACTATTAGTGACAATCAACTAATGAAAGTATGTTTTGATTTTGTGAAAATTTAGTTATATTCATAATGCCATCATTGTAATGCATCATTGGTTCAAGCCTTATAAGGTGCATTGTAGTTGTTATCCTTAGCAGCTGTTTCAAAATATGGCCAAAAAGGTTTTGAGTTCACATGACTTCCCTTGTGACCTGAAAATAAAAACCTTTGGAAAATCCCCAAAATATAAGGTTTTACTCTTAATATAAAAATATGAAACGTAACAATGTTTATTTTCCTTAAATTTTCTGGTAAAGTTCACAAGCTTCAAAACATGTTTTGGTTTTTTTGGGGGATATAATTTTCAAATATACCTTTGATGATATTTTATTTGATTATTTGATTAAATGATTAACTGAGTAAGTGTAATTTAATTATGAATTTTCAAAGTTCATGAGCATGGTTTTTAAAAAGACCATTGCAATTAGGAGAACAAATTTGTAGTAATTCTCATGTTTTTATTTCAATAAATAATTTAGGCAATATACTTTGCCATATAATTTATCAATATGAGAAAAATATATAATTGTAAACGCATTTAAAGGAAAGGGGTTTTTTAAAAAAATTGGGCTATTTTATTAGTTTTTTCATTCTTGAAGTGGCTGAATTCAATTTGATTGATTTTTTCCAAATTTATCAATTTAACTAAATTGAAATTCAATTCATTTCAATTTTAATTTCATTTAGTGAAACTTAGCTGAATTCTATTGAATCCAATTTGGTTCAATTCAATTTCCTTAAGCTTCGCCAAATTGAATGGAATTGAATCCAATAAATTCAATTCAAATGTTGAATTAAATTTAATTTGATTCAATAAATTTCGATTGAAATTCAACAAATTGATAAAATCAATTGAATTTGAGGAGGTAAACACACTTTTGTGATGGAAAAGGGAAAGGCATAACCATTTCATTATCTTATATATATACTCAAAACTTTGATATTATTGATTGCAAATAAGTTTACATGACAACATTGACATAAAATGAAACATGAAGAAAATTTTCAAACAATTATTAGCTCCTTGATTCATATATCAATAATTCTTTTGCATCCAAATTCCATCATTGTTTTTCAAATTTGTGTTTATGGCACATCTGTAGAGTATATATACAATAGGTACTTATGTGATTCATATATACCTATTCAACTTTGCAGAGTCATAGACTACAACTCATTAAATGACTTCATCTTAGTTCACCACCAATCTCATGAAAATAAAAAATCAAATGCCCATCCTAGTCCCAAAAATATGAGTTGTAGGTGGGACATGAATGGTTTGAGTGGTGTTAGGCTTATGCTTGTATCTCATTGAAAATTAATATGCAAAAATTTCAAAAGTTGTTTTGACCAATATGAAATTGAATATAATGGGTATTCAACAAAACAATGATGCCACCCAAATGCCTACTTTGTCCCATATTGAGTTAAACACATCAAAAAGTGTTCTTATTTCCTTCCACATTAAGAGATAAATGTGTGTGACCCATTTTGATCCCAAACCCATTGTAATGGACAAATATTGTATTTCACTCAATTAGGGCATCCAAAGTTAGGATGCGACTCCATTTCATTGCTTGCAAGCCATGTGAATGCAAGTCTTGTCAAAATGAGATAGCAAAAGATGCATGCTAATGGTATGAGTTAAAGCATAATATATGTTAGATTCCAAATCTAGTATTAGTTTCATACACATGTGACAATCCTTTGTTAGTTATGCAGCAGTGAGTTTTTTCACATTTCTTGAACTATTTGAAAGGAAAAATTAGTTGGGTATCACGTATATAGAGAGTGGCAAGTTGGTGAAGTATACATACAGGTCTATTATTGGATCTCCCAGAGAAACTTGCTGACAAGATCTTGGTCTTCAGATCATACAGCTTCTGAAGTTTTCTCCGGGGTTTTTCTTTGCCTAATTATTACATATTATTGTCTAGATTGCAGTGTGCAGTGTTGCATGTCTAGCCTCTCTGTGTGTATCTACCACAATTTTTTAGGTGGATTAGAACATGGGTGTCCTTGTACTGGGTGCCTGCAAACGTGGTGGAAGTTGGGCTGGAGATCATGTTGACATGATGTCGGATTGTAATCTCTTGCGATTCTTATGTTGATTACAGTTTTGCTTCTATCATGCTTCTGACAATTGCATTCAGTCTGCCATGAGACTAGTACTAATTGAGCGTTACTTAGCAATGAGGACAACAACCACCACCACCACCCGATTTGCACAAAACTGATTTCCACTGTAGCTGGGATAACTTCTTGCCTTGTAAATTGCACTAGAGCTTAACCCTTGAACGTCACAGCAGGATAGCTCTCCCAAGTGCATGGAGTGATGATGTGTAGCCACCCAGCTGCCCAACAGAGCTGTCAAATCCATCTATATTAAAGAATCTGGCTCTGTCAATGTTGTAGGCAATGGCAAAGCTGACTGATTCTTTTGGTTTGGAATTTGGTTGAAAATGGAAATTTACCACTGTTGAGTGTCCAATTGATGTAACTAGGGGCAGACATGAGAATTTTCAGTTTTATCGAGAATTTGATCTCCTTCTCATCTTGCTTAAATTCAGAATTTGCAAAGTAGGTAGAATGCATTCACATGAGTGTGGTGAAGAAAAAGGTTTTGGGGGGGGCATTTGGACTTGTGATGACTTGGACAAATGAATAGGTAGTCGAAGTTGCACATTCAAAGGGCATATCAACACACAAGCAAAGAAATCTTGTTTGTTTTGAGGTGCCTTGCATATGCTCAACCTTGCTCCTGTCTTAGAACATGGCACTCCATCATCTGATTCAACTCTTATTTTCAAAATGCTAAAAACATTGAGCAACAAACCTTTTCACCAATTCTCAGTTCAAGGGCAGTTCAAGCACGTAAAAAGATTGTCCAAATTACAGCAATTTGGCAAGAACAACTCTTGGTTTTACCTTGCACTTCTTTTGGCACAAATATAAGAAAATTAAGAACCTCTTCCAATTGGAATTGTAATGTGTGAACTATTGTAAAAATGCATTATGATTTGCTGAATTTTTGTGCTTGACTAGCTCAAGGCATTAGCCTACTATCTGAAATGTGCATTCCAATCCGAAGCCCTGGTTCTTAGTATTTTGATTTTTGACAAACAATACCAATAAGAACCTAATAGTATGTGTCAAAGGTTGTGCTTTAAATGACATTAAAGCACCTCCACCCAAACTCAATATTTGGGCCTACAATAGTATTTTTCACATCCGAGATGACTTCCTTATTGTTTCACATGCTCACCCATAAACACCAAAACTAGGACTCTAATGGGTGAGACACTATTGATTGCAAACAACCTAAACCAATTATTCTTATTAGTCAATCAAGACTAAGTGTTAGACTCTGTTGTGCCTTTTGCCAGGCAGAGCATTATGCATTATGTGCACAAATGCTGGCAGAAAATCATTTTACTACCTTCAAATTGGCAAAATTTTTATTGTTCTTCATCCAGAAGATATTGTGCAGTGCATTGGTGGGGATGTGCTTAGTCCATCACAATAAATATTATCCTTCATTTTTTCACCTTCAGTTTAGAGTACAATGACCATATTAAGGTGCTTCTAGCTTTATACAGGAAACCAGTGTAGAGTGTAGACCTCAGTTTAGGGTACAATGATGATTTTGGGTGCTTTTACTTTCATGTAGGAAACCAGTGTAGACTTAGGTTTAGGGTACAATGA
>Ga0116231_10000722_pt1 | contig 61460 bp, 43 predicted proteins | sample S1TSphgellanicum_2_FD_89695 | JGI IMG/M metagenome (GOLD analysis project Ga0116231, IMG submission 89695) | Host-associated microbial communities from peat moss isolated from Minnesota, USA - S1T2_Fd - Sphagnum magellanicum MG | ecosystem: Host-associated > Plants > Peat moss > Unclassified...
AACCCACACAAACAAAAAAAAAAAATTTACACCAACACAAAAAAAAGAACAAAACCCCGAAAGACCACACCGAGGCGAAACACCTCCCCCCCCCCCCCCCCCCCTTCACACCAAAAAAAAAATGAGAACCCCCAAAATGACAAGAAGAAAACTAAAGACCTCAAACTTAAAAATAAATAAAAATCCCCCAAAGTTCACAAAATGAAATTTTTTTTGAAACAAAAATCACAATAAAAACCGGTGGCCGAAACCTTCAAAAGGAAAGACCAAAATGAAGGCCAAAATGAAATTCAAAAACCCCAACCCCCCTAGAAAAAATAAAATGAAGGCCCCCAAAATGAAAAGAAAATAATTGAAAACTCCCAAACTTTTTTTTAAAAAAACTAAAAACTGGGCATGTTCACAAGATCAAAGCCCAAAGATGCCCAAATTGCCCAAAGTTGAGAAAATCAAATTGAAGATCCATTAATTGCCCAAAGTTTACAAAAACTTGAAGAAAACAAAATGGAGGACACCAAAAGTTGATAAGAACAAAACTCAAGAACCCCAAGCTCATAAAAAAAAATAAAAAAATGCCATGAGTTCACAAAACAAAATTGTGAAGATTTAATGGAATAAAATTTAGACAAATACACAACAATATACTGGAGATAAAGTGGTTCATTAGTATACATTGAAAGAGCTTAACAAGTAACAAGAATGAAGTTGTGTTCAAATCTCCTAGGCTACATAGGATATTGCTTATCAAAAGATAGCCTTAAGCGAAAGGGGTGTTAAATTAAATGAGTCTTTTTTTTCACCAGCCAATGGGGTCAATTCATGTGAGAAAGAAAATTTCGCAGCATGTCACTTTAGGTGAAATGTTTTTCACAACCCCTTCAAATGAAGTCATTTACATTATAAGAAATCTCGGTTTTTTTTATCGAGAATTTTAGTCAAGAAAACTCCCCTTATGGTTGTTTTGTCCCTTTCTCTAACCTAACCAAAGTGTGATTTTGGACAAGTCGATTTGGACCCAACCATTTTGTCTAGGTTCTTTTTGTTAATCTTATTGATTAGTTATTTTTTACTAAACCATTGTGACAATAATATAATTTGGGCAACAACTTTCTATATATGTTATTTAGATTATTTTATTTAAAATTCATATGAAAATAGTAATTAATTAGTTAATTACCCTACCTACCTTACCTAATTACTAAACCTAATAACTAATGCCAAAAATTATTTATTTATTTATTTACCTACCAACCCTATGTCCTAGACCTGGGCTAGGCCACCTAATTTAGCCACCTAGGTTAAACCAAACCATTTAGGCTAGGCCAAGTAACCTAGGTTAGATGGTCTAGAAGGCTTTGCAACTTAGGCTACTTAATTAGGTCATCTAAATAGCCAAAGTAGCCTAGGTTGTAAATGTGAGGACTTGAACTCTGCACCTCCATATTGAGGAGTCAAATCTTTGACCATTGCACCACTACCCCATAAGGTGAATGTTTTTGGACAACATATTGTAATGAACATGATTTTGGACCAACATATTGTAATTAATTTTCATGAATTTTTTTCAACATATTGCACTAAATGAACTTGAATTTTTTTACATTACTTACATAAATAGGTAGGTTATAGGTAGGTTAACCTAGGTAGTTAAGAGGTACCTATTAATAAATGCATGTACTTGGGTAACATGTAGGTTATAATATATTAAACCTTATAAGTACCTATTAGGTCTATGTTTATACCTATCTACGATTATGTTATTTAGTAGGCTATGTAGGTACTTACTAGCCTATAACATTATTACAAAATGTGGGTGCAGTTCACTAGTCCTTGTTCACTAGATTAGTGAATTCACTGCTTTTTCATTAATTTTCATTCATTACAACTAGTGAATTCACTCAAAATCCAATGAAATCATTTGGCGTACATGGACACCTTTTGTTGTAATGATGATTAATAAATCTAGTTTAGGCATATTAAGTAAGTAGCCTAGCCTATTAAATAGGTATAGGCTTAAACTACCTACTTAATACTAGGTTAGGCTACCTACCTAATAGCCTAGGTGGCTTAGCCTAAGTTAGCTACACACCTACCTAGTAGGCCTAGGAGGCCTAAGTAGCCTAGGTTAGGTTAATTTAGGCTACCTATGTTGTGCACCTACCCAAGTAGCCTAAATTAAACTATGTGCTTACCTAGTAGGCCTAATCATCAAATGAGTATGGTTCATTTGAGTAAATGTAAAATCATAATGGTTTATTTAATTAAGAGTCAAATTAGGATGGTCAATTTTACTAAACCTTATCCATTCAATATGGCCAATTTGACTAAGCCATGGCCATTTTGATGGACATTTGTCCATTTTGACTAGATTTTCAGCTTGACACTTGGTCAAAAAAGTCGCTTTAGTCAAATGTATTAATCAAATGTAACATGTGTTTTTCATGTTGTAAACCTTTAGTCAAAATGCACATACCCTTTTGTTAATGTGAACGCTTCAGTCAAGTTGGTCTTCTCAAAAGTCACGTTTTCTTGTAATGTTGTGTGAATTTTTTCATGTCCAATGGGGTGACTCTAATCACTTTATTTTCATTGTTGATGGTGGGTCATTTCATCCCAATGGGGATCAATTTAAATGATTTTTTTTCACCCCCAATGGGGGGCATTTCAAATCATTTTTTTTTGGCCACCAATGGGGGTTCGCTTCAAATGACTTTTTTTTCCACCACTAATGGGGGATCATTTCAAGTGATTTTTTCTTCATTCCAATGGGTGGTCACTTCAAAGGGTTTTTCATTCCCAAGGGTTTTATTTCTTCACTTTTCTAGTTCATAGGTTTTGACTTTTTGCCCTTTTTAGTTGTTAGGGTCATCATTTAGGGTTTTTTGTTATTATGGTTGCCCAAGGTTTTTTAGGGTTTTATACGGTGGCTACATAGGATTCTTTCATTGAGTTGCATTTTAATCTACAACAATTAAATGACTTTTGGTTGGAAAATGTGACCCATTGAAAGATAATGGGTCTCAAGTAAGGTTCATTAAGTGTCTTTATAAACACATCTCTATGCTTTTAGTCTTGTTATGCTCAAGTAAAGTTCTAGTTTTGAAATCCTTAAACTTTGATTTTTGTAAGGTCCAAATGGCAAAAAGAGATGAACATTCAGTTTTTCTAGTGGAAGACATTGATCATATAGTTTGCAATGTTGTTTTTGAATGTTTGGTTTTGAATGTTTATGGAAACTCATTAATTTCATCTACATCTCCTTCTAAATTTGTGGCTTTTTCATATCCTCATGTAAATGTCATTGGGTTTAATCATTAACATCAACACTAAAGGAGGTTTGATCAAAACAAAAGTTGTTTTTGACAGCTAGAAAACTTTTCTATGAATATCAAACCAGATTATGACAATAGAGATTCTAATTGGACAATTGAACTTTCTAGAGTCATAAAAGTGACAACCATTCCAACATTTGATCCTCTTGTGAAATTGCATTTTCTGCCAAAAGACACCATTCATAACTTTTCCCTTTGCATGTTCTAACCCTTTGCTACAACCACCATTGCTTTTGTTGTTATTGGAGTGCGTGATGAGATTAATAGCAAGTTTGAACTAGTGGTTGCTAATAGGAACAATCTATAAGACATTCAAATTGTAAGTTTTTTAAAATCAAGGTTTTCAAAAAACATTGATTTTGGTTTCTTCCAATTTGAACTTATGGTGCATTTGTTTAGTTGTAGGTGAATTTGGTTGCTTCATTTCATGTTGAGTTCCATGATTTGGCAAAATAGTTTCAGAAAAAAATAGGGTAAATAGGTCAATGACTAAACAGTTAGTGTGTTAGTCAACTTTGAATTTTATTGGGTGCCTCTTTTGTTTCTAAAGTCTAAAAATAAAGTGTAGAAGAGTAGAAGGTGCACCCAACACCTTTTTAATCATCTAAATTGCATCAAAATTGAAAAACTTATGCCCTTCTAAAGATTTGGTGGTAAAAAATGACAAAAAAAAACCTTCAAATAAATTGGAGTTGAAGAGAGTTTACTTACTCAATTATAACCAAACAAGGATATCTTTTTTTATAGACGTCTTTTATCTTATCATCAAAATATATGAAAGTTTCAAACCCATAGATTTACAAAATAACCATTTAGTTTTGAACATGTGGCTAGGATCTTCACAAAATCTAAAGCTACGAATCAACAATAATGGGAGTAGAAGTTCTTTTTCACCAAATCACCACAAGTCTGTGGGTGTGGTGGTGGGCATGGCAAACCCATTGCATGTCTATGGGCATTGGATTTTTTGGACACCTATCACTAGGAAATATGGCTCCACACTGGGTGCAAGTTTTCTTACATAGTCGTTAGGTAAAAGCATGAACTTTCTACTCTTACTTTCTACCACAATGATGGTTATTGAAGGTTTGATGCCAGCAAATGCAGGTTTTCGTGGACATTTGTCACTTGGAACAATGGGCATGGGTTTTTTTAACAGTTTGTAACAAAGAAGAAGCAAGAAATAATGCATCACATGGTAGATGATAGTGTCAAAAAAAAAAACACATCAATAGGAATAGCACATCAAATGCATTTGAGCGTGAAATTTGAATGTTGCTGAAACTTATTCAAGTTGTATGGACATGTTCTTGAAACTTTCACTTTAAAACTCCATCATTGTTGTGGCTTGCATTGGTCTTCTGGACATGTTTTTGAAACTTTGAACTCAAAATTTCGGTAATGTTGAAGCATATTCTAATCTTCCATTCTTATGGGTGTTGTTGAGGTGCTTCTACTTGTTTCACGCTCCAATGATCGTAGATCAAGTTCTCCTTCGGTTCTAGTCCCAATGGTGACCATATGTATCCCTCTTATTTAATCATCAAAAGGTAGCAACCTTGTTGTTCAACATTTTCTTACTTGTTGTTTAGCTTGTGTTTGCTACTTAGCTTGTTGCTGAACCCAAGTTATGCATCCAAGATTGGCACCCATGTACCTACATGGATTTGCTTACAAGCTTACTTGAAAGTTCTAGTGAAATCTATCACCAACCTCTTGATAGTTGATGGAGTCCAAGTTGTAATAAATTGTGCTCTAAGATGTTTTTTAGCCATTTTAATAGTTACTTTATCTGCTATAGTTCCCAACTTTGCTACTCTTTTGGTTCGTTTGGGTGTTTGCACACTACGGCGATCTTACATGGATGTCATAATGGTATTTTTTCCTATATATATTAGATACAAAAAAATAAAATAAAATGAAAATCATTGAAATAATTAAAAAAGATTCACTTATTTCCATGGTTATCGATGCTTGTTGTAGTGTAAATTTTTGAAGGTTGAGTCTTGTTATCCATTACTTTGGGGTTGAAGGGCCAAATACCTACAACCTTAAACCCAACCTTGATGTTTTTCTTTATGAGAGATTGATATATGGTCCGGTCTACCCATCTAGCCAGAATGATTTTATCTAGTTCCATGTGATTGTTTCTAGACATAACTACATCCCTGACCTTTCTGAATGTTGTTTTAAATGGTTTGAAACAAAACACATCCAATGGTTATAGAACATGTGATGTACGAGATGGTAAGGTAATCATGTTTAACCTAAACTCTTGTGCATGTTTTATTATTTCTAAAGTAACATGATTGCCATTCCCATCCAAAACTAACAAATGTCACTCCACCTGGAACAAATTTCTTGAAGAAAGTTAAGAACTCCTTGAATAAAAAAGAAGTCATCCAAGCTTTTTTTTGCATTGCCATGCAAGTTCCTAGTTTGTAAGGTTTGATGTAATCATCTCATAGTCTTTCACCTTTGAAAATGTAAAACCCTAGTAAAACACCTCCTATGGCATTTACTACATAATTTATAGTTAACCACCCCTGAGACTTGAGGATGGTGCTATAAATTGCATTTGATCTTCTTTTAACTAGAACCCTTGCTCCAAATTGTTTATTAGCCTAAATTCATGTTTCATTTGAATTCCATACATGATGTATAATGTAATTGTGTTGGTTATATAGTGCCTGCAGGTTAGTGTGAAATGAATTACAAGAAGCAGGTGTTAGTCCTTGTGCTCTAGAAACTTCAAATCCTTTTGCTTGTTGAATGTTCATTTCTAGGTGTCTCCATTTGAACCAATACCATTAGCTATTGCCTAGTATTCCATCTCATAATGGTGTATCCCTTGTTTGTGTTAGGTTTACAACCTTCATCTTCAATTGTTGTAGGCTTATGGACAATCCACATTCTTGCATGTTTAAAGCCCACTTGATCACTACAACATCCTCTTTTTATATAAGCACACTTCTTGGCTCCATTTTCTTAGATCTGGTTTTTCCATTTAGGTGGTCAACAATGGAAATCATTGGGATGTTCCATGACTTGATGGCCCTCTTTAAGGAATGTGTCCCTCTCTCAACAACATCCATTGCTGTTTTTAATGTTTCATATGTCCACATGCCTCTTTTGGTTTTTGGAGCACTTGATTCAACTGTGGTGCTAATCTTTTTCTTCGTGGGTTAGGAATAAGGGAATATTTTCCTTGTTAGCTACAGGGTCTGCTGCTTGCAAATCCAACATGTTGTTTCATCTCCTACAAGGGACTATTAAATTCATGATTACTTATTTGTTCCTGGTCCCAACCTCCAACAACTTGGTGTAATGCATTTTGGCGCCACCAATGGTATTTTTCTTCCCTATAAACAACCCAAGAATTTAGAAAATGTAGTAAATCTAGAAATTTCGCCATAACATGTTTAGAGATTTTTGTAATAGAGTATAATAACTTATAAAATTTTACAAAATCATCCCAATCTAAATCAACATTTTCTGTTGTTGTGCATGTAATGGGGAGAAATGTGTAAAAGCGATTGATATGACTTAATTGACCTTTAGCTCTCTTGAAGTTCATTTTGATGTAACGGTTTGAACTATGGATTTTTGGATCCAATGGTAATCCAAATATTTTTGGAACCTCTAAATGTAAATCTAGTCTACAATTTGAACTTGTATGTCTAATGTTGATCCCTCTTCTACAAGCTTTACTTTCACCTTTTGCAAATCTATTTTTGAACCCTAGTTTTTGCTCTTCTACTTGTTTTACTTTCTCTTTGAGGCTTATTTTTTGCAAGTAAACTCTCAAACTTGGACTATTGTAATCTACATGTTCTATTGGCATTGGCAGATCAAAATTCCTCATCATTATAGCATTAGGACCTAGGAATTTTAAATAAACTTGGAACTGTTCTTCTACCCTAACTCGTAGGAAGGATATACTTGGAGTTTAAATTAAAAATAGAAAATGATGTAGCCTACTCATTTGATGTAAGTTTTGTTACAATTTAAACTTTGATTTGTGCCCCCCCCATTTTTTTTTGGGAGGGAATGTTCAATTTTTATGCATAATAGGAATTTTTGGGGACTCTCCTTTGAGGCTAATAAATGTGGTGCCTTGAAGGATTCAAAGAAAGGATGTCCTTTGTTTATCCTTGTGCATTGTATCCTTGTTATGTTTAGGGTTTATTAATGAGCAATTTCATGCCCTTTAATGTGAGCCTAAACCCCCATAACCAAACAATCAATCTTTTATTTGCATTTTGTTTATGTTAGTTCTCTTAAAAAGAGTTAAACCAAACCTTAAACCCACCCAAGTATGTGCATTACAATGGGTTGGTCCTCTACCATAACCAAACATGATTACACATACAATGTCCTCATCCTTTCCCATAACCAAACATGACTACATATGACACTATGCCTTTTTTTTTGTTATTGTTTTTTTCCCATGCCCATAACCACACACACAAAAAAAAAGATTTCATTTGAATTATATATAAAAAACCAAACCAATTTTTTCAAGACTAGGGTTTCATCATAGGGTGGCATTCAAATGCTTGCACAAAGCACTACGACCATTCATTGACATTAATCTGCACAAGAGGGGTGTTCGGTTACTGGGTGATGACCGGTGGGAGGGGCATGTTTACCCTACCTGCATTTTGCATCATGAAAAATATTTCTTATAACAACAAGGGCGATGTGCTCACCATTGCTTCATCCATCACTGTCTTAGTGCTATTAGTTTCATTGCAAAAAATGTTGGAAGAGGTTTTCAATTTCCATGTCAAACTTAATTATGCCATAACTCGCAAGGTTAATCTCATTTTATTCTTTTTCATTGTACTTTAATATGTTAGAATTGATCTATTTTAATTCATTATAATTTTCTTATATTCTGATCTAATTTGATCTAATTTAAGATATTCAGCTTTCTAACACTTAATTTTTTTATTAGGTTGACGAGTGTTTGACAATCATAAATTCTTCTAATCTGTCCTATAAATGAGTTTGCTCCAAATGCAAACTCAATGATATTTATCGATAACCTTCTAACAAGTTGTATTTCTACAATTTGTGTAAAGTTGCTATAGCATATGCTTTTGATATTCACATCAATACCACAATTGAGGTTGTTGATGGTCCACCATGCATTTCCCATGTCAAAACTCCTTGGTTGATTCCCTTGTTCAAACTCCAAGAAAAGGATTTTATCGCAAAATATTCTAGTGAAATAGTGTCCATGATCGAGGTCCTTGGAGATATGAAAGTTTTTGGTACTTTCCACTTGAATTCAATTGGGGAACTTGTTGGATACAATGAGAAATTCCAACCTCAAGAAGTTGTTGTAAAGGTTGCTAAAGAACTTGTTGGAGATTCTTCTTGTGCTTAAACTTTTTTGAGATTTTGCTTTCATCGAAATATTTTGTATGTAGTTCACTATTTTTGTATGTAAATAGGTCTTTTACTACATATTATAAGGCCACACCTTTAAAGTTTCAATATGACCATATTTTTTCCTTATTGTTGATTTCTGACTTCATTTCTGACTTTACCAAAAAATTGACAAAAATATCCACATTTTCAATACCTATCACCATACCACATATCACACACCACATACCAACATACCACCATATATTTCACTCCATATTATCTTTATTGTTTAGGGGTTTTTTTTGCCCCAATTTTTATGTTTGTTAATAATCCATTATCTTGCCGAAAAACTATACCATTATTAGAATTCAAAATTAGTTTGTAAAACTAAAGTTTCCAAATTAATGGCATTTTGGTGAATAGTGCATTTGGTGATGTTTCAACTAGTTAATATTGGGCCGTTGCCCCTTTTTTTTCTTTTTTTTTCTGTTTTTTTCTCAAGGATTACTTAACTAACATTATGGACTAGGTTTCTTTTTTCTTTTTTCCTTTTTCCCCTTAACATTTCCCCTTCTCTTTTTCTTGATTTTGCTTCATACATTAGTTAATTAACATTTAAGTAGCTTTGTAGCCACTAATTTTAAACTTTATTTTGGGTTTGTCATTGTATTATTTTGTTGAAAAACATAAGCTTCTCCCATTAATCAAGTTACATAAACACAAGAATATTTTTATTTTCCTTTCTTTTTTATTGACCTCATAATGAACATTGATCTTGTGCTTCATGGTCACCATCTTCAACAAATTCAAAAGTATCATTTTGTACATGGTGATTGTTTGTTTGATTCTTTAGCATTTTTACTTCATTATTCCCAAACTTCACTTCAACTTCAAATTCAATGCATGACCCATTTTGCATAATCCCTTCAACAACCCATTAACCCCCAAATTCAAAATTTGATTGATATTCATTTCAATGTTTCTTTATTGTATGAAGATCATGGTATAAATTTTCTACAAACCGATATTCAAAAAATGAACATAAGTGTCAATTCTGGAGGTTTATGGGATGATAATCATGCCATGGTTTGTTTGGCAAATTATTTACATAGTAGGCCCATCCATGTTTGGTCAAAAAAAAATTGTGTGATGTGGTTTCAAGCAGGTGATGATTTCATAAGCAATAGCACATTATAATTATTTTATCATGATGACATGGTAAATGTTATAAATGGGCATTATGAACCAATCATTTTTTACAATGCCTCATGGGAAGTAGACCAAAACATGTTAACACAAACAAAACATACCAACCAACCAACAACAATGTCCATTAAACAACAAGGTCAAAATGATCTCTATCTTTGTATGGAATTGATGATAATATGCATGCACAAAAACAAAAATTTGAAGTATCATATGAAAATGTGATTGAAAAACCTAAACATTTCCATTGGAAACTCATGCACAATGAGCAATTAGAAAATTTAATGATTACATTTCCATCTTCCACTTTAAAAGATATAGCAAACAAATTTCTTATCAACAATTTCACCTTAGAATTAAGATTCACTCAAGTATATACTCATTTACGTCACCTTCATAAAAAAAATGTAAATCTTGTAAAAAATATTAACTCTTGTTTAAACAACATAGAAACATCAACAAATACAAATGTTGGCCTTAATGACATTCCATAAACACATTTTCTTGAACAACATTCACACGAAAATCCACAATTTGACATATTTACATGCAATAACCTTGTGGAACCATTGCACATTGATCAACCATCTTCAACTATTAATGTTCATAATACATTGACTTCAAATATAATACATCATATATTTTGACAACATTGGAAAATCCTTCACCTCATCATGATAAAATTTTTAAAAATTATTGGATACACCCATTCATCCATGTGTGTGTTGTCATCAACTATGCTTTTTTTTTTTTAAATAAAAAAATAAAATCCATGATTCAAAAATATTCTTTACATGTTCCACTTCAAGAAAAAAATCCATTATTGTGTAAAAGTTTTTTTTTTAAAAATAAAAATAAAACACCAAAGCTTTTAATTCCTTCAAATATTAAATTGAATAATGACATATATTCTGTAAACAAATTAAATGAGTTAGAAGAACTATTAGTATCAACTTGTTTAACATTTGTTCAAATTTGACAACTCCAAGTTTATGGATAATATAACATAAAAGGAAGTATTATAAATGTTCCATCCAATATTAATTCTACCCAATCAATGGATGAAATCACACTAAGGTGTCATAATTTTGGCAGATTAAAGTCCCTTTTCAAAGTCTTTTTCAAAGTCTAGTGTAGTTGAAAATTGATTTAAAATATGAATATTTGGATGATATTGAAAGTAACATTCTTTTCCATTTCCAATTTCAAATCATGATGCTATAAGACATATTAAAAATATCACAAAAGAAATTTTTTAAATAATTATTTTTAAGTGCTTAAAAGGTTTATAAAATAATTAAAATTTTTGAAATTTTAAAAAGTCCATAACATAATAAATTAAAATCACATTCAATTCATCCAATAGATAATTTCTGAAAAATGATTCATCCAATATCCCAAAGTTTCAAACACATAAGACTAATACATTGTAATATAAAAATCCATATCCATAAGTTTTGCAGGTGTGACAAAAAGTGTGGGCAAAATTCAAAAGTCCATTATTTATTGGCTATCCACAATTTTGATTTGATTTTTTCATTCTTAGAAGATTGATTATGATAGCTTTAGATAAGTGAGTCCCTTTTTCTATTATTTCAATGAATTTTATTTTATTTATTTTCTTGTATTTAGGGAATACATGAAAAACTACCATTGTGACATCCATATAAGGTCACTGTAGTGTGCAAACACCGCAATATTACCTTGTCTTCCTCATGATGAAGCAACAATTGGTCTATCATTAAAAAGACAAATGGAATATAAATCACCATATTTAATAAGTATTGTCTATCTTAACCTCATTATGTTGGCATTACATGATCTTTTCAACATGCCATTATATGAAAATTCTGGAATAACAATTCATCCACATTGGTTTGATATGTTCACATTATTAATGCAAACCAATACTAATGTTTCTTGTGATGTAGATGATGATGAATCATGTGACCATAATAATGAAGATAGATTTGAATAACAAGAACAAGACATATTAATAGATATAATGGTGTTATTTACTGTTTACAATTTTACATCCATTTGGGACCAGAGAGTCCATTAAACGAAAGACAAATCATGGAGGATAGATTATCTTCTAATACTAGTAGCATGCCACAAACTATGTGCAAAACATATTATCTTCTAAACAAATATATGATTATTTTGAAAATGTTGTAATTGTGGCACCAAGCCAAGATTTTAAATCATTAGGCCTTTTTCAATATCCTCATTGTGAAGAATTGAACTTTCCTACATTGTTTTTTGGATAACCTCATATCAACCAAGGAATAAAAATGTCTTATCAAATGATTGTTCAATGGGAACTCTTACATAAAAATCATAATTTTGCCACACATATACCATTTATTTTTTTAAATTATTAAAATATTGATTCATTCCATTATTTCATCTTGGGTGTGCATACATAAAGGGAAACTCCTTGGACATCAACTTCAAGCACGTGATGTCATAAATAAACCAAATTTGGATGTTATTTTACATTTTAATCTAGGATATATGGATCTTTCAAAACTACGTACTTCACCAAATTATCTAAGTTGATTAAAAAAAGATGTATTTGCAATGATTTGACAATTAGGTCCCCCAAAAAAATTTATTACATTTACTATTGCTAAAAGTAAATGACTTCCTTTATTAAAATGTTTATATAACTTAAATAGTAAAAAATTAGGACTTAACATTCCTTTTGACAAATTAAAACCCAAACATTTTACAAATATTATACAATGTGATCCTATTACATGTGCATGATATTATGATCATTGTATGAGATCTTTTCATACATTGTGTATGAAAGATAATTCCATTTTTGGGCATTTATTAGGTTTTTTCTTTGTTACATAATTTCAAAGTCATGGAAGTCAACATGACCATGGACTTTTATGGGTTGCAAATGCACCAATTTATGGTTTGGATTCAAACAATGCAATTGAAAACTTTGTGGACAGATATATATTATGTGATAATAATAAACTAGCACCCAATCTTCGTGAAGCTCAAACACATTGTCACAAAAAGACTTGTATGAAGAAAAATCAAGCTATTTGTTGATTTAATTTTCCATGGCCTCCTATGGAAAAGACACAAATTCTTGAACCATTCTCAATGGAATCTTTAGCCCCTTAAAAAAGGGTTCATTTAGGTGAAATTAGCAAAAGAATTTTCAAGGAACTTAATAAAATCGATTTACAAACAACATCTATGTCATTTAGCACATTACTAAAATTGATTTCTATAGATAAAGAGACATACATCAATGCATTATGAATAAAATGTTTAAAAACCAATTTTTTTCTACAAAGTTTATGTAAAGACATATGAATAAATCCTTTTGGTATTCATGCTGGAAATCTTTGGGAAGCAAACACAGATGTTCAATTCATATTTGACCCTTATGCTCCAGTTAGTTATTGCACATCTTATCTAACAAAAATAGATAAAACAATGACAAAAGGGTTGAAAAATATAATTATTTGTTGTAATGAAAACAAAATTGAAGCACATCACTCACATTTGAATGATGGGAAATGTTTTTCTTAATGTTCAATAAATGTCAACACAACTAGTTACATATATTGTGTTGTCTATACCATTGTACATGCATCTAAAAGATTTAAATTCATACATCCCCATTACAAGAACATGCATTTGTATTAAAAAATGTTGCATCATTTAAAACATTTCATTTGGATTCTACAGATATTATGTGTTTGTCATTCATTGATGAATACATCAAAAGACTTAACTATTTATCTAACATTTTTCTCATATAATTTGTTTTGTGTATTATAATGAACATTAGGACTCAAAAAATTACTAAAAAATAATAATTATTATTTATTCCTTTCTTTGATAATGAACATACTCTCAAAGGTGACAATTCCAAATGGAATGCAGCATATAGCATGCATGAAATACAAATCGGCTTATTAAGAAAAACATTTATATATAATTTTGATAATAATAATGCATACATAACAAATTGGGAAAACGTAGAATCACAAGCTCTTGAATTAACAACAAAACATGACACTAACATATGGATGGATAAATTTCCTAATGTAGATATTGGGTTTTCTTCACAAAATATTACTGATTGTATTGGAGTGGAACCATATCACATTTGTAATGAATATAGTGTTAACCCATGTATAGGTGTTTCGACTACTCCTGATTCAACCAATATTGATGTTCAAGACCAAATTATGCCTACCCATGAATTCCATTCATTACTTTAAAAAATGAATAATGAACATCTTATATTTGATGATGTCATGTATAAAAAATGAATAATGAACATCTTATATTTGATGATGTCATGTATAAAAAATGAATAATGAACATCTTATATTTGATGATGTCATGTATAAAAAAAAAATCCAAATGAACCAATTCATTTATTCATTATTGGAGATGTTGGTACATGTAAAACTTTCACATTAATGCTTTTAATTCAAACTTTGATATGTTTTATAATAGACATCCTCATTCAAACCCTTTTTTTAAAAACAGTTTTGCTCATGGCATATATTGGAAAAACAACATTTAACATTGATGGAACTACAATTCATTCAAGTCTTTTTATACCACATAATTGTAAAGATTTGCCATCATTAAATTTAGAACAATTAGATAATTTAATTAAGAAATATGACCAATTACAATTAATAGTAGTAGATGAAATTTCATTAATAGGAAAAAGAATATTAATATTTATTAATATTCTATTAAGATCAATCAAATGTGTTCACACCAAATTCTTTGGAAATCTTGATGTAATTATCACTAGGGATTTTTATCAAGTTTAGTTAATTCATGATGTAGGAGTTTTCAAAATTAAATGCAAACAACATTGATAATTTAGCCCCAAAATTTTGAATAGAAAAAATTAAATGTTATGAATTGAAACAAGTCATGTGCCAAAGTGATGAACAATTCATTAACATCTTAAACTAATTTCAAACTGCTACACAATTAGATGTGGATACCATAAATGATCAATGTTTTTGTACATCGCCAAATGATCTAAAAATTTCTTATTTTTTTACATGAATGAAGCAAAACAAAAACATAATGAATCAACTTTCTTTCGAAATGAAGGGGATGTATTCATATTGTGTGCACAAGATAAACATCATGATACATATCTTCAATGATTTCAATTACAAAATGATGCAAATTTCACATGAGGACTGCACTAAAAAGTTCAAGTAAATAAAAATATGTTGGTTGAACTTTGTGTTGGAAATTATGCAACACATGATGGTCTTGTAAATGGTGCAAATGGAAAATTCCAAGGATCAACTAAAGTATTCAATTCATAAGAAGTCATATGGATATTATTTAATGATCTCAAATGTGGTCAATTCACAAGAATAAAGAATGCACATTTGTATGAACATGAAATACATCCTACATGGACACCAATAGAACCCATATCCAAATTTTTCACATTGGTTTAAATTCTTCTCACATTATAACAAGAACATAATATCCCATTCAATTGGTTTTAGCATGCATTATACATTGAGCACAAGGATTAACACTTGATTATTTAACATTTGATCCTATTAATGTTTATAAACTTGATTTGACATATACAACATTTTCTCATGTTAAGAAAAAGGAATTTTTTGCCTTTTACAACCTTTGCAAATGAAAATTTTCAAATTGATCCAATTGTTGCCATGGAGATGTGCCGATTGCAAACCATTGCATGATGGGATGTACTTGTCCCCAAACCATATATATTTCATGATTCATGTGTACTAATTTATTCTCTCAATACTAGATCATTGCCTCTACATTAAAATGATGTTTTCTTGGATTACAATTTCAAAACAACTCGCATATTGTGCCTCTATGAAACACATTTCAACACATTAATGTCTAATAATACATCTTTGAACATTGATACAATAACACATTCAATGATTAGTGTAAATGGTCGAAATGGTACAATGATTATATATGACAATTTCACAACCTTATCATCACATGAAACTTTTACATCTTTAGGGGCCAAGTATATTGCAACAACATTCAATGCAAATACAAGAAAGGCTATTCATATAATAATAATATACAGACCTTCATTATTATCCTTGTCAATGTTCATAATTCACCTTCAAAAGTTTTTGGATTTAATGCCAATTTCTTGTCCCACGATAATAATTGGTGATTTCAATATTAATATGTTTGAACTCTGAAGTTTTATGGACCAATATTCAATGGAACTTCAATTTTTAAAAATTACAACAATTTATGGCTCCCATATTAATCACATATGGACAAATGCACCCACTCAGCAATGCTTTGTTGAAGCTTATTGAATTGACCATAAACCAATATAATTTGCATTCAAACTCCCAAATTATGTCCCACAATACTATCACATAGGTAAAATAAATAGATCTCTAAAAGATATTGACAATAATAATAAGGCAAAAATAATGATGAAAGAATAATGACCTACATATCTCACTTAATATAACACTTGCAATAATATTCTTGAATGTTAAGGTAGAGACATTATGCAATTAGCAGCTTGTCGCATGAGGTAGGCCAAGTTGCAAACAACTTCAATTTCTCTATGCAGAACCACTCGAAGAAAACAAAGAAACAACTTTTGATGTGACAAAATGGCCAACTCTATTTAGAGATGCAACTGATTTTTTTAAGATCTTATGATGTTTGCCAATGAACAGGAGGACTTGTCATACAAAGTTTGAAAAAATTGGTACTACATTTCTAAAGGAACCATTTATGAAATGGGGACTTAATTTTATTGGATTTATTAAACCAGTTGGATGTTATATAAGAAACAAATATATTTTGGTGGCCACATTATGCCACTAAGTGGGTTGAGGTGAAAACTTTATGCACTAACATTGTTGGAGTTACAACAAAGTTTTTATATGAGTTCATATTAACCAAATTTGGGTGTCCATTAACCATAATTACTAACAAAGGTGAACATTTTATTAATGATATAATTAAGTATGTAACTAACCATTTTATGTTGAAATGTGTGTATTCTACCACCTATTATCCATAGCGAAATGGGTAGGCAAACTCAACTAATAAGGTCATTGGTACATTGATAATCAAAACTAGTTAGCAATAGCAAGACAATTTGGCATGAACACCTTCCCATTATATTTTTCTCATATATAACAACATACAATACAAAGTATATTACATATCAGCTAGTTTACAGACTAATCCATTCATGCCAGTAGAATATTCTACCAATCATTAGTGGGGACTATAAGGATGTAAATGCAATACGAATGTTAACCAATAAAATATCTAACCTTAAAAAACTACATGGTGATAGGTTACAAATTTTAAAAACTACATGAATTAAAAAATGAAATAAAGTTTTGTGGAGTCAATAACATCATTCAGAAAAGTAGGTCAAGTTTGGTGATTTTGTTCTATGGTTTCCCATAGAACAAAACCCAACTCGGAAAGTTCCCTACGAATTGGTTTGGACCTTACACATTACACAATATAGTTTATAACCTAACAATACAATATTATTTGTTACTATGGATAAGTTTGATTCTAACCTTATGTTGGTGAATGTAAACAAATTGAAACCATATAAATACATGAATTAGGAAGTACAAAGTTAGATATTCTTAAACCAATTATTGGGAAGGTCATAATGATTTTAGTGAGATTGGTAATTAGACTATTAAGGATGATGAGGATGATGATGATGTAGAGCATGAATTAGCAATAGGTTTGTATATAGCTATTGATCATTCACAACATGTGGTGGATGTACATCATACTCATATTGTTCTAGGATCAGTCCACATCATCAATGAAAAAGTGCAAAAAAAGGTCTAGGTCTTCTTCAAACACTAACCCTAAATGAACAAGATAACAAATGTTTTGGTGGGTAGTTATGTGTAAAACACAATGGTAATCATTGCCATGAACAATTTAGTTGTTATTGTTGTCATTTGTATTTTGTTTCTATAAACACCAACATGAATGAGAAGTGTTTTGTTGAAAAATTGCAACGCCAAGCAAAAGAATGTGAAGTAGTAAGAAAACAAGCATGGTAGTAGTGTGAAAAAGAAGAAAAATCATTAAGAAAACAAACATAGTAACAATGTGAAAAAAATAAGTAACATGAATTTCACAAATTACAAATTTGGTGCCATTACAAATTCGATCCCCAACATCATCTTTGGGTTATGAACTAAAGTATACTACTAAATAAGCATTCCATCAAGCACAAGGAACCAAAAAAAACACTAAAAGTGTGGTTGCAATTTTTTCCTAAGCAAACATGTTCAAAAGTGCAAACAATTTAAAGTGGTAATTTTTTAATTAAAGGAAGAAGACAATTTGCAACAACAAGATTTTTAGATAGAAGCACCATCTTCTACAAGACCATCATAACCAATATCATAACAAACATCAAAAGACAAACCTAAGAAACAATATTTAGGTTCACTTACTTCAATTCATCTTTCTTCTTTTTATAAAAGAGGTGAAAGCACACTATGGGTGAACCACTATTCACCACAAGTTTTTCACCCAAAAAAATGATGTATAACAAATATGATAGATGTGTAATAAATTGAAATTTTGATGGCATATTTTGGAAATCCTAAACATAAAAAAAAACTTTAAAATGTCATTTTGGAACTCAAAGCTCATTTTGAGTCAAAATTAAACTTGATCCAATGGTTAAATGAGAAGGATTGGATAAAATCAATGTGCATACAGTGCATAATGTACATTTTTTCAATGGCCATGGCACTTCATGTTAGTGGTTCATGACACATTACCAAATTGAAGAAAAATGAAACAATAATACAATGCCCACCTATAAAATCCCCTCCTTTTTCTTAACATAATGGTTTTTTCCCCCAAAAAAAAATTATTATACATTTATTGTTCAAAAAATGTCAAAAATAAATTTTTTGAATGGATTTTCAACTAAAATTTTTGAACTTTTAAATGGTCTTAGATTTAGATGATGTATATCAATATCATTTGCCACCAAAAAATTCACTACAAAATTCCACTCATAACCTTAGTTTTGAAGTATATTTGCAATTTTTCATACTTTGTGACGTATTTGTTTCGACACATATATATTTCATATGTTCAAATTCATAAATGTTTATTGCAGTTTCTTTTTAAATAAACTAGTTTAAGTCTAAAGTTAATGCAATATACTTTATATGAACAAAATAATCCAACATGTGATCAATGTCCACATGTACCCAAAAAAACCAAATGTAGAATTTTTGTTTTTGTGATTACAATTTTTGAAGGGTGAAGTGTGCTTTGATCCAAAATAAAAAACTAAATTGTTAGACCATGGCTCAAATCATGGGACAATGAAGCATGTTTCTTTAGTTCTTTTAAAAGAATCAAACAAATACATGTTTACTCCTTCGAAATAGAATAATATTCTACAATTGGAATGAATCATTATGTGGGTGAACAAGGGAGTGAGTAAAAGAGAGTGGGCTAATCAAGTAGGGCTAGTTGGGTTGTTTGAAATACAATGGAAAACCCCACACCATGCATCATGAATGGAGTTTTTCAACATGTGGGAAAAACAATAAGGGGAATATATCATTGCCTAAATTGAGGACAAGACAGTAATGGTAAATAAACACATCCTTGAAGAATTCTCTAAAATCTCAACCAACAAATGGAAGGGACAAAAGTAAGAAAATAAAGCAATTATAAAAAGCATGTTTAAGTGCATTACATGGTTCTTACATTAGTTCAGAACAATGGAATGTGAGTAAAATGAAGTCACCTTATGACATCAAGTTTCTTGCAATCATTTAATTGATTTACCAAAGGAACAAGGTATGTTACTTTAGAAATAAAAATATAATTTCTCTTATGAAGGTAGATAATAAACTAGGCTAAAACTACGTACAAAAATTTGTTCAAGGAACTTGACAAATGGATTAAGTCTTAGAGCAAAATGATTGAAATGAACGGTAAGGTGAAGTTCAAAAAGAATATTTGCAATTTTGCACTTTTCATTAAAGTCTTGATGCAAATGTGATTTCCTAATGCACCAATAAAGTAACCATAATTAATAACATCTAAGGTGCAAAAACAACCTACAACCAAACCACAAAGTTCAACAAAGCTAAAGGATAGATTGTTAAAAAAAATGACTATTTAAATCATCAAACCAAATTCCTGGAATTGATCGATGAATGGAATAAAAAAGGTAGAAAGCTATACATGAAGCACTACTTCAATTTGATGAAGAAGAAGATACAAATGTTATAATTTTCAAGAGGAAGAAAACATCCATGCAATGTGTTATGGAGCATCCACCTTAGGCCACAACAACATATAACATTGATGTCAATCTCAACCATAGGATCAAAAAGAAAGGCCAAGATCGCCACTAGTGCAACCATAGATTGTATAGAAGGAAGAAATGCAAGCCAAGAACGAGTAGGAGTGATTTTTAAGTTTTGTTGTTTGAAAACAACAATTGTCACCACCACAACTAGTGAAAATAAAAGATGAACCATAGGTGCATGTAATACTTGAACATGTATTTCCACACAAGGATCAACCAAGATCCTCTACAAGATTCTTTGAAGGAAAACCATAGTTCATTGCCTACAAAAGTTTTAATCCATCATCTAGAGATAATTCTAATGAACAAACTCTATTGTTCCATGTTCCAAAAATGGTAAAATCTTTAGGACATGACATTGGACATCATGAAAAGGTTGTTAATATGTTTCAACAAATGGCACAATACATCAAACAAATGAATGTTGTAATTTTGGAAATATCAAGGCTTAAATTGTAACAATAGCAAGTGGAAATGGATAAATAGCAAATGAAAAACCAATTTAAGGCTATAGTTTAGGAGGTAGAGTTGTTGAAATAACAATTGACAACATAAGAGCTACAAAGGAAAAAAAAAGTTGGTAGTAAAAGAACAACAAATCACTAAAGCATAGATGGAATGTTTTAATGTAACTTGAACAAGACACAATTTAGAGATAGAAGTCAAAGCACTAGAGAAGATCAAAGTTGAAGGGACATGTTATAGTATACACTAAAAAAAGAGGATGACAAATTTTGAGCTTTGAAGTATAAAAAAACAAAGATGCAACTTAATGTGAAACTTTGGCCATAGATAATAAAAGGTTAAGGAACATTATGCTTGACTAAGAAGAGCAAAATAACTAGTTGAAGTAAAAGTTGCAATAAACAACCCAAGCCCAAGATGAAGTAGTGTTGAACAAAAACAAGGAGCATGCCACTTATGAAAGGGCGATGAAGCCCTTGAAAAATGATATTGAACAACTATAAAAGGCTATGGAAAATATAAAATGTTTGGCCACACTATTCTAGACATCAACTACAAGGGGTATGATGAGTTAAAACTTCGATATACAATTTAAATTAAACATAAATTGATGGAAACACCAATTACCAATTAAATACTTGGTGGAACTTGGTAAATGACATGATAGTTATAAACTTGGAGGAGATTTTTGCAAAACATCATGTAGATGAAAAGCTTTATAGGAAAAAGTTGAGTTTTATGGGGAAACATGTCCTAATTTTATTTATCAATCCCCAATTTAAACTTCCAAATATAGAGCAAATAACCTTGACCCAAAAGAATAGGAAGTAAGATGAAGTGGAAAAGCTTCAAAGTTAGTAGCTAAGGAACTTACAAAACTTGCAAAAATGAAAGGTATTAGATCAATGGAAGTCATTGAAGCAAAAAGGAAGTGGTTGCACAACAACAAATGAGTTTACCTAAGCTATAACCTACAATAGAGGTGCAAGTATAACAATAGGTATAACCCTTGACCTTAAATTAAAAACAAGAATAGTTATTTACATAAGATTCCATAGATTATGTTATAGCCACTACAATAGGAATTTTGACAAACAATATAACAACCTCTCCAATAGAGTTTACTATAGAAGAAGTGGAGGATAATGGGCTAGTAGAGCTCAAAACCGTTGTTCAACACCAACCTATGGCAACCGAACCACAACAAGAGCATAATGTACAAAACATACATCTATACATATGTCCATATATCATTAGGATAGATATTAGATAATTGTGTAGAAGTGACATTAACATGTAATTTTTATGTTTTGTAACTATAAGATTTCAAAGATTGAATCTAAAATATAGGAAGGGTAATGTTAAAGGTAGATTAAGACAAATCAATATATATTAAAGGCTAAATTAGGGCAAATTGATGTTGTAATGAAAGATTTGAATTCTATTTTGGAAAGAAGATTTGAATTAGTTTCATTCCATGAACAATTTGTGGGAGGATTGGAGAATTTAAGTAGAGCATGGGTGAAAGCATGGTAAAGTATACATAAAAAATAGTGTAAGCAACAAAATATATAGGTCTTTGAATAAAATAATTAACAAATAAATGATTTTATGGGGATAATAATATTATTTTTGGGTACATTATTTTTTAATTATTTTTTGCATGAACTTCAAAAGTCAAATTATTATAATCATGTTATTTTAAAGTACCTACAAATACTTGAATTGGACCTAAAATTTGTGGCAATTTGAAAAATAAAGTTCACTTGTACTTGAAAGTAGGTGAAATGCTTTTGCAAGTATTTGGTTTTTTGTCAAGCACTTCAATATTGATGTGGTGAACATTCTAACATAATTTTTTTAGTTAATGGAGTTTGTTTTCATAACTAAAATCATCTCCAACCCTCTGAAGAGTGGTATTATTAGGGATATTTTTGGGGTATTTTTTTAAGTCCAAATGATATAACACAAATTGTTTTAAGCTAGAGGGAGGTTAAAGATGCTTGTGAAAAAAACTAAACATTTCATTTGTTTTGAAATGCTAGAAGAAGGTTAGAAGTTTTTTACATTGTTTTTTTTTGTTTTCAAGTAAAAAACAAGGTAACAAGTATGTACAAAGTATTTTGCTTGAACCCACATTGAAAAAGAGCTTGGGATATATAGTTTTGAACCTTTTTTTTGGTTTTTATTCTCATACATAATTTTTTGTTTTGAAACATGAAGGACATTGATGCAATTTGGTGTGTTTGATGAAGAATTGTGTGCAAGAAGTACAAAATAGTTGCTATGGTTACGAATTGTATAAGTTTATTATTTATTTCTATAGAATTCAAAACTATATCTTTGGAACACAAATTTTCTTGTAGCAATTTTCAATGAAAAAGTTTTGTAAAAAATAGAATTTACCAATGTCCATCATTGTCACCTCTTTAGTTACCCTTTTTAGGCATGATCGCCTTGTTGGTCTCCTTATCATCAATCCTCATTCATTGCCATCACCGTTTTTGTTGTTTTTGGTTGTGATTGCTTTGTTGGTCTCCTAGTTGTGGTTCTTTATTCATTGTTGTCGCCTTCTTCTTTACTTCTCATGGTCATGGTTGTGGTTATTGGCATTCGTCACTATCACCTTTTTAATTGTTCTTCCCGGTCCTCTTAGTTGTGATCACCTTGTTGGTCTCTTGGTTGTGGTTCCTAACATTTATTGCCATTGCTTTCTATATTCTTCTTAATGATTATTGCCTTGTTGGTCTCTTGGTCATGGTTTTTGGTGTTCATTGTTGTTGCTTTCTAATAGCCTTTTTTTTGTTATGATCGCGTTATTGGTCCTAATTGTGGTTCTTAACGCTCATTGTTGTTGCCTTTTTCTCTAGTCATGATTGTTGATAACTACTAACTCTAATTCTATGTGATTCATATTAAAACAAGTATTAGAATGATTTTTTAATTACAAGTTTTCAAATCTACTAACAACTTTATTACTAACATACTAACATACCTGACACAAGTCCTTTACCTACAAGTATTAACAAGTTTTTGTTATTCAAATCCTTAGTTCATGTTAGTTTTCTTCAACATAACCTTTACATGTTCTACCAAACAAAATCAATGCTCTTGAAACACACAAACTTGCTAAGAAAAAATGATACACAACATAAAGAGGGAGGAGAGGAAATGCTGCCCCATTTCCCTCCAAAACCCCATTTGAAATGAAAAAAACAAGAATTCAAAAGAATCTACATCATGTCCAAATTTGAACCAAAACTAAAAGTTGTCTACCTATCCAGTATTAATTTGTCTACATGTCCATCAACACCGATGCTCATTGTTATCACCTTCATTGCTCCTCATGGTTATGGTTCTTCATAGCTCATTGGTCTCCTTATCATGGTTCCTAGCACTCATCACCATAAGTTTTTGCACATAATGTTGTTTCTAATGATGTTTGGCGTTGTGAAACCTAACCAAGAGATTACTCAAAACCTACTCTAGAACCGAGAATAGGCTTGATTTGAAAAAAAATTAAAAATTGAAACTGAAACTAACCCTCACATTAAAAACCAATTCCAAAACTGGGTCCCCTTTTTAAAAAAGGAACCTGACCAAAACTTGAACCAGCCCCATGAATGTTTTTGGAACTAGAACTACAGTTCCTCCTAGAACCTAAGAACTACACAACACCGGTCTCTTTTTGCCCTTGCACTTGAGTAACCCTCCCTACTCATGCTTGGGGATCTCTACTGCCTGCACATGTACACTCCACTTTATGTCAAGTGACTACCTAAGGAAAACACCAAGAATGCATGCATCAGTAGAGAGAGATCAACACAAGGTTGAGATTCTCACATGGATTTGAGGGACACACCTGCACCCAATTGTTAATATCCAAATTCACTTGGAGTGCAAGATTTAGAAAAGCTTACATAGTTTGTTACAGTAGGCAAATTGTTATCATCTGGTTTCAGTGCCCAGGACTGAAGCAGGCCCAAATCACACTTGTGAGGCCAACAAGCACTATTGCCAACAACAGGATGTAAAAAATGCTGGAGGTCAAGTGCGCATGTTAAACTGGCAGCCATGTTTAAATCTCCACAAATGAGGCATTGTTGCCACAAAGCAATAACTCACCCTGCCCTCTTTTTCCAATTTCTATCACCATTGGTTGTGAAAAAAACCACATCATCGACATGGCAGAAGGAAAAGTTACCGATCCCAGTTTCTTGTGTAACCTGGTATGCACCAACCGAATCACTCTATCAACTGCAAAGACCAAACTCCACTCACTCAAAAAATCAACAAAAATCTACAACCACCCCCATCGTGCAAAGAAGAATCCAATTCTGAAGAAACCAGACACACATCACCAGAGTGACATGCACAACAAGGATACCCAGAAACCATTTCTCCCACAACATCATTAGCTCTGAACAGCAAGTGTCAATAAGCATTGGACAATCTGCTCAAAACTGAGGGCAAACAATGATTGAAAAACCCTCGTGCTGATTTCTGTCACATCTCCAGAACCAATGGGAACACTCGGTAATGTTATCAGCTAGCAGTCAAGAGGCATAGTTAATCAAAACAAATCAATAGTATTATGCATTCAACGCTGCAACAAGCTTGAAAGGTAAGCTTAACTTAAATTTTAGCTTACCACTGTACAAGCAAGCATCTCAGCAAGCCAAGGCCCACTCTTTGATCAATCTGTCATCTGTATAACTTTTGTCTGCAAACTTCGAACTTCCCCAGACCTTACAATTACAATTCCTGGTATAACCTTTGTCTGCAAGCTTCAAACTTCCCCACATCTTACAATTGCAATTCCTGGAAACATGGAAGGAAAAATTGACCTGGTATCCTACTGCAACAAGCATGAACAATATAGCCTCTCATCCTTATCACTACTGCTTCCTGAATAATAGACACTCTCTAACAGCCAAAACCAGTGCAATGCCCAAATCAGCTTCCTGAGTATATACGCCAAAGATCCCTAGGATCAAATCCAGAACTTTTGAGGTTCTAACAATTTTGAAAGCTTGCAAGCTCACAAATAAAAATAAAAAATGCAGGCTTAATGCCTGAATCTATGCTTCCCCACACAAAGGAAATTGTAAGAGAGACCAGCAGTTCACATGCACATGTAGCTTGGGAGCTGTGACAAGAATTCAAAGGTCTTGTCAATATCTTGTTGAGGTCTCATCAGGGTCTTTTGTCTTAGAGAGGAGATATGAAGAAAGAGAGGAAGAGAAGGCATACAGGGATGTATTGGTAGCTGTAAGGTAGGCAAGAGGCCACCATGGCAGCTGTATGGATCACCACATTGCAGCCCCTGCAAACTTCCAGGACCGTGGGGTATCTTCTGTTTCTCTGTGTCTCTCCACATACATTTGCAAGTTCTTTGCCAGCTGATGACTGATGTCAAGCAACATCTGTGGTACATTTACACATACCATATAGAAGAAAGTGCATGCAACAATCTTTCAATCAATTTCAGACAAATTTCTACAAACAAGAAGGGCAGTGCTCACCATACTCTTCACACAAATGAGAGATACCCCATCTATTTTTTTCTGAAGAAAAACTGGGGTACTTTTCTGGAAGGATAGACAAATCACAGACCAATGGAAGAATTGCCTGTGAGAAGGCACATGTGACACAACAGAGCACATGTCCATAATCAACTTCAATGTCTCAGCTTCCCTGAAAGTTCTCTCTGAAAATTGCTAGAGTTCTTGGTTACTTCTCAACACTACAAACACACACACAAGATGAACCAGGGATCCTAGCTATGATCTGCAAGTTAGCAAAAACATGAGCTTCAGATTTTTTCAAGCTCTCGACATGTTACCATTCATCATCACATAACAAACTGCTAAGGAGATGAACCAAGACATTCAGTGCACTCAATCACAGTCTTGCTTCAATTGACTACCCAAATACAGACTCTCATTGTGGGCCCAGCCAATGTAAGACCTAATCTCTCTCCTGACAGACAGAATTCCTAGAATTTTCATATATGGTTACCAATATACTAAACAATTATGACTCATGCTAAACACCTCACAGCCATCTGCACCACCAACAAAATGGCCATGACAGAGTGCACATAGTCCTGGTAAGAGCATAAAGGCAATTCTTGACAGATGCCAGTTTCTCTCGGACCATGGGTTGCAGTGCTCAGTAAACAATAGTCCATTTGATCAAATGCTCAAACTCTAACACACTGATGATGCCCATGATCTCACAACAATGCTTGAAGTGGCCCCTGAGTCCACTGTTCATTTTAGTGGCCAGTGGCAAGATCATTGACATCAGAAAACACCAAGTTAGAAATACAGTGAATAAATGAAACTTGCTCACTTCAGATGGTTATAGCCTCTACATAGATTACTTCCAGAGGATCACATTTAGTCCAGCACGTTAACCAAACCAATTACTGAAAATGATAGGTTCCAAGCAACCGCATTCAGGTGTTCCAATAGGATCTTCTTTGTGTTGAACAGAAGTTTGCCAGGCTTAGTTCCTTGCTGCTCTTAGTTCCTGGCTGCACTTTTTCCTCAGGTAGGCAGTGTCTTGCATGGCTTCAACAGTCTTTTTCAGCAAGATTTTGAGTAGTGCCTCTCTTCTACTAACAAAGGGCATTCCTATTTCAAAGAGAACTAACAGGAGAAAGAAACATGATAGATTGTGCATTTCATCTTGGGCCTCGCATGGGATTCTGGGTGCTTGTCAATGAGCCAAAGAAGCATTACCAAAAAATGGCCCAACTTTCCACCTCAGATGAAGTTGAAAGTTCTGCAGTTTGCCTGCTACTGTCCTCATGACTAACTCTGCTTCTGTGAAACATTAAGACTGCAGCCCCTTGTAACGAACAACTTCCTGAGTTTAGAGTAATAAAAGTACACTGGCATACAATCATGGAAACCCACTCTAAGCATCAATTTTATCTTCAGAAAGACTACCAAGTGCCTCTGCCTCGATTACGACCCCCTCGCCAACCTCCTTTGCCCCCAGGTCTTGTACCTTGAGAAAGGCCAGCCAATGCTCTGTTCACTAGCTGTCTGGAGCCCAGGCCATTTCCCCGCCCCCTCTTCACCGCTGTAGCCCCACTTCCATTTAATGTTGATGCTGCTCGCTTGGTCCTTCACAGTTAAACCAACACAAAAGCCTTAGTGTTGCACATCTTCAGACTATGCAAGCTGTGGCTTTTCTGGAACCACATTTGCTCAAAGTTGTGCTCCACTGAAATTCTATTATTTAACAGAGATTATGATATATACAAGGGCAACTGAGCAGCTTCAAATAGAGGTCATCATTCTCACAACTACAATTTTTCAGAGTGAGGTCTGTCATCTACCCTGTGGAGGGAACAGCTGGAACTGGGGCAGGCTTCAGGTTTTCTTTCCATGAGAGGGTAAATGTCTTCTTCTCACCAAAGAAAGCAGGTGCCTTCTGGAGCAATGGCTGCTAGCAAGCAAGCACACATATGTCAGGAATACTGCAGAAAGAGAATGTTCTGTTACAGCTCCAACCACCAGCAAGCATGGGATGTACTGTAACTGCACCTGGGCTAGGGCAAGTATGTTGTTGCAAGTACGTAATCCTATGCTTGTACTCTGTTTCTTTGCTTTCTGCACACTCACACTCATCAAATATCAGCTGGCAGCAACAGTGTCATTGTGAAAAACTTGGTAACTTTAGGAGAGTCTAACAGGTGACCAGATATACGAAGCAGCTATTCAGCAATTAACAAAAGGACCCCTTACAGGTGGGGGACATAAAGCAAAGTTTAAGACAGCACTCTAATGTTAGAGATATATCTTCATTAGTATCCAGAAGTTCTGCATACATGAAAATGTAAGTCAGTGCAGAGTAGCATTCACATACCACATCAGCTTTGGCAGCATCTGTTTTAGCAGAAGACATAGCCTTGTTGTGTTCTGACATGCCCTGAGTCAATTTCTTGTTGGTAGCCTTTGCTGAGTCCTCCACCACAGTCAATCTACCATCAACAAATACTTAATAACTACAAGTTGTAACAAAATCCACAAAAATCTCCCTAGCTTAGGTTTTTCCTGTTTCCATTTATTGGAAAATACCAACCAACAACATTGAGCAAGATAATATGACAATACATAGAAACCCAAAACAGCACAAAGTCCCCTGCCTCTCAGTGAAGTCTATGAAAAGCTCCTTGAAGTCCTCTCCCAATCGGTCAGAGGGTTGGCCTGTCACTATTTTGTATCCACACAAGCTGTTTGTTGTATTTGGTGTCTGCATGCATGCACACAGCCAGGATAAGTCCCAAAATTGGATAGTGACACAGTGACAAGCCAAAAATTAGTTTATTGTCTGAGAATTGAGACCAGAGCAATCTTCAAACATTTGTACGTACGGCAATGACTACAATGCAAGGTCTGAATATCTATCTATGAACATTGGAAAGAGATGGTGACCTTGTGAGCCAACTGATGAAATGTAAACAGCAGGCACTCCACAAAAGTGAAGTTCAACTCTTCTCCTGTTTTCTTCCGTGGCATATACTTCTGCAGTACCATGTACAACATCCACACCACCAATGTCTGAAAGAAGTCATAGAAGTATTCTAATTAGCAAGTACAAATGCACAGTTGAAAGGGAAACAGAAAGATAACAATAGATGCATTCAGTAGTAAAATCCAACCAACTATATCATCCTTCAATAACAAAGGCAGAGCAGAATACCTTAAGAAGTTGTAAAATTGAAGGAAGAAGATTCCTGGCATCTTGAGCAGATGTGTAGGGTGAGCTTTCAGCTAAATTTTTCAGCAAGTCCAACTTCTTATCCTCTGGGAGCTGAACCCACCAACAATCCATCAATTGTCTGGTTACTCAAGCCTCCAATATGTAAGAAATTGACTTGCAGCAGCTTTCTTCAATCTGGCCCTCAAAGAATACATACCTTGTCAAAAACAGGAAGAAGATGCTTGTTGATATAATTTAGAAACTTGCTGTTAGAAGCTCCACGCTGCACACAAACCATCCAGAAATAAAGGAGATTTTTGAAACCACCAAAGAGCTTTACTCCCAAACTTAAGTGATGTTGGATTGAGTACAAATTTCCAGATTGTCCTTTCTGTAGAGTCCTCTTGCAAGCTAGGAGAGACAGCTGCAGACATCGCCCAGATAACAGAAACTGGCCAGGGGATGTAAGAAAAAGTGCACATTAACTAGAAAGCAGAGACATACCACATAAAAAGGAAGAGCCATGTTCAAACAAGACATCAAGCGGTCAATGTGGTCAGTGTCTGTTATCTGCACAGCAAACCCAAGAACACCTTCTACATCACCCACACAATGCCAATGATCTATGTCAACAGGTAAACTGAACGCTTGGCCAAACCTTCAGCTAGATTGCAAGCACATCAGATCACAACCTTAGCCTGAAAAAGATAGATTTCATACACTGCCCAAAACAGAAGTGGAAGGCCGGGAAGCTGGGTCTCAGACATGTGTTCATTTTTTTCCAGCAGAGCAAGGAACCACTCGGACCCTGCCTCAGGAGCCGAGAGGTTGTCATCATTGAAAGCAGCAAACCCCACTGCCTTTCAACATAAACTAAAACTGAATCTCACTGCAAGATTCGCTTTTCTCTATACCAGGGCATTCCATTACACTCATACTGTCTAGATCACACAAGCATCCTTCCTAGAACATATATAAAGAAAAAATAAGGACAACAGAATCAAATGAGGGAACAGACAGTGAAAATGGCATCTAGATCAGCTTGACCCTCCACAATCTCCAGCAACTCTTGCACACGTTCTGGGGGTGACTTATCGTTGAAAAGTGTCAAACTCTTGAGGAAATCCATGAACATCTTAAACTCAGCTCCTGTCACATCTTGCAAACTCTGCATCACCAACATGCTCAGTCACAAATATTGCTAATGTAGGGCAGAGTGATGTAAGGAAGAAATACCTCTTCTACTACTGAAGCTTCTGAATTTTGTTTCCTGTGCAGCATCTGCATCACACTACTCCAATCTACTACCAAAAAAAAAGTTTACTCTTGCTCAGAGGAAAGAGAAGGTCCAATACAGCAAAGTAGAACCTTGCATAATTTAAAGCAAATTCAATTACCTTCTTGATAAGATCAGTAATGTGTCTCTCCATCTCTGCCTCTGGGTGCAGTAGCTCCCGTTTCAAAGGAAACACCTAAAGTATAGTCCATTCTTAGTGCTTGAGAGAAACAGAGCTGAAGGAAACACGAGCCACTTGCAGAAAACAAGATGTGGAATGACATCAAGAAAAGCATTTATAAAAAATAAGAGTTGCCCACACTAACACACCTAAGAACAGAATGTCTACCAGATGTGAGGCTGCTCAATTGACACCTGAGGACAGACACATAGGGTGAGACAGATGCATACTCTTTCTCGCACAAAGACTAGAACCTTTTCCCGAATGTTCTCATCCGAAGTTTCAATGTGTTTGAACAGAGCTGTTAGGGATGCTGCAAGGTATGACAAGCCATTCTGTTGAGTTAGAGCCAAAATAGCAAGTCAATTACATCTACCTAGCTAAATCTCACAAGCAGTGTACAATGTGTATGATCTTCCCAAAGTAAAATCTACTGTTACTGGCCACTCATACTCTGCTTTATGCATGGGAAGGCTGTGCAGAGCTAAGGGGCTGGCATCATATACCTTTGGTGTCTTGCCGCAGCACAGACATGAGCGCCTTTGCTACAGCATCTCGCTCCAGCCCCTCTTCTGTTACAAAAATACACTGTATGAGTCATATATATCTTCTATATAAGCTGAGAACATCCCTGTACTTATGATTCAAGTCAACCTGAATAGAATTGAGAAATGAACCAATAAGATTGTAGAATGCAGGATCTTACTATATATCTGCAAACAGGAAAAGGAGAAAACCCAACCCTAAAGTACAGAGGGGGGAAAAGCAAAGAAAAAACAAAACTGAGGAGCAGTTTGGATAACTGTGACAGTCACACACATGTTCAGAGACCTTGACAGCAACATTCCATGCTAATCACCAGCTACCATAATATCCCCTGTGGCTTCATCATCTGCCAGTAGTCAATGGAGGCCAATCTCATACTTGACCAAAATACTGAGTTTTTGCCGAAAAACTGGATGATTCATTTGCCCACCATAACAAGGTTCCCTACTGTGGCTATACACACGAGTGACAGCAAAAGGAAATTGCTGCATACATACCTGCAAGGAGCAATTGACCTAGAACATCTCCAATCTTTGGCACGTGCTCTGGTGTATCTCTGCATAACAGTGGTAGCCCACGAATTGCCTGCACCCGAATCTACAATCCCTCCCCCACAACCCCTCATGTATCATCAGTACACCTACACTGACCTATGGTTGTATGCCACCTACCCTCCCAGTGAACATGCCATGACTATTCAAAGTCTACAAGCATATGCAGAGTAAGGTTCAAACTCAAGGACTTCTGCGTATCTCAAATATTGTAGAATCCTTGAACTACTGGTTTCAGAAGGTATGATGTAACATAGGTAGACCCTAAATACTGTCTAGGTCATGTAAATTTTACAGTCTTCTGCTTTCATCACTCAGCATTCCCACAAATTCATGACTATGTGCATACTCGGATGTAGCATACAATGATACCAACAGATACAGCATCCCTCCATTCAGTATGTCACTAGACCATGTGCAAATACAGTGTTCTTAGTCTCATACACACTTCCAAATACCTCCTGTGAGTCTCCATTCAATGCAAATGCAGAAGGAATTGAAGGATAGACAAAACTCAATGCACATGGCAGGAAACCCCTAAATCCCAATTGAACATTTTATGCTCTCAAGTCTCCCAATTGGACTCTGCTTGTGTTCTGCCAAGTGATATACCACCCTTCAGTACTGGTCTTCAGCAAGTTGAGACTGCAGATCAAATGCGATTGGTGGTTGCAAGGGCATTAGTTTTTGTGTGGTCCTGCCAACCACCAATAACATTTTGATGCTTCCATAGTCAAACCAGGACAGGCAGCTAAGATCAGTCAGCAATCATCAGCAAACCCTGCTCATGCTCTGATCCTAATGACACACAAGCTGAGCTACTTCTAAGGTTATGTTCCCTGAGGCCCTGAAACCCTACAGGTAAGGCTGCAGCAAAGCTAACCCCAAGTTCATCTTCCTCGCACAAATCCAGTTGAGCATTGATTGCCTGTGCAGACAGACTAGGAAAATACTTGAAAAAACGTGGAATGAGTTGTGCAGCCAGTTGCTTCGCCTTACTGCTCCCCTTTGCAGCTGCTATAATCCCCACATAGTCTGCCTCATTCTACTCTCCCAATCCACACCCCGAAAACCCCATCCCACACACCACCACCACTATGAACCTCCATGAAACAAAACCCTCATTGTTTTAGGTCAAATCTTCTCTTGAGCCAAGAAACTCAAAACAAGGAAAAACAAAGCAGAAAAGATGATATGGTCTACCAACCGGCATATGGTGATTGAGAGCATCTCTTTCACCGATTAGGGTTATTAAAATATCTTTCCAGAGATTGTCTCAATTTTGATGTCGTCATGAATCCTACCAAAATTACTAATCGTCATGGCATTGATGCTTAGCCAACTAAACCTCCCCTACAAATTACATATATCACAGCAAACGATTCCAACGCCACACTTTTTTTTTTGGGGGTCTTAAGAATGTCTGTGCAAGACTCACCTTGCTTTTGTCGCTGGACTCGCTGAGATGCTCCCCATACTCGTACAGCTTCTCGATGGCAGCGGATTCTTCTTTTGAGTTGTCCATAATGCGGTGTCGCACGACGAGAATGGTGAATCAGCCAAAAGAGACGCCGGGATAGAACAGATTATTAACTAAAGGCAAATAAAAACACACGCACACACACAGACGCCCACACACACACACACACACACACACACACACTCTCTCTCTCTCTCTCTCTCTCTCTCTCGATCTGGCTGCTTGTTGCTGCTGCAACTACAGTTTCCGTCAAGCGCGTAGAGAAACTGAAACTACCTGCATGGTAACGAATAAAACAGCAAGGGATCGAGGAGCATCAAGGATTGTGTGCAGCGCAGAGAGGGTCTTCCCCGAGCACGCAAGCGAAGAGCTGGGCCGGGGGAGGCTAGGAAGAAAGCGCTAGGAAGAAGGAGGGGCTTTGGTTTGAGTTCGGATTATGAACAAGTTGAAAACCCTTCGTGGATGAAAACCATCACGTCTTACTGCTATTTCATCCATGATGTTCATCATCTGCTTGCCCTTAGGTTTTCCTAACCCAACCCCACCCCCCCTCCCTGAACCCCGCCCCAACCAACTCTTCCCTTAAAAATCCAACCACTATACAATTTACAAGAGGGGAACCAGGGGAATTATTTTATTGGTCCATAACACAAAAATAGGTAGGTAATCAATCTTATTAGAGTCTTGGATTATTAATGTTAATGTTCAATTTAATTTAATATACATTTCATGGACTTAAGAAAGACACATATTAATTTTTCCATATCCATGTTAGTGTATAGGGGAAAAGAGTGAAGTAGTTATAAAATGGAAATAACTATTAAAAAAAAAGGTGAAAAATTAGTTATTAAGAAACTAAATAGGAAAAAGAAATAGTTATTATTATTTTTTAAATGAAATAGTTAAGCTTCAAAGATAGTTATTTTTGAAATTGTCTTTGGAAATGGTCCATGGACAACCCAACCATACTAAGGATTCCAAAAAATTTCCCATATATAAACTTGGGCTCCGCATTGCTGCACACTACTAGTGACATTTAACCCTTTTTTTTTTTTCCTATCATGTCTTCATTTGGTTTTCAGTATCTCATTAATTTTTTTTATTATTTTTTAATTTAAATTAAATATTATTAAATATTATATCGATGGTGGGTAATATAAAAGAGGAAAATAATTATTTTTAAAAAAAAAAGATAATTATTAGTAAAAGAATAAGGTAATTAAGTTTGAAAATGAAATAGGACTTTTTTTCATATTTTTATTGGTGGGGTAGAGGAAAGGAATAAGATAGTTATTAAGAAATGAGATAATTAAGTTGGGGTTCTTTGGGTGTCAATTTGGGTCATTTCTCCCAAGTTCAAAAAACCTCATAGCCTAGTTCAAAAAGCAAGACCCAATTCCATGAACACATTAGGCATTGCCCATGATTCAAAATTGTACAAGTGTAAACTTTTATAACAATTTATAATTAAGGATTGTATAGATGTAGTGTTCTATAATTAATTTAAATCAATTCATTACTTTAAAATTTTCAATTACTTGCCAACTTTTTTTTAATTTTTAAATGGCTTACTTATTTAAAGAACCTAATTTTTTGTTCAAAATGTTTTCAAAGGTTTTGGTTTGGATTTCAAATATAGGACAAAAAAAGGCAATATATTGAATTTGTTTTGTTGGCAAATCATAGTGTAGCGTCACCAAGGTTCCAATTATTTCATGTTTGAAGTGGAATGATATCCATCATTGTGATCTAATAATATTGTATATATTTGAGTGAGATCATGTTACATCGTTACAAAATTTGGTAAATATGATGGAACAACCACTTAATATTCGTCAACAAAATGACATTGGCAAGTCCATTAATCTAACTAGTCCTCAAGTGATTAGCATTTGAATGTTTTTAACAATCCTTAATCCTATTTCCTTCCTATTCAAGTGTTAGTCATATGCTTTTACTTCCATATTTTCCATATTGCTACTACATACCATCAATTCCATAGTTTCCCTATTGCAACAATATGGAATTTTTTAATGATTTTAAAAATCAATCATTGTTTTTTTTAGACTATTTTTAACATTTTTGCAATAATAGTCATTTTGACATTTTGTTGACTAACATTGCTCTTAAATTTTATGTCTATTACTTATGTTTATATGGGGGTTACAATGTTTTGAAGTCAATAAACTACTTGAATTAGTATGGAAATTCTAGAAATTAGGTTTTTTTCCATATAAAATGAGGTTATAATATGTCTATTTAATTTCGATGTATTTAAATAATTTTTGTGACAATGTTTCATCGGAACTGGTTATGTAGGATGGGTATTTGGGTGATTGTCGCTACGACAATTTCAGAGTCATTACGCATTATAATTTGTCATAGATCAAATTCCAATTCAAAATCATTTTTTATTTTATTTTTTGCACCCTTTCAATGCTTTCGTCTATATATATATATATATATATATATACACTCTTTCAATATATATTTATTTATTTATTTTTATTTTTTTTGCCTCTATTTGTATCTTGTTGTGAACTTATCTTATGAATCGAAATTTAGTTGGCATTTTGACTACCAAATCAAAAATAAATTTAAACATAAAATTATATATATATATATGAAATAAAATGCATATAGTGAAATTTGGTATGAAAGATGTTGTCTTAAACCCAAAGCATTTATTAGTTCCAGTTCAAATGAAATGGTTTGGTTTTTGTGGATTGTGTAGTTGAGTTGTGTGGCAATGGAGATTCTCTCTAAAATGTTAAATTAGGGTTCATCAATCTTTGAGCAAAAACCATAGGAGGGGATCGACCTAAAAGCTTCTCCAATGAAGCTAGAGGTTTCTCTAATAGCTTTTTAAGCTCAAACGAAACCAGTCATGACAATGTAGGCAATTGAAGACGCAAGATGTCATGAAACTAGGGGGACTATGAATGAGATTGTGCTCATCTATCAACTTGAAAAATCCTCAGAAACTGCTTTGAATTACAACTTGCAATTGTTCAAGTTGATGTGGCTTCGAATAAGTCGCTTGCCCAACATCTCAACAAAAAGTTTGCCGTTTCCTCTCCTCAATGGTAGTGAATTTTGTTTTATATAGGAGTTTTCCCATTCAATCTGTGATCTGTTGTCCCATGTACATTGATGCCCAGTCATTGCCTTGAGCAGCAACTTGGAAAGCCGCTGAAGGAACAACATAGTTAAGAGGACTTGTCATCTGATGGAGTGGTTTTTTTTTTTTTTGGATTAACATCCTTGCATGCAGCCTGCTGATTCCCTCATGGGTCGTTTGTCGGATCATCGAAGTGTGAAGAATGTTGAGGTTTCAAAGCTTTGTTTGAGCAGGATCTTGTGGGGACACTAAAGTCTGTTGTTGTCTTTCGGGCGCATTATCGTTTGATTTGAGTTGTCATATGGTAATAAATCATCGCATCTTCCCCCTTCTTGTAGGGTTATGAAATTCTTGTGTTCTTATGTTGTCAATCCATTTTCCATCTTTCTCATGCATTCGGAGTTCGTTGCAGCTTCCCCCTTCTCATAGGGTTTAGGGTTTTATGGAATTCTTGTGTTCTTATTTTGTGAATCCATTTCACCCCTTCTTGTAGGGTTTAGGGTTTTATGGAATTCTTGTGTTCTTATGTTGTGAATCCATTTTTTCCATCTTTCTCATGCATGCGGAGTTCATTGTAGTTTTTGCCAAAGAAATCTGGCATGCAAGTTGTGAAGAAGTTGTTGCTGAGAATGATTTTGTTTGTAGCTTTCCAAAAGGTGTGATGGATTAGAATGGACAGGCTAAAATCCTTGAGCTTCAACAAAATGGCATTGATGAATTGTGCCGCTGGCAAGAGCTCTTTGCCATGGCATCACTTCCACCAAGATGGAGTGAGCAGCAGCATCAACTTGGACTGTTGGTGTCAGGAAGAACTGTTTGTGTCCCAGTCAATTCATGCACCCTCATCTAGGGGGGACATTGCACAGTTTAGTTTAGTTTTTGTTTCTACAACATCTGCCAACATCCAAGGCCCTGAATTGCTTCCAAAATTGTTGTCTCTAGCTGCTCATTCAGTTGTTTGGTCATTTTTAGGGTTTGAAGCTTGAATCTGCAAGGGGGAGGGTTCATTTGAACACTAAGGGTCAGGTGCAACTCAGTATATAGTGAGTCTCTTGTTCTTTTAATTTTTCTGCTTGTGTTACTGATTGTGCACTGCAAAAAACTGAATTAATATGTAGTTTGGATTGAGATAGCTTATGGAGTTCAATCAGGTGGTACATAGTGTAGTGGCTTGTTTAAAGACTCATTTCTTTGACTGTTGTGTTGACACACATATTGAGATGCCTTTTCTTTAACTTGAAGGGATGTGCCAAATGCAAACAACCAGATTGGACAGCTAATTGTTTTGCACAGTGATTTGCACAGCTGAGGGCAGCAAAGATAACCTTTTAGACTTTTGTCCTCACCTACTGTCACAATGTCACAACTACCATGAGAATTGTATGCTCAAATGTAATCTTGATTTTTTGGTTTTCCTTTCATCATTTGCTTTTTGCTGCCTACCTTTGAGAAGAAAGGTTGTCCTTCTGTGGTCACCACTGGGAAATGGGTCTATTCAATTTGATTATAGTTCTCCTTGGTTGATGTTGGTAAAGCTCAAATCATCCATGAATCCTAGTTACCAGAGTCATGAATTACATAGATCAACTACCTGTAAGTTACTGGTAGATTAGAGGTTGGAGATGTGGGAGCATTATAGACATTGGAACACTTGGCCAAATGTCTATAAAGCTCCCACTGAAACCAGTCACTCAGAGGACATTCTTTAGTCAAATACCCATGCAAAGGTTCAGACCTAAAACCTGGAAAGAGAAACCACAAATCAGAAACAATTCCCCTCCCTTTATGCTAGTGAATGTACACATTTTCTGGGCATCCAAAACTACTAAACACATTGCAATCCAAGAGATCTTCCCATAAGCCAGCAGTTGGCTAGACATTCATAAACCCATGAATCCACTTAAAGTCAATTATCTAGTGTTTGTGTGCAATGTTAGAATCGTGACAAGAAATGGTGACTACTCTGCAATAAGTCATTATGTGGACACTATTTCCATTGTTTGCCATAAGTTCTCTGGCTTTCAAACCTTAACATGCCACTCAAAAAACATAAATGAACCTTGCAATCCCTCTGTATCTGCTACTGCCCACGAAACTAGAAGCCAGGAAAAAGAAAAGAAATCTGTCCACTCTCTAAAAGTGAACCATATGTAGGGCAACATTCCAAAGCATCCATACGGATCCTATTTGAGGGATCAGGAGCTTTTGTTCTGACTATGCCATGATACATAACCGAAAAATTTCAAAATCTGCATAGACTTGTCCAATTCAAGAACCCAATGTGAACTTTATACCAATTTTATAGACCAATTGTCCGAGATGTGTACATTTGGGAGCCGCAGAATAAGAGCTGTGGAAGAGGCACCTCGTTGCAGTAATGGAGGACCAATGTCAGTTTCAATTCGCCGTTCGTCCTGTTCTACTATGGCATTTTTGCCAATAGTCAGATCTTTGGCCCGAACACCTAAAATAACAATTCGCTCAACCAAGCAAGAAGTTGTGAATACTTTTGAGCCTGTTTTCACAGGTGCCAAGATAGTGGATGTAAGTCTTCCCTTTGAGAATTTGAATTGCCGATGGATGAAGGCGCCTTGTTCAAAATCATAACTTTTCCCATCATCAATGTACAGTTCCCCACTGGCCTCGTATGTGGAATTCAATGCCACAACCTGCCACCCAACAAGTCGCCCAATAAGCTCCCACTTCAGATTGTGCAGGATCACTTCACTACCCAGGATCCCCACCTGAGCTTGGGATATTACCAAGTTTGGAGCTCCAGACCAACATCAAGTGCTGTGGCCAAGAAAGGGTTTCTTAGCTTACATTTGCAATCCTAGTTCCACCAACTCAGAGCCCAATCTACTCATGTTGGTTTAATTAGTACTAGCTTGCACTTAGAACCTGAAGGACCAAGTTGCCACATGGCCAATGAATGGGCTACCATTGAGAACCTCAACAGTTAAAGAGGGCACAGAACAAGGTTCTCATTGTCATCTCCAAATACAGAGGTTAAACAGCTGTCGGTCAATTATTTCTGCCATGCAGCTTATGCAAGTTTTAAGAGCAGTGAAGAATACCAAGGTGTAAGGGTCGGTTTCCATTTGGGTGGAGCTGCGTCGTCTTCTTTGTTTGCGAGCTATGATGGAGCCTGCACGCTGGAAGACGGGAATGCCATCCATTGTCACAGGGACATTCACTTTTTGGCCTGCTGGGTATGTAGCTCCTGTCTTCACATCGTACCATTTCTGTGTTCCTGGCAGATACACAGTTTCTGATGTTGCTCCCTGCAAGCCAAGTTGCAATTGAGGACTCACACCAGATGACCAAATCTTCCTAAAAATATGACTTAAGTAACCAATGCACATTTGAATCCACATGGGTTCACCACTTGAATAACATCTGCAGGATTTTAACTATATCTTAAAGTTACAGGGCTACATTTGGATTACTGACTAGTTTAAAGATCAATTGGACCAGAACAGTAACAGTACCACCATCTCCAGAAACTCAGCCATTAAACATTCTAAAGTGATCTTTGGAATCAAAAGGAACAAGACCCAATGGACAAAGCATTCAGAATTGCCCTAGTGTAGAATGTTCTGCCTGCCTTCACCTGACACATCATGGAGAGAATGTACAGTACCTGAGAATACACTCCATGTACTAACAAGCTGGGACCAAGAAGAAATTCCTCGTCTCTTTCAAAAGTGGAGATATCTTCTGGGAATTCCATCCACAAGGGTCGCATCAGTGGAACTCCAGTCACACTTGCTTCTTTGAAGAGAGTGTAGACATAAGGTAAAAGTGAATACCGCGAATGCACAGCCTCCCGCATCAGGGTTGTGTATGGCTCCCTGCAAATTTTCACTCTTGCATTCATCCCCAGGCCATGATGAAGACAGAACTTGTCTTTAATCTAACTGAGTGCACAATGCCACCAGGAGCTACATGATGTAAAATTCTAATATCTGTCCTCAATAAGATACTCTGTCATTGATAACTGCAACTTCCTGTGTGTTAAATATCAGCAACTGAATGCAAACCACTGAAACAGGCACCACTACAAGCAGTAAGGGATAAGCATGTAGTACACTAGACTTACCCGAAAACCCATGGCTCTCGTCGCTTAGTGTCCAAATGAGCATGGCCACGAAAAAATGGATAGTATGCCCCCAGTTGATACCACCTTGTTAGCAACTCTGGATCCGGGTTCCCAAAAAAGCCACCAACATCGGCACCTACACAACCACAAACAATCCCAAGAGCCTTCATTCAAATTCTTTCTGTCATGTCTCATGACATGACAGTAATGCAGATGTCCCCACAAAGTTGAGGTTTGGGGAGCTGACTGGATGAAGATCAAGCAACCTACAAGTGAAGAGTCAAGAAAATGACCAAAACAATTTGTCTCATATCAAGACTCCCATTTGAATGTAACTATGGAACACATGAGAAATTCAAAAGCCTCTATGAGGATAGTGCTGAATGTAAGCTGAGATATAACATGCAAATATTCAGTGATCTCAACCAGTATTTTGGAAGTCTCAAAACCCTATTAGTTTTGCTTGGGTAGCAGAGTTAGTAGAGACCCTGATTTGTGGATTAGGATTAACTCACTTGCCTGTGAAAGCAATACCGGTGAGGCCAAGTGTCAGACACATGGGAACTGAGACCCTCAAATGAGTCCAATCTGCAGTGTTGTCTCCTGTCCATACAGGGCCCACTTTCTGGGTTCCAGCAAAAAAAGCCCTGGAAAGTACAAAGGGACGTTCATTGCCACCTCCTCGCCTGAGTAAACCCTCCACAGATGCCATATGGAAGTAGTACCCGTACGCATTATGGACATCACGGTGTTCCACACCATTGTAATGAAGTGCATCCTTTGGCATAGTTCCCTACACCCAAAATAAGTCAATACAAGTGAAACCCAGCTCTCAAGTGGACCACAGTGACAAACTCTGCTGGTCTTCATAAAGCTTCCAGATGGTTAAGTTTCGAAGCTGGACTCTGCCCTCAACAGAAGTTTTTACATCATACTTAAAATTTCTGGGATATCAAGTTCAAACAACCACATGGTTGGATCCAACTCATAACAGTGAAAACCCCATCTCCAGATCACAAGGAAGATCAGTTGAGGGGCCAAGATGTTTTCTTTTGATTCTTCTAATGTGCACACGTAACTAAACCTCAGTAGAAATTTGATAGTATGGTTCCATCTTGACTCCAAAGCATGAAATAGCTCACTGTAAAATGTTGAAGTAAGATTAAGAGAAAGACCTCAGGTCCATTGAAAACTGATGGTTCGTTCATGTCATTCCAAATATGCAGGATCGGGGTAGAGCCCACATAGCTTGAGAGTGAGAATTTGTCAGCCCACCATGAGCGAATCTCTGGATTGAGCATATCAAGGTAAGACGATGAACCAGGCCAGCACCAACCATCATAGTCATTCCCACCTGAATCCTTCACATAGTAGCCTTTAGAACTGGCCTCCTTGTGTAAAGGAAAACCATCGTCCCTCTTGATATGGGGGTCTACAATTGTCACCATATGACGACCCTTGGCAGAAAGTTTCGCTTGCATCTCCTTTGGAGTTGGGAACAGGATTGGGTCCCATGTGAAATATCTTTTTCCATCAGTGTGCTCAATGTCCAACCAGAGCACATCATATGGGATATCATGCTCATCAAACCCAGCATCAACAGCTGCTACATCTGCCTCATCCTTATAGTTCCACCGGCACTGGTGGTATGCTGTGGAAAACAATGGGGGCAGAGAAGTTGTCCCTGTCACTGCACAGTACTGTGTCACAACATCCTTTGGGCTTGGGCCAACAAACACAAAGGCATCAAAAACTCCACTTTCAACAATCCAATGTGTGTCGACTATCTTTCCCTTGTTACCATTTTCCAACAACTTAGAAGAACCCCCTTCTCCTTCCATCTCTATACTCGGGGTGGTGTCCCAGCTGGATGCCAGCACATCAATTTGCATCTCAGCTGAATTAAGGAGGAAAAACCCAGCACTTTTATCCACACTGTGTGACAACATGAAGGGAATTGCACCATATAAACCAAATGGAGACTCTGAAATGTACTCAAACACATCCAGATTGAAAAGCCGGTAGGGCTCTGAGGAGATGTTGGGGCCTTTTGTCGGCTTCAGTGCCAGGCTAGTTGCATGCTCTGGAATGCCATAGACATGCTCTGTCCCATGAAAGGAGACATCAAAACTCAAAGTTTGTGGTCCATATGGCCTTGAATCTGCGTATGTCCGGAACCGATCTTCCCAATTTTCACCCTCCTTCTTCTCCCTCAATTTCTCAAAGTTGAATAGTCCTTTACTATTGACAGAAAGAACAAGATCCGATCCCCTTTTCACATGAACCTACAAGAATGGAAAGAAATGATTTAGAGTGAAAAAGTGTACAACAGTACAAAATCCACTCTTTCTGAATCATCTGAAAATGGGTGACTCCTCCTCTTCACCCAACTTACAAGGGCTTCCACCTAGTGTGAAGTGCAGCCATCATGTCCTCAATAGGTCAAAGAACTCATCAAAGGAACATCAACAATCGAGGTATCTGAAGCCCAGGCAGCTTCAATGCACAAAGTTAACTTGGAATTCTTGAGCAACAACACCCACTGCTCAAACAATGCCAACACGATGAGAAACCCTAAACCATACTCAAATGCTGATAGCAAGTAAGTTGAGTTTCCATCACAAGCCCAAAAACTTTCATGGTTCAGACAGTAGAACTAGCACATCTAGAGGGCTGGGTTGGCCATCCAGAGCATTTTTTTTGCCGAAACTGTGGAGCTCCTGTAAAGGGGTTTATTTCTACATTTTGACCTAAAAACAGAACCTAGACATTCTGAATTGGGTGAGCCAAATTTTCTTTGCAAAGAATTTGAGTCTGAGGTTTTCTGAACTCTAAACTCGGATCAAGAAGATCCACCACCTTCACTCACATGTGGGCATTACCTTCTCATCACCCAAGGGTGAATTAGGGTTTCAGTGACCTGAGGAGAAAAAAAACCTGAAAGGGTTTATGTTGCAAGACGACATCGTGACCACTGAGGTGTACCATTGACGACCCATCATCCTTCTCCACAAATCGCTGCAGCCACAATTTCTTGTCCTCCAGGTCTTTCACCAACACATCAGGTACCTCAAACCTCTTCTCTGGGTGCTTCTCCTCCGTCACCTTCAACCTCACAATGCCGTTCTTGTACGCCTTAATCTCCAAAACCAAGTCTCCCTCCTCCTCTCCTCCTCCTCCTTGTTCTGTCGTCCCTCCTCCTCGTGCATCCGACGGAACCAATCTCGCCCGCAAAACCCCATCCGCGATTTTCAGGTCCTTCACCTCCAGATTGGAACTCCCCGGCTCCCTGTTCCTGGTATCCTTGCAAAAAGCAGATTGGTCACACCTCCTGAACTCATCCTTCTTCCACGCCGCCACATTTACTGATGTGGCTAAGAGACCCACCAACACCACCACACTCCATGTGAGCTTGAATCCATCCATAACCAACGATCGTAAACTACTTCTGCGATTTCTGATCCTTACTCTTCTCCTTCTCCCCTTGTCTATTCTTCTACTCCTCCTCCTTCTGCTTCTCTTCGTCTCCTCGTCTTCTTCTTCTCCTCATTCTCCTGTCTGTGCCTTTGTGCGTGAGGGTCCAATTCTGCAGACGGAATCAGCCGCCGCTGCTGATTCCTTTTTGGCAGAATCAGCCTTGTCGAATTCTGTATCGCGGAAAGATCTGCAAAATCATCTAGGGTTCTGAATCCTAATCAAGTTCTTTTTTTTTTCTTTTTTTTTTAAAGAAAATCCTTGCAACATTTTTGGTTTCCATCTTTGGCTGTCAATAAAGGAACACTACCATTGTTTAGGCATAAAAATAGTCCTAATTGCTTTGGCATTAGAATTGCCTTCAAGTTTCATTATTTTAAAGGACATTTTATTTCAAAACAAATTATTTCACTAAGTCAAAAAAAAAAAAAAAAATAACTGAGCAACATGAGGAAAAAGAGAAAAAATTAAAAAAATTGGGTAATATTTGTTTTTAATTGTAAAATTATATTTTACAATAAGTTGCAACAACTATCTATGGCAATGGCTTTAGAAAATTCAAAAATTATTTCAAGAAGTGCAAAAGTTCAATAATGAGTTCCAACAATTATCTACAATTATAGTTAAACTAATAAATAAAAGAAGGACAAAGGAAATTCAAGGCTCGCCTATCAATTGCAACAATTGAACAAGTGCATGAAAAGCAAGAAAAATTATGTCAATTGCCAAAGGAAATATGGTGCTAAAAGTAAGAAAGATTGGAAATACAAATCAACTTAAAAGGAAAATTAAAGAAAAATATACTAAAAGTTTAAAAACTCAATGTTTAAAAAACTCAATATGCCAAAACTTAATAACTCCAAAACTCATCTTCATATGGTGAATCAAGTAACGCCTACACCAAGCAAAAAGGCAATGAAGAATTAACATATGGCATCCATATTGACCATTTTATTAACAAAATGCCAAGAAACTATACAAGGGATTAAGGCAACCAAACAAGAAGAAAAACCTCATATTATGAATGGCTATAAATGTCGTTCAATAGTTTTAGCCCCTTGAACCTTGTAGAGGCAATATTATAGTTAATAAATTTAGCAAGCCAACACTTAACCTAATTATGCCATTTCAAGCAATTGGAGATTAGGAATGTAAACAATTGAAATAACCCAAAACACTATAGCACCTAAACAATTGTGGTTTTTCGCAATTGTTAGATAGTGGAGAAATTGAATGGGTGTAAGGAAATAATCAAGCTACACATGGGACTAAGTGAACAAGAAGTTGCATGTGTTTGTTGAACATGATCTAGACCATGATTGATCATTGAAATTTGTGTAAACTTGGACTTTTTGTTTGGGCAAATGCAAGATATAATCTAAATCCAAAACTTCTCCTACATGGCATAAAACAATAAGCGAAAAAGATTCATTGTGTTATTATGGTCTAACCATGCATTTGGGCTCATCAACACACCTATTATCCACCAACCAATCCAAACAACATTTGGATGTTCTACCAAACCTACCACATTTTGGATCTCCCACGTGTACCAAACTTGGTCCTCACAACCACAAAACTTTCATTTGTTCATCTTGATAATTCATATTGTATTGCCTTTTCGTCTTCAGCTTCATAAACATGGCAATCGACTTCATTTCACAACCTTTTGCTTGCAAAGACAACTTGTTAAATGTATAAACTCAAAACATATTTTGCCTCTTCAATCACTTTTCTCTTCAATACCTATTTACCATATGCCATACATTTTTGAAAATAGGACTAAGGAACCCAACATGTGTTCTTTCCATATAGACCAACCAACAACATAAAGGGTTAGGTAGACATGTAATAGATTCAAGAAGCACAAATAAGAAAAAAATCATGTTATCATACCTATATACATGTAATATTCCAACTAAGTAATTATTGCAAAATTTACAATGTTAAAGGAACCACGTTCAATTTCTCATAGGTACTTGAAATGCTTGTTAAACATGGAAATGTTGGCCAACCTTTTAAGCTTAATAATCAATAGCAACTTCATGTCATTAAGGTTGTTATGACATGACAACTCCTTACTCTTGTTACAAGTCAATGTTTTCATAAAGTCCACTATCAAAAATATTTCTTATAAAGATTTTGAACTTTTTCATAATCCAAATTTATGTCAACTTGCACAACCTAAATGATAATCTAAACAATAATGTTATACAAATTTCACATTTCACATTTCACATTTCACAAATTTCACATTTAATAGACAAAGAAGAGAGGAAATACATAAGTTAGAATTACATGTAAAAGTTTAATGAATGAAGCACAATTTCCATGTTACATCCCATCTTTTTTTTTGCTTCATCTTCACTTTTATTAGCATTATTACTTTTAATTTTACACCTTTAGGTGTAAACCCACTATAATAAACTAGTAAACATTAGGTCTAAGGTGTTTTATCAAATTTGAAACATAATTTTCATGTTTTGGCTAAAGTTCATATGAGGATTAATGCCAATTTTAAAAGTTTAATCTCCATGTGTTTTCATGAATTTTCAAAGAAAATGTAATTAAATGTACTTATTGAATGATTATTTTTGACATGAATCAAATGTATGTATATTTCAACAAAAATAGACGTCTTGAAAGTATTTTATGAAAATATGTTTTTGAAACCTTCAATTGTAATGATATATTATACATTAAGTTTATTAGACACAACATTTTCAACATCGTTGAAAAAGCAACAAAACATATTCACCATATATTCAAATAATCATAAATAACACATCCAATCTTTATAAAAAGGCAACCATGTCCTTTTTTATATAAGAAAAAAAATTGTCTTTTAAAGAATTTTTCAATTTTTTAGTTTTGGTGGTTAAAAACATGTTCAATTATTAGAAAATGATTATATTGGACAACCAAATTCAAACATTAATTCAAAATTAATGGTTTTATTTTACATTGGACTTTCAAAACTTTAGGCCCAAGTTAATAGTGAATTGTCCACTATTTATTGTTTATTTTATGATTAATGAATCGTCTTAAAATGCACAATTCATTGAGATGAAAATTTAAAAATATACAAACATTATGCACTTGATTTCATTAAATTCCAATGCTTACAATTCATGCAATTATTTTTCTAAGTCATGGGAGTGCATGATTTTATGGGAGTCAATACAATCCTTGGATCCTTTGGCAAAGATTGAACCTTTTCATTGCACCTTGAAACCTACCCCACCACCACCACAATTTGCATGTTTTCTAGATTTATCCAAAGTCTATGGCTTCAAGCCATGTATATTTGTGCACCCTAATTTTTTAAAATACAAAAAAACACATTTTTTACTATTACATACAAAAAAATACATTTGTTTGATTTTTCCTTTTCAAAATGTCTTTGCTTGTTGCACATTCATCTTCCTTGCATTAGTGAGGAGGAAGAGATGATGATTTAAGCTTTTATGGATTTAAATACTTTTATTGTGATTTTTATTTTGGATTAAGTTTGAGGGAAATGAAGTGGTGAAAATGAAGAAATAAAAGTGATGGTTGCATTGTTTGTTGCAGTAATGATGTTTATGTTAAGAATATAAAATTGTTTTTATGTTGATCAAACACCATGGGTGTTAGGAGATGATAGTATCACTAGATGGTAACTATTGTTAGATGGCAAAACAATCACATAAGAATTATAGAATGAAAGTGGTTTGTAATGGTAGTACCATCAATACAATGAACTACTTTCATGGGGCAAAATAATTAAAAGTTAATTCTAGAAGGAATTCTAATAAAAATAATATTAATTACTAAAAATAATATCCTAGTCTACTGTATTTAAAAGGACATCTTAATAATTGTTTAGTTACTAGTGGTAAATATCTTATTTACCATTTTTTATGTACTAGGGAATGAAACCATTTAGGTTAATTAGTCCAAGTGGATAAAAGATGGATGGATTTTCCTTAACTAGGATGTGTGGAAGGGATTTGGATAAGGAGATATAGGAAAATATGAAAATATAGGAGGATGAGGACTCAACCTTTGTGTGATAAATATCCTTATTGGGTTCTTTATTTATCTCTTCCAAGGAGTGAGGGATTTCATTAGATGATTAAATTCATTAGTTCCCATTAGTCATTAGCATTAGGAAAATGTTTTTGTGTGACACTCTTGTGTGAAAGGGAAGAAAAGAACATGGGAAAAAATTGTACTTGTCCTTATGTAATGGAAAGTGATTGAAGGTTGTATGGATTCAAATGTATTTTTTTCTTGATGTTTTCTTTTTCCACCTTGAGCTCTAAGGAAGGGAAAGTAGTGTAGCTTTGGTTTATAGAAAATTTTGTTACTCTTATGTATTAGTTTTTCTTTTCTTCTATAAAGTTGGAATGTTATTTATTTTTTATTTATTTCCAAAATAGGAAATGCACTTTACCATGGGACAGTAGTTGCGATTAGAAGGTAACAACAAGGAAGTAACTACTAAATTTAAAGTTTGCAAAGGGTAGGGAACTACTACAAAAGGTAGGTAACAACTACAAAGGGTCTGTAAATGTTGTAGATAATATGTAACATCTATAAAAGGTATGTAAATGGTAGGTAATAACTACATGAAGTTTGTAGGTGTTTTTTTTCTTATTTTAAATCTACAAAAGATGGTAGCTACAACATGACAATAGCTACTACAAGGTGATAGCTACTACAAGATGGTGGGCATTGTAAGACAGTTGCCAAATCCCATAGTTTTACATTTGGCAACCATGCTAGGAATCTAAGTTGCCAAATTCCATGATTTTACAATCTATAAGTTAAAGTAATGTATGTTTGCATAGATTTATGTTTGTAGAGTAAGAAAGACTTGGTAAGGGTGTGATGCGATGTGGTAGTGATAAAGATGAATGCAAAGTTGTTGCATGCATCAAAAATGATATTTGCAAAGTTTTTAAATGTCATTCTTAACTTTGTCTACTATTCAATTGTCTATTGTTTCTTTCCAATCATAGGGTTTCTTATAAAGTCTTGGTTCGGCCCAACTTGCTTGGGAGAAAGGTAAGGTCCTCCTCCTCCTCTTCCTTTTGATGTTCCAAAGGATGTTGACATGCTACCAAGTGTATGTACATTACCATTGGTTTGACGAAAGCCTTAGTTTCTACTAAACTAGTAGAAGGAGGTGGAGGAACTAAAGAGGTAAATATTCTCATACTTTTTTTTACACTATTGAATTATTTGATATTCAAATTACATAAAGACTTCATAATTAGTTAATTGATTTTTTTTTATGTTTCGATGTGCACATGAAAACTTTATTATTTATCACTACAATAGTTTAAAATATGAAAGTTTTTGTGTTCTAATTGAATGATTTATATGTAATATCATCACAAATTGAACCAATTAATTTAAGGGATGATGTTCCTTTTGCACCAATTGTGGTCCTAAGGTTGGAAGCTTTTAAGTTTTGTGCAGTGTCAGATGGGTTTTCAAATTAATCCATTTTTTTCAAAAAATAATGTGAGTTGACAAATATTATATACCTATAATCTTTATCTATGGAGATCATGCATCATTTGGGTTGATTATTTTTGGGCGGTTCACAATTAGAATTTGAAGTTAATGAATATATGTACATTTAAAAAGTACCTTATACTTCCAATCGAATCCTTAACCTTAACCCCAACATTGCATCACTCTAGGTAAAAGGTTCATTGGTAGCAAAAACACTTTTAGAGAATTCATTCTATTTTTTCAAATTAGTGTTTGTTTTGTTAATATCATGGTGGGAGTGTGGAATAAGCTGCCATTATTTATGGAACATTGCATGGTTTAGAAGTAAATTTCCTAATCCTTGCACCTAAAATGTTGCCACATTTGCATAATTTCTTCATTCTGTTGACAAAAGCATTGTAAACTCTTTGTTTTGTTACTTTATGATCACAATGTGTTTTTATGTGTACTTGGCATATTTCTCTTTTGTGTTGTTGAACTTTGACAATTTGAAACTTACATGGGATAGACACATTTCAACATTACCAACTTGTGAAATTGATCAAATGTCATTGATTTTAAGTCATTTGTTAAGTTCATAATTAAGTTCCTTGTGACACTACTATGATTAGTTTTAAATCACAGTGCATGTATCATGGTACTACCTTGTATTACATGCACATGTCATGAAATATATTTGTCACTCATGTAAGATTTGGCTCTCGAACAAAAAGACAATTTGGTTCTTTTTAAGTTGTAAATTTTTGAGATGCATAACAAAGTTGACAAATTCATCTTTATGTGAAATTTTACTTTTTCATGTCACCATGTTTTGGATATCCTTTGTGTCCAATTCTTGGCCCATAAACCTCATTTTAAAGTATTTTTTTGGGTGTTTTATGGTTGTTTCCAAAATGTACTACATTGGCACATAGTTGATGAAGAAACTTTGAATGAATTGGATCCCATCATATCCAAGGCTATGGAATGATGCATATAACTATAAGGAGTGATATACAATGGAGGATGCTTTTAAAATTGTGGAATACATCAACATCTAATTCCATTGTAGTTTCTTCCAAATGTTATCTTGTTCGGCCTATTTTAGATAGTGGATGTGCATTCACAAGTACAAGCATCAAAAATTGTTTAATGACATTTGGTCCTCTAACATCCAAGGTTCTTAATGTTAGTTGAATGAATGATTACAAATATGTTTAGGCAAGAGGCATCCATGTCATACTTGAACTTGATTTTCCTAGCCATGCTACATCCTAGTATAATTTTTTTTCCAAATGCAAGATTGCTTGAAGCTTGTGTCCATTGTTGAAACATTTCTCGTGTCCATATTGTGTTTATTTCTTTACAACAACTTAAAAGGTGATCTACAAAAATGGATCTCCAATTGACATGAGTATTTCATGAGCATGTTACCAACATGAAATCTTAGAAATAGGTGTAATGAGCTGATTTGCATGATTCTTGGATTTAGATACATGATGTTTGTTTGCAAATTCATGATATATTGTTATCGGGTGTTTTGTAGGGGCTTGAAATACCCACAACTCTGGCCATCACCACATTGCATTGAGCCTCTTGATATGAGCAAAGAATTCACATTTGATGTCATTGATGGGATTCTTACAAGTTTGTTATACTATATGCTCATTCGTGTTAGTGTCACATTCAACTTTCAACATTCTCAATGGTTTTCTTGTTCTCCCCATTCCTTCTCAACTGTCATGACATTAATAAAAAATCTTTCAAAATTATCTGCATATACATACCTTCCCAACAAAGTGCTCATTGTGAAGTGCTCAAGTGCACCACGTTCCTTGTTCTAAATGGATATGTTGACAAGGTGGATTTGGTGCATGTACATCATTTTTTTTTTGGGAAGAAATGATGCAGCATCATTAAAACCAATTTTGGTTAAAAATCAAATAGTGACCAATATTCATTGTTGCATGGGGATTTTTTCAACTATAGCCGTTTTGATATCCATTTATGTTGTGCTTATCTTTTACATTAGTATGTGGGCCCATAAGGGTTCGATAGTGGATAGAAAGCTTGATGGTTTTTGATTCATGGGCTCTATCCCTCATGACTTACATGCAGATTTCAAGAAAGTCTTTCCATTTGTGTTTGCTCATTTGGGTGGCAACGAAATTGATATTGGTAAGATTCAGCTTTGACCATATAAGAAACAACCATGCATCTAGATTCCTTTCTACATCCACATCCTCTCTAGATATGAACACCTTGATTTTATGCACAATACTGAAGAGGATGTAATTGAATTCACTAACTATTAACTTGTTTATTGAATTGTTGTAGGTTACTAGCAAAACTCCTTGGTGATTGAAAGTTAATACATCCTTAACTTGGGAAGAGTCCCTAATCTCTTTGTTCAATTTTAACATTTTGTTAAATATAACAAAGAAAAATGACAGCCTCATTGATATCTTGCATTTTCAAGGACATGGGACAAAGGAACATGTGGAATGAAAAAGTGGGTGGGGCTATAAAAGAAAGTGGGGATAAGTGGGGAGTAAGAAAGAGGGTGGACCCCATAAGTAAGGATTTGTTGAATATGATGTTTGTAATGGTATTAAATCCTAATTACATAGTAGCATGGACCACAAATGAAGATGTTTTCAAATTTTCAAATACATGCGGTGGATGAATATTTGAAAAATTGTAAATTTCCTTATTTGTTCATGAGTGAAGCTTCCCAAGGCTAGTATGCCTAAAAGTTGGAAAAAAAATTACAAGCAATGAAGTGGGATGTATGTACTTGTATTTTCTCAAAGGAGGAAAACAAAATGTTGAACCTAGTTTTAGATCCTAGTTGACAAAAAACGTTGGAAACTTTTGACATGTCATGTTTTTGTGGCATGCATGCTTACATCTCGCAATCTAACTATTTAGGATGCATATGTGAGCTTTGTGATCCATGTTGAGGAAATTTCAATGAAACATGGGTTTGAGCTTGTGAATTGGTAATGCTTAGACTTAATTCAATTTGGCTAGTGTATTTTAGAATTTTTATGGAGCCTTTATTTAAAAGTTCTTGGCACAATTCCAACTATTAATTTATTTTTATGAAACTTGAAGAATTTGCTTTTGTTTAATCTTGGAGCATCAACAAAAAACAAAAATTTGCCAAATGTAGATCTTACAATAGCTATGTCTTATGATAGGGAGGATACCTTCAACATCTTTCCATCACAACTAAACAAACAAACTATCGTCCATAATTGTCATCCATAACTTGTACATTAGTTTTTCCCTTTAAAGATGTTCAATGGATTGTATAGTTGTAACAAACATTGGGGATTTAATATGTCCATTTGAGCCATGGTGTGGTTGTAAATGATGTTGTTGAATCCTTTGAGAAGTATATAATGATGGGTATCTATCATTATAGTGTCGAGGTCATTCCATGAGAAGTACAAACATTGCAGTTACTTACTCAATGTTTTCACCAAATGGAAGCATGTATTGAAATAAAACATATCGTGGCTAGTGATGAAAGCAAGGTTAAGGTGTATAATGAGTGATTAAAAAACATGGTACATGGACCATTTAAATGTGCCATAGGACAAATTATACATGATTGAACCCCACCTTGGCATCACAAGAGCTTGTCATTTGTGGAAATGTTTGTATTTGGGGGTGAAACTATTGATGCATCTAACATTTTTCAAACCATATGGCCAAGGGTTACAACTATTGCTAATATGAAACATTCTCAACTCTTGTTGTATATTATGTTCCTTAAAGTTTAGTGGGCATTGTTCATAACTATTCTTTGAAACTCTTAATAAATAAATTTTAATTGATTTTTAATCATTTTTTGTCATTATTTATCTTTGTAATTATTTTCTTTCATGCATCACCATCTTTTCCCTTCATGCTTATGAAATCATGTATTGTGTTTACTATATGTTTTATTTCTAGCATTACAAAGCAAACGTGGCTTTTGTTTTAGTCAGTGATGAACAATTTCTATATAACTTGAAGGAGTGTGAAGAAATACATCCCTCACTCCTATGTCTAATTATGATAATGGGTTTTTCATATTAAGTGGAAGTAATACTTAATTTACTTTTCCATATCTTTTCTTAAGTTTCTAATTTTGTGATTGTTGAATAGTTATTCCACTTTCATTGTGATGGAAATCAAGAAAAATGTTTGTCAAATGATTGGTGGTGGGTTGTGCTTGCTCTTTACTGAGAAATCAAAAACATGTTTATTTGAAAATTTTACAAATCTAAGATGCACGAGTCCATTCCTTATCACAAAGTAAATACTATTTTTTGCTTGGTAGGTTACATGCGACAATATCTTTACCCCAACTAAATCTTGTTTTTTTGTCCAATGTTTTGTGGGGTATTATTTGTTGAAGATGGGTGCACCTCAAAATGATAATTACTGACAAAGATCAATATCTTTGATTTATGTCTTGTAGTCACATTGATTATTAGGTCTTGGATTTTTATTATTATTGTTGGTGTCTTCTTGCTTTTGGGTGAAAGCACACCATAATGACCTCCTTTGGGGCACTTTTCCACCTACTACTAAAGGTATTTTTTTATGAATTCTAAAAAATATAGTTCATTTAATTTTGAGTTTAAATTTTGATGTTTTGGTTTTTAAATTTTGATTTTCATAAAACTAATGTTATCTAATATTACTTGAAAAAATCAAATAAATCTAATAACGTATTTAGGAAAGAAACCATGAGCATATTACATAATATAACAAAATTCGTTTTGTCATTTCAAATTGCCCTAGTATTTATATATATATATATATATATATATATATATAGGCCCACTTCAAAACACTTGTCTCATTCCATTTGCAAGTGATTGTTTGTGAAAATTTTAATTTACCACATACTTATGACCAGGATTGTAAGAAAATCCATTTATGATATGAAAATTATCAAAAAATTTAAATGGTTCAAAAATTTTGTTTGAATTATGTGAAATGAAATGTGAAATAACTATTATAAGTTTCATGAAATTTAAAAATCATTTCAATCTTTTTGGAATATATTTTCATTTTTGAATACGCCATGACATGTAGTTTTTATATGCAAATACACTCCAAGTGAAATAGTACAAAGTGAAAATTATTATTATCTTAATTTTGGGTTATGCTTTACCATAACATGCAAAACATTGTGAAAATCTTTTGTAATTTTGACATGGTTTAAGTTTTAAAATGACCACCCATAAAAGCAGTGTAATGTGACTACACAAGGGGGTCACTATAATATGCTCTCACCCTTCTTAAAGATCTAGATATCACAAACTTGGGCTTTGGGCTGCTATGCACTACATGTGACGATAAATTGATTCTTTGATGAAGAAACGGTTTAGTGAAAATTAATTTACATTTGAATGAAAATGTTGAATAACATTGCATTCACCTTACATATATTGAATTGAATTCCAATTCAATTAAATTAAGAATCAAATGAATTGAATTCAAATTCAATTGAAGAGAAATGAGATGCAAATTGATAGAAATGGTATGGAAAAAATCTACTTATAAATATGGTGTTGGAATTTTTTTTCTTTAAAGACACAAATTTGAAAAGACACCTTTCTATGTTTTTTTACTTGAAAGTTGTTTGAAATTGTCAAGTGATGACTACAATTTATGGAATCTAATTTTGTGTCATTTAAACAAGCTTCAATGAATCATAAGCATTGGAATTTTTTAATTTGTTGGGCTTAGAACAATTTTTGTTGGTAGTAATATAATTTATTTGCACAATATTGTGGATGAAGTATAACTTTTATTTTTTGTGAAACTTTGGATGAATATAGTTTTCAAATAATGTCAAATTGAGTTTGGACTTATAAATATTCATATGGTTGATGATTTCCAAAAGGATTGGAAAAAGAAAAATGATTCCTTTTGATTGGTCAACCATAATGATTGGCCCATCTAGTGGCATTTAAATAGTCCTTCACTTTATACTCTTCAAATTTTCATGCTTACAAGCATGAATGAAGAATGTTGGATTTGATAAACATTGGTAGAAAGATAAATATGGGGTGTGGGTGGACTTACTATCTTGCCACCTCTATAGGTCATAAAGTAATACCTTTTCAATTCCAACATTTAAGTGTTGAAGAATTATTTTGACAATAAATAAAGACAACTTAATCTTTGGTGTATATATTTTAAACCTCTAACATAATGAGACTTTTTACAACATTTTTTGTTGTTTCTTTTTGTAAAAACGAAGGGAGATAATTTCCACCAAATTATAGGATAGAAAAATGTTGTTAATTATTGGAAACTTGCTATGCAATGTTGGATTGGCTTAAAGCAATAACCTCATGGGTTTTCACAAAATTTTGTGTTTTTCTCTCCCTTGTAATTTCCTTAAATTTTGAACAAATAATTTTCAAAAAAATTGACATTTCCAAAAAAATATAATTACCATAGAACTTGAAAAGGTACTATGATAATTTACAAATGAATGAAAGTTGATTGTACCTTGTTGGTTTAAGAAATCAACAATGTGTCCATTCTTGTTTTTTAGTTTCCATTGAAGAACCAATTTGGCTAAAACTTCAAGTTTTGATCCCAAGACAAATATCATAACAATGACATCAACTTGATCTTATAAGAACTTTCCAAATATCGATCACTTTTTTTAGGATTTTCAAAAAAAAATTTAAATTTTAGATCAACAATCAACCCATGTCCAAAGTACAACCCAAGTAATAAGTAGTTGGCTAACATTGAAGGAATAAATAAAGCTTGCCCTTGAACAATTTTCTTTATCTATTTTGTGTATTTATGCATGTGTGATGTTGTTTTGACAAGATTGTACAAAATTTATTAAAATTCATTGAGACATGAGTGTGTTTCAAAGTTCAAAAAATGAATGTAAATAACTAGTTAGTCAATAGTTGGTGATTGAAATATGACACATGTTGAAACAAAAGACCTTTGCAAACTAGAATATGGAAAACTTTAGAAAAGGATGAGAGTTTTCTAATAATTGGTGATCAATCAAGCTTGGTGGAACTTAATCTCACTCAAGGCAAGGGATGTGGGAGATGAGTTAGTTTTTACCTTTTTGCCACATTAATTACTACACAAATTTGTGATGTCAATCCCTTCAAGAAAATAAATTTCTTCATGCCTTCTATTAGCCTTGAACACATTATTAAAGTGTTGTAAAAGCACATATACATGGAAGGGGTAAATTTGGGATGTGAGTCTATTTAGGAAAATAAATTTTTTATCGCCAATAAATTTCTTGTCCTTTGATTGAATAAAATTCAAGTTTTGAGTTGGCTCGAGACCATTGTAATTCCAAAATCACAATTCCTTTTATATAATATTATGGTTCCAAACTTCATGATGTTGTTCACATAAATTCAAAATCCATTTTTAATCAAGATTTGTAAGTTACCATTATCAAGTGTAAAATAAGAATCCTTGCCCTAGATGATGATCTTTCCATGCTAAGAACTTGGTGATTCAAATTTTTACCACATCAAAAGCATAATACTTTGTCATTTCAAAGTCATTTTTTTGCATCATTGAAACTATTCACAATCCAAATGTGCAAATGTGATTGTGAATAATCTACCAAAGGTTATTTACCCTTAGCTTTCCTTGCAAGAACATGTGGTATAGATAGTAGGTTAGTGAGTTTGAAGGGATTTGGGCTTAAGTTTTTTGAGATCATAGTCACCTTTTTGAAAATAGGGTTTTCCAAGACTTTGACAACAACCTTTAATTGGGTGTGGTAGGTTGTTGGGATTGTAGGGCTACTTGTCATTTATATGTAATAACAAAGTAAAGGTGAAGGGTAGCACTCATCTCCACCTAGGGCAATCCCATTTTAAATTGTTAGTGCAATGTTTTATAGTGTAGTCACAATGAAAACTTCCTTTGCAACATCTATGTTTTCTTTTTTTCATTAATGAATCGAAAAATTAGAGTTTTTCATGGTTTTATTTATCATATACATTTCATTTGAACCTATTATTTCAATTATGGCAATAAAGTTCAAAGGTGAGGTTCATGTAACCTTAAACTTCAATTTAGTATTGTGTTTGATTAAAGATTTTTCTAGTGATTTCTTTACCCACCCCATTCATGTGAACTTGTTTGGCTAACACAATTGTTTCTTGCCATGGTTGAATGTTTAGCCCTTCTAAATGTTGCTTTGAATGGCTTGTAATAGGGCACATCCAAGGGCTAGAGGTTGTGTGAGATGTGCAAAATAGTGTCACCATATCTAAACCAAATTTAGTTGTTAATTGTTCCATTGTTTCAATTATGACATATGAGCCATGACTGTCTGTGATCAAAATATATTAATTACTTTAAAGTATAACAAACTGGGATGAATTTCTTAAAAAAAGAAAACTATTTCGTGAAATGGAATAAAGTCATCCAAGTTTTATTTTGAACAAGCATGCATGATTTTGGTGTACAATTATTGACGTAATCATCTTGCATTTGTTTAACTTGAAATATGTAAAAAGTAGGTAGGGTTGTCCCAATTGCATTGACAATAGAATTCATGGTCACTTGTTCCTAAAACTTAGGTATGGTGGTGTAAACATCATGAGAACCTGTGTTGGTCAAAACTTAGACATTAGATTGCTTCTTGGTTTGAATGTATGTTTCATCAAAATTTTGTACACCATTTGTAAGGTAGTTGTGATGATTGTTAATTTTTGTAAGCTTTGGTAGAAAGTATAACAAGCTTGGTTGGTTAATCCTTATGTTCTTGAAATCTTTAGTAGTTTCACAAGAAATATGTTTAATTCCAAATGTCTTTTCTTAAACTAATATCATCAAGTGTTTCCCAAAACTCCATCTTGAAATGTGGTAAGTTTTGTTTGAATCACTTTTGTTACTTTCAATTTGAGTTCACTATGAGAAAATTGTGTCCGTTGCAATTTGTCCAATGCAATTAAAAAGTGTTCGATGAACTAGATTACAACTAAAAAATGTTCAGTAGAAGTAGATTACAACTAGATAGACAAGTTGCAACATACATGATTTTCTCATAGTGGTTGTTATGGGATGTAAAACCTTTTTTGATATTTATAATCCATGTGACAATTGCTTCATTTTCATGATTTGTCAACACATTCAATTGTGGGCCTTTTTTTCATGCCCTAGTCTTGCCATTCAAGTAGCTTGAAAATGAAGTTAATGGTATGTTTTAATGCTTGCTAACCTTCCTCAAATTGGTTTGCCCTTTTTTCACATCATTAATAACATTTTTTAGTTGTTCATTAGTCCATTTACCATGAGCTAGGGGACCTAATATCCTATTAGCTCTTGTTTTAATATGTGTGGTTGGTGGTATCATGTGTGTGATTGGTGTGGCAAGTGGGGGTTACAAGCTTTCTTGGTCATTTTGATTAAAGACTTGTACCCCACTTCACCACTTCCTTAGAACATTGAACCTTAAGCCCTTGGAAGTAGTCTAAGAATGCCTTTATATAGCCATCTTCGTACCTTCTGTTGCACTTCCCCTTACATTGTTAGAATTTTCAATGTTTGATTCCTCTTGACCCTAGCCTTTAAGTTACAAGTATATGCAATAGTCCCATTATAAGTATGCCCCTCTTTTTTTAATAACAAAATTAGGATTGCAAAAAATAAGTGAAGTGTAAGTAAATTTTTATAACATAGATTTCTAGTTCTTTGCATGTATTAATAGGATGGTAGAAATTAACAAGATCTTTTCAAATTAAGTCCTAGTTTGTTGTTGATATGCACAATGTGTGAATGAATATGCATGTGCAGTGTGATAAAACACATGGAACTTTTCATGGTCTTGTTCTTCTTGACCTTGATGTCACTAATAGGACTTTAGCCTTGTATTCTTGGTTCACTTTTGCTTTTACTGTTAGATGAAACTTTTGTTTCATTAGTTCATCTATTTCAAACTTTCTTGTTGTAAGCCTCAAAACAATTGCACTAGGGATTAATATTAGTTCAACTTTTACATTAGGTGGTAAGGAGGACATGCATGAAGAATAAATTGTTGAAAAAGGTTATGTTATTACACAAGTGAATGCAATGTCCATGCACAATTTGTTCTTGCCTTTGAATTATTAATTTCTTGTGCATATTTTGGAAGGAAACTGTGTTGGGATTGGGGCATGGTTAACAGTGTCCTACATTCTTCAATAGTGTGTAGATTAGATTCAACATGGAAAAATGTTTTAGAATTTAAATGATTCCCATAAGCACACCTTTGTTTACATTTTTAGTTTACATTTATAATATTTTAGTGAACTCTTTTGTAATGACCATTCATTCACTAGGTATATGGTGAATCAAGATCCCCAACACCAAACACTTGTTTTGTTAATTATGTGAAGGCCTTTTCCAATGACCAACCAATCATTTCCCTTCTGGTGAACCAAGGTCTTGAATACCAATATCTTGGTTTTTCTTTTATATGAACATTTTTTCTAATTTCAATTTTTAAATTTTTACATGGTGTACCCACTTCTAATCACCAATCAATTTTTTTTCGGTTAGTTTAAGCGACCATATGACATTATTGCCAATTAGTTGTTTGCTACTTGAGTTGACTACCGTAGCCTAGGGTCAGTTTCCACATTGACAAAATGAATAACTATTTTTTTCCAAAAAAAAAAGTTTTTAAAATTTGAAATTATTCAATTTTTCATGATCTATTATGATATTGTCACAATGAGCAGTAAAATTATTCAAAGTGTGACCTATGATAATTATGATGATTTTCAATATCTCAACTTCACATTTTCACAAAAATTCATTTCACTATATATTTTGAGGACTATTTAATGACAATACTAACCTTAGGGTAAGGTAAATATCCCCATTATCAAACACAATTCTATGAACATTGAACAAATATTTCACGATAATTTTTTTTGACTTACCCATTTCCAAAGAACATTCTACCTATGATGGGTCAAGTCTTTCAAAATCTCCCAACACAATAGTGAACTACCAGATGTTGGGTAATAAGCAAATTGATGCACGAATTATCGGAAGTGAAGAAATCCATCATTAGTCGCCTGGCTTGTACTAGAAGGTAGTTTGATTACCAACCTTTGTTGGCCTTGCCTACCAAGGCCCTTAAGGATATTGTGTTTAGATTCATTATAGAGATTATAATAGCTTAAGGGATTTTGGCCCCTAGGTAATAAGGTTTATTTTGATACGAGGATTTTTGAAAGATGGTATTTTGGATTGTGTTGAAACTTGAAATTAGTTATAGAGTTCTAATATCTTGAAGCATTTTGGTTTCTTTTAGAGGATTTTTTAGAAGATTATATTTTTGCATTGATGAAATATTTGAGTTTCCAAAGGTAGAGTAGGCATTTTATGACCACAATTTCTCTCCAAACAATAGCAAAGTGTTGGAGGCATTTGAAGAGTGACATTGTTTCTTCCAAAACCAAAATTTCCTTTGGTTTTTTGACAAATTTTTTGGGTACAAACATCAGGCATCTATGACAAAAGATTTCTTTGTTTCTTTTGGTTGTAGTGGTCAAGATTTTTTGGGTGGTGGAATTTTGCCACTTGTCACCCAAAGCAAAAAGAGGGGGGGGGGGGGGGGTGGGGGGCCATTCAAAAAAAGGAATATTAGGAAAAAAAAAAAGGGGGCAAAAGACGAAATTTTTAAGGAAAAAAAAAAGAAAAATTACCCAAAATTAATCCCAAAGTTTTCTTTATA
>Ga0116231_10000723_pt1 | contig 61450 bp, 37 predicted proteins | sample S1TSphgellanicum_2_FD_89695 | JGI IMG/M metagenome (GOLD analysis project Ga0116231, IMG submission 89695) | Host-associated microbial communities from peat moss isolated from Minnesota, USA - S1T2_Fd - Sphagnum magellanicum MG | ecosystem: Host-associated > Plants > Peat moss > Unclassified...
AATTTTATAGATCAACCAGTGTAATTTGGTAAACATTCGCGGGTAAAGAATGTTATGACAAGGTGCTAAATGAAGAATTTTAAAGAATTTTAATGTGCAAAATGAAGAATGTCATCACTAGGTTTGTGAAACACTTGTGTGTAGGTATGGACATAGGATAGGGTGCAAAATAAGGATGCGCTAGGATTGATGCCAATTGCTTAATCTCCTGAACTCTGCAAAAACAAAACCCAAATGGAATGCATTAATGTTCATAGTGTGCTACCAATGAGCACTGGCTAGTATGGCCATTAGAACTACAATAGGCAAGCTGACTAAGCAAAAGGATCATCATTTGACAACGTTCTCAACCAATCGACCCAATACCATGATAATTGTATGTAGAAAGCATGTCTACCCAACACATTGATCTCATAACAAATCAACTCAACAACAACTCATGTGGTTGGCTTTTGAAAATTATACAGAGTTGTGAGTAATATCATCATCAAAAGCACTTAGATTCAATTAAAAAGTGACCACCGCATGCTAAATCCATTTTTTTCATTCGATGTTGAACTAGTCTCATGTTATCACTAGCATACTTCATAAAGTGATGTGTATGAGATGAGAGCAATTACAAGTGCTATATTTTGAAGAGTAATGCTTCGCAAAACTTTTGTTGTTGGCTTTCTCTCTACAACGGTTGTTGGAATGTTGCCAAAGCGTAGATTCTTGAGATATAACACAAAATACATAATTGGGGAACAAAAAGAAGGTAATGATGAACCTTTGTTATTTTTTGGGTCAGTAGACAAGACCCATTGTGTTTCTTGCAACTCTATACATGGCAACACATAAATAAAATTAGTTAGAATTTTAAAAAAACCCTACATAAGCCTTGTTTTTTACATCAGGAAAGAGCTCAGGGAAACAACCCACATGCTAGCCAAAAACCAAAACCTTTGCTTCTAATTTCCTTACATATGCTATGGATGCGTGTGGTGTAAGTGGATGAAAGAACATCAACAGTCACAATGAAGTAGTAAGCAAGATTGTTTGTAAATTCAATAAAAGACAAATGGTGCAACCAACTAAAAACCCAACCATATAGATCATTCAATGATCCTATCAACAAGATACAATTGTAAGGGGGTTGCTAACACAAGAGCCTTGCTACTACAACCTTCATCAAACCTAATAATGAAAAATGTTTCTAGAGAGTTTCAAGTGTTTAAGTAACAAAATTTGAAAGAAATTGTAGCTTCTTTGCCATTTTCCTCTACAAGCTTGCACACTTAGAGGACATCAAATCCTTGTTGTCCCACTCATTACAACATTACATAAGTGTGAGGTATCCCTTTTTGATGTTTTGTAGATTGTGCAAGGATGGATGGCTACTAGGAGTTCCATCAAATTGCTAGAATAAATGTAGAATGACAAAGGAAAACTAGAATGCACATAATTTTCATGCTTGTTAGATGCCCAGTATCAAAGGCAATAAACATTTGGAAATTTACAACAAGGGATTCTTTTTTTACTTTTGAATATAATCCTACTTTCACCAATGGAGACCATGTTGTAATACATATTCACCTGGTTGTATTTAGAGCTATGGTGGAATTTTCATCTTCTTGCCAATTTTGACATCTTAAGAAAGGGTCTAGGAAGCTAGCACCAATTCAATGATCAAGGCACCAATCCTTCAAAAAGGCAACTCCAAATTCCAAACTACATACATTTTGCTTGACATCCAACAATCAATGTAACAAGTAAGCACGCAGTTCATTGCCCTCTTTACTACACATAAAACATGAGTCTCATGAATGAAAAACCACAAGGAATACCTAGGCCATAAGGTGCTTCCATATAGGATGAAAAGAAGACACTAGTTGGAAGTCAAGATGACAAGGTTATTGGCTTGCAAAGGTGTTTCCTGACAATGGCTAACGGTTAGTGGTTGTTAGAACCATGGAAGTGTCTTACCAAAAATTGGGATCTCATTCGTAGACTACAGACATGGGTTATACTGGCTAGCTTGCGAATCTTGACTTTCCATCTCAACTTCCAACTAATGTTCTTTCTTCATTTTCCATACAATCTACCAAACTCCAACAAGTAGGAGTCTTCTTTGATCTTCATTCTCTTTTGACCAATGGTAGAGTTCCTTGTGGCACTATGATTGAATATATTACATTGTGTAAGCGTGTGTTGTGTTTAGGTGTCAAATTTCAGTTATCTAATGTCTCCTGCTTGAAATGTATGTAGGCTAATGAAGATGAGGAGCAAGAGAAAGGGACTCTTGCATGCAGGGCCACATTTTTGAAGGATGTTAGGGTGATCCACTTGAAATTTCCATAGTCATTAAATTTTGTGTTTTTGCTCATTTTGGCTTTTAGAATGTTATGCCTTTTGGTGTCACATTTTGTATTCCCTTGTACTACTTGAAAACCGCATACTAAGATTGTGTGTTGTTTTTCATTACAAGAAGACAAATGTGTTTCATCTTCTTCTCTGCTTAAATGACTCTGTTCAACTTCTCACTACTTGTTTCTATGTTTTGGCATAGAGGATTCAAGACAAGAGGAAGAAATGCTAGAAGGTGAAGAAAAAAGTAATCATATTTAACCTTTACAAGCTATTGGAGAGTTGGTTGTGTTGGTGTTGGTGTTGGTGTCAAATCACATGCTCGATATATTATGCATGGCTTCTTTTACTAATCTACATGCTTGCCAGGTTTGTCCTTAGTATGCACATGCACTTGATGGCTTATTCCTCACATTGTTGTCCATTCATGAATGCCTAGACGATTACTTGATGTCCCCCCTAGATCAAACATATGCATGTGTTCCTGTGTGTTATTGTAAAGCTAATGTTAGGCCTCAATTCCTTTGGTTTTGATGGGCAGGTCAAGATTCTAGATAACCACAACAGTTTGCCCAAATGAATTTGGGTGAGCATAATGACCAAGTGGGGGCTCAATTGCCATTTTTGCACATTTAAGTTCCTTTTTAGTTACCATGAACCCCCCTAGGGTGCATAAATTTTGAGTGGGTGGTCCCTTGAACCTTGAAGCTCGTTTGCATGTTAGAGAGGAATGTTATGCCATCTCGAAAGGGCTTTCAAAAATGGTTTGTAATTGTAACTTCTGCCATGGAGACAAGTCGTACTCAAGGAGGGTGGTCTAAAAGCACTTGTGGGAATTTGGTTGGGATACATTGCTACAATATGTCAACACTGGCTCTGTAAGTCCGCTCTCTCCTAATCCTTTGTCATGCCTTTAACTATAATTCTATGTGTTTTGAACCAGATTGCATAGTTTAGGGTTTAGGGTTTAGGGTCAAGTTGCTCTATCAACATGTTGATTGAAAATGGGCTCCAAATCACATAATGGGCAGTACTCAAGGGACCCTTCCATATAGATGTAGCTAAGCTTCATGTGGTTCTTATTCCAAGGCCATGTACATGGTTGCAATTGTTGTTACATACATGTTTGGAATCATGGCACCTGCATGGAGTGCAAGTTGAAGAGTAACTACCTGTGCTTGCTAGCTAGTCAGTTTAAGGACATTGAACTCCACCTAACCCCTTTAGCCAAAGCCCTTGTAGCTAGGGTCAATCCCTGAATACAACAATTATTGTTGCGGCTGCTATTATTATAGAGCCTAATTGTATGTTAGTGCCTAACATTGCACTACTTGTAGAAAATGGATAAAAATAGCATAATTTTACTATTAATTGAAGAGTAATAGGATAGTCACATCTTCATGACATCCGTTAGTTTTGTGGTCCTCAAACATTTGCTACTTCCTTCCCATGCATACCAGTTGACCCTTGGAATTTTTTGCATTGTATTGCATTATGCACACTTAAAGATATGGATAATCTCCCAAAGTTAGAACTAAACATGGGCAGGGTGTAGGAATGTTTGGTTACCATTAAAAGCACTAGGCTAAGATTTGTGCGTAGCCATTTGATTTCACATGCCTTTTTTTTGTAGGGCACACTATTCAATTCTTCAGATGATGAGGGGCCTCCAAGTGGGGGTGAACCCAATGCAAGCCCACCCTTTAAACCTAATGTGCCCACTAATGCACCAAACCGCAACAATGATGAGGTCAAACTTGGAATCCAAATGGGAAAGGCGCTTCACGATGCTTGGGGGGCATGTGATGCAGCTCGTAATGAATCCATGAAGCAAACTAGCAATGAAGACGTGGATTAACCATTCAACATGGCAAATCATATGGAGCAAGACATTGGCATGGATGTTGTTGAGGCAGACATAGGAGCCCAACCAAAGTTTGGAGATGATGGGCTTCAGTACTTGAGGTTAGCATAAGAGTCTAGAATACCCTTATACATAGGGAATCATCTAAATAAATTGATAGACACATTGGTGTTACTGAATACATGTGTCACTCATTGAGTTAGTAATGGTTTTGTTGATGAGTTGTTTTTCGTGCTTTGCAACTCCATTCTTCCCAAACCAAGCCACCTACCAAAGTCAAATCATGAAGCTAAGAAAATGATTCAAAATCTTGGTTTAGGGTACACCATGAAACATGTTTGTGAGAATGGTTGTGTTTTGTTTCGCAATGACCTCAATGATGCATAGGTTTGCCCAATATGTGGTCAATCAAGGTATGTGGTTAGGCGTAACAAGGTGCCAAAAAAGATTTTGAGGCACTTCCCCTTGATCCCCAGGTTGAAAAAAATGTTTTGGGTGCCAAATCTTTCAGAATTGATGAGGTGGCATCATGCCTACACAAGTCATGATGGGTCGGTTAAACATGCACCTGATTCCAAAGCATGGGCCCACATTGATGAAACCTGGCCTGATTTTGCAACAAACCTTCAAGACTTGAGACTAGCAATTGCACTAGATATGGGGTAAATCATTTCAACCAATCTAGCAATAGGATTACATGGCCGATATTTATTCTCAACTACAACTAACCTCCATGGCTCAGCCACAAAGAAGTTCTTTCTTATGCTAGTCCTATTGATTCCAGGCAAGGAATCTATTAAAAACAACAATGTAGATGTCTACCTAGCTCCATTGGTTGAAAAGTTGCAAGAGTTATGGAGAGGGGTGGATGCATGGGATATTTGTCAAGCGAATGGGAGAAGAAGGTTTACTTTGTGCATTATATTGATCTAGGCAATACATGATTTACTTGCATATGGCTTATTCTTAGGGCAAGTAAAAAAAGGTACAAAGGTTGCCCAACATGTGGGCCTAACACAATTTCCCAATATTCAAAATGCTTGGGGAAAATGATCTATTATGGGCATTGGAGGTGGTTGAAACCAGATCACCCCATGAGGACAAAAGCTAATGACTTTGATGGTAAAGTTGAACACATGTCAGCCCCAAATGTAATCTTAGGGCACAAAATGCTACGGTATGCTGACATGGTTAATAGATGGGCAACAAGTGGCCAAAGGGATTATGAGAACCCCGCCCTAAAGATTGGGGTCAAACACAAATCTTCTTTATGGAGCTTGCCTTATTAGAAGGTTCTTTCATTGATCTACTATTCATGCTATATTGTTTGGGGCCAAAATGTGTCTAAAATGGTAAGTTTTGAAGAGTGTAGGGTTTGAAATGTATGTTGTTTTGTTACTTCTACACTTTTAAGGGTTCACCGGCTTGATTTCTGATGGTGCATTTGGATGGCGAAATTAGCAAAAGAGTATGCACTATAAGAAACATGCCTTTGTTGGATGGACTATGTAATTGGGGGTCTTTGATTTCAAAGCGAGAACCTAGAGCCACCAAAGTGGGGAAGGTGAAATATTGAGCTGGACATTCTTTTCTATCAACTTTCTCTATCAGTTCATGGTTTATGTTCGTGATGGAATGGGGGTGGTGTTTGGGGGTGGGGGTCCATGGTTTCATTATATTCTTTTCCAAGTCTATCTTAGAATATTGCATCCATTTTCAACTAGGGTCCATTGAATGTACACTCTACCTTTCCCACTGCACCCTTAGGGGAAGGCTTTGGGTCATATTATTCATAGGCATGTGGCTGGCTATTCCCTTACACTTCTTGGTTTGTAAGGGAGAATTGAAGGTTGGAAACAAATTGGATTGGCTTCCCATGTTTGTGGTCTGCTATTGTGGTTTTCTGCTATGCTTTTGGGTATTCTTCAAGATGTTAGTTCTTTGGGTGTAATATGGAAGTAATACAACAAATTCAAGAAAGCATTAGTTCTGTGGAACCTCTTTTATGCATTGCATATTTTACTAGGATTTTCTATTGATGCTGGATTTGGATGCTTAGAGGGTAGTAGAAGATTAGTGGCGGGGATTAACCTTGGTTCATTGATTGAACTCAAGTGCCAATTGTCACATGGTCCTAGTCCTATTGGACAAGCTTTAAGGGTTGTGTGTCAACCTACCAAATCGAGGGTATTTTATAGATATTGGGGGCCTTCAATTGTAATTCCATTCTGTACCCTGATCAAGTTTGATTGTTCCCTAGAATGTATGTAGGATTTGAAAATTTGACATACTTTTGATGTTATGCACTGCAAAAAAAACTTGACAGTCAATGTAATAAAGATAATTATGGGTGAGAAGGATGGCAAAAAAGTGCGGCAAGATTTGCAAGCTTTAGGCATTCAAGAGTCTTTAAGATGTCATCCCGAAAGCCCCATGGATGATGCCCAAAGGCGAACAACCCCTATTCTCTGAGGTTGTGTTAAATATTAAGCTAACAACAGGGTTTGCAACAGGCTTCAAGAAATACGTGGTGAAAGGTAAGTTGGGGGTGATGAAATCCCACAACTACCATGTCATGTTCCAGCCTACTTACTGGTTTGCATGCGTTACCAAATGACATCATAACCTCGCACTGCCATTATGCGGTTATGCAAAATCTTCAAAGTTCTTTGTTGTAAAATGTACAACCTAACAAGGTTTACAGAATTGAAGAGTGATGTAGTGTATTCATTGTGATTACTTGAAAGGGTATTTCTCCCAAATTTTTTTGATTTAATGACACATGTTGTTATTCACCTAATTGATGAATTGGAGCTATGTGGGCTTGTGCACACTTTATGAATGTATTTGATTGAACATGCAATGAAGGATTTGAAAGGCTATGTTTGCAACATGGTTAAACCTGAAGGCTCTAAGGCAAAAGGGTACATTGTTGATGAAGCCCTAGGTTTGTGCAGCAAATACATGCAAGGTTTTGGGCAACTTGATGGTGTATTTGGGTTGTTGATGAAAAGGAGGGGGTGGCCAGGGAGGTATTGGAAGGCATGCCCAGACCATGTACTTTGATAGAAGGCTTATGTGATATCGCACATGTGTATGTTTGTGATAACCACAAGGCTTTGTCAAATTTACGAAAGTAAGTGTGTCCATTTCCCCTATCAATAGCCAAGGAATAATGGGCATAGAACATGGTAATGTGATTCCTACATAGAAGGTGTGTTTGTTACTTGAATTTTTGAAGTCAACCCACTTTTTATTGCATGGTCTATAGGAAGTATGCACATGCAAAGGCAACTTCCATAACTGATGTTGTTGAAACATTCCCACCCTTTGACAAGTGGTTACATTCGACGATGCGTATGCAGAGTAAGGTTTTAGGAGGTCTTGAAGAACTAGAAGTGTACGGCCTTTCAATCCCATTGGCAATTGTGGCAAAGTTGTATAGGAACATGTCAGCATACAACAATCATTTTAGGGTTGCCCTATGGCTCGGGGCAAGTAATATGGCAACATACAACTTAGGGGTCGTAGGTGAATTTGAACACACACCATGTGTCACTAGGGCTACCCCCAATTTTGCAACTATTTGGATGAGCTATGTAGGGGAGTGCAAAGAGATTTTGGAATTAGATTATGGGGTGAAAAGGTCCTTGTTTTACTCTATTCATGGGTTCAAGCCACAACCCGCGACGTTCAAGTTGGCACAAAGAAGGATGAGTTTGGTTTCACCTTTGTCCATTTTGGAAGGGTAATGTTAATGTGGGAACAATCATTTGTCTTCCTAGCATAGGTTGAACAAGTGTTTTTTAGTGAATGTGTGTAGGATTCCGGTTGGAAGGTTGTAAACCTAAAAGAAGCAAGATCTCGATGTGTATACCAAGCTTGGCATGTTGACATTGAGCCATCCAATTGCATAAAGGTGCTGGCAGATCTGGAAGCTAATGATGTAAAGATTGGTCTAGGTGAAGGATTCACTATGCCATATGTGGCATATTAATTAGGCTTGGAAGATGGTTGGTGGTGTGATCCTTATAGCTTCCGGTTTGCCCTAAAATTGGTCTGTGCCTTTATATCCTTTATTAGATATGCACATGAAAGACATAACTCTAACTATTGGTTGTTTTTGGGAATTTTTGTTTGGTGGCAGGCGATGGGGTGGAGATGGCATGGGTGGTAGGATAGATGGTGAGGAGGAATCACAAAATGAAAGTGATGATTCTGGGCGGAGTCTTGAAGAGATGACATCTAAGTGCAAACATAAGTTGAACATATTGGTTTAGGGTGGGGATGATTTTGGCGCACCTCCTTAATGCCTCTAGGCCTCATATATGTGTAATGAGGTCTAGGTTCAGTAGACATTCAAGTCTCAGGAGATACATGGATATTTAGTTCACGATAATTCTTGGGTCAAGGTTACGATATGCTGTTTGTCAACATCTAGTCTTTGTAGTGCTTTTGGAGTGGAACAAAATTTGAAGATGATGGTGTAGAAGGTTAGGAAACCATAGTAAACCATTGTAATATGGTGGAATTTTGTAGCGACAACAAGTTGAAATAAAGGAAGAGATGACCACAACACACCTGGTAGCTACAATGGTTTTCCCCACATAAGGGTCGATGTATTGCTACTGAAATGCAATATTATTTCCAACAATTAATGTATTTTTGCTATTCCATGACTAGTATGGTGATCAATTTGTTTGATCTACTTCTCTAGGAAAGATTGTTGACAAGTGTAGGATTCATACAAGGGGCAGTTCACTATCCACCAAGACATCATGTTTGAAGGACATGAAAGGTACATAGACTGTACAAAACAAGGCAGTTGAGATTTTCCCAAAGAGTTGGAACTTGATGGTGAAAAGAAGTAACTTGAAACTTACAATTTACTAATCAGACATAGCTTGTGTTTTGTGCACATCTCAAAGCTTGTGGTGATATATTTGTTGCTCATCCCCAGGTGTGCAAAAGAAATACATGAGGCATTGGAGATGATTATGGAAGGACATGCTCCAAACTTGGAACTATTCTGGGAGCTGTAGGTGAAACACATTGGGATGTTAAATAAAAATCTTTGGTTGTAGGTGAAGGTGTTACCAACCTCAAAAAGTTGGCTAAGAAGGTAGGAGTAAAATGACTTAAATTTGTTGGTTTGAGTGACAAGTTGAGCAGTTGGTGGCCATGAGAATTGAGCATGAACATGAAAGAAATGCTACTAAGGATGAGGTGGAGGGCCTAAAGATGCAGTTAAGAAATATAGTTGATGCAAGCCGAGTTGTTGGAAAGCTTTTGGTATGATTGAAGGAAGCAAAGGATGTAGTGTGCATGCTTCAAGTAGTGATATTTCCTTGTACCTTCATGGTTTATATTTAAAAATTGTCACAAGCAACCCAAAAGTTGAATCAAAATGTCAATGTTATATTTTGTTGGATGCAACAATGATGTTAAGACAAGATGCCAACACAATTCGCAAAGAGATAAAGAAGATGACCCAAATACATGTTAGAAAGATAATTACACTCCAACAACGTCTACTAAAAGTAAGCATACAAAAAGAATCGTTGTCACCCATGTGCATAATGTTAGAATGCGTCAAGTTTGAGTTCAATGAAGTTGATACATATACAGTTGAATCTGAAGCAAAACCCAACTCCTCGGCCAAAACCCATAAGCAGGACTCCTGTTGTAACCCTAGCCTTGGGCTCGTGACCGAGGTAAGGGTTTACAAAAGTTGCGGGCCAAGAATGAAGCCCAAGAGTCACATTCATGCTCCCGGGAGTGCAAGAGAGTGTAAGGGAATGAACCCCCACACTCCCAAATGAGTTCCCATTTTTGGGAGTTGGAGTCCCAATGGACTTTTGAATTTTCAGAGGGCGATTGTAAGAGTTAAAACTCATTTATTGAAAAGTTCTTTATATCATTAAAAAGCTCTTAGAACGTAGATGTTTAAAATGGGCTCGCATGACCATTTGAGTACTTAAAACACAAGTTATGGCCAAAAGAAGGGCCATGAGTCAAATTGACAATTTGACTCCCGACCACTAAAAGTCGGGAATCGCCCCAATTTCCTTGTGTGCAGGTGGTGTGTTACATACCATTGGAAAGCTTTTGATGAGGGCTACAACTTTGCTTCAAACCTCACTTTAATCGGAGGTTTGCACACAAAGTGGCAGGAGTCCCAACTTTGGGAATTTTGAAACTTCCACTTGGGAGTCCCGGGACAAAATAACATTTGGGTGTTGGTCCCATGGCTAAGCACATAGTATACTATAAGGGGGAAGGTGGTGGCTTCCCCCAAGTCTAGGCCGTGGTGAGTCTTGTGAGTTCGTGTTTGCCTATGGCTCATTCGTGTGTCAAAGGTGTTCCAGCTACGCACTAACCAACCTATTGTTTGGTTTATGCAGGTTTGTGTGAATAAGTGACTTGCTTGTCAATCTTCCTAGTCTCATCCTGGAGCTCCAGCATGCCCCTCTACCCCCGAAATGCTACAAGCTAAGGAGTGCGCCCCAACTCCTTTTCCTTTTGCTGTTTTTTTCCTTGGATTTGCAATTGAATCCATCAAGGAGGTTGGGGGTGCGTCAACTCCGAAAAGCTAAAATCCCAGAGACTTTGGCTAGAATAGTGAGGAGGGATTGATTGAAGAAGAGGATGAGGAAGAAAGCATCATTAAAGAGCCTAAAGGTCATTAACTACATTTGGAAAGCACCATTGTCCGTGGCTTTCCATTAGGTTGTTGTGATCATAACACACTGTGTGTAATTGTGGTCACAACAACCTAATGCAAAGGGAGCCCAAGTAGTGTGGGAGGATGAACATGTTGGTTACAATAAGTGGACTTAGTCACTTTTATATATAATATTAAAGTTCATTGAATTTCTCATCACATGTGTTGATTATGCATGTTCTATTTGAGTGGCTACTATTGCAAATTTTGGATTGGTGCAGAAAGGGAAAAAGCTCAAGAGCCTCAAAGCTTCCAAGAAAGTCTTGAAAGGTCAATGTGGTTTAGAAACCTTGGATAATTAACAATTTTGGAATTGGAAGATTTTTGTTATGCATAGTTTGTGGGTCCATTGGTCATGGTGTTGATTGAAACCTTTGTTTCACATTTTCATTTTTGTGTTTGGTCTAAACATTGAGTTATGTCTTTCATTGAAGCAAGGGGTCAAGGTGAGAAAATGGAAAGAATTTGTAGTTGCCCTCAATTTTCTTCATACAACCAGTAGTGCTACATATGTTTTGCACAAATATATGTGGGGATCCTTAATCAAAATCTACTAGTCTATTATTTTGGAACCCAGGGTCATCTAGTCCCACTTGGTTCCATAAGTTATGATTGCCTTATGGAAGATACTTGCAAACAATATTTGGGGCATTGTCAAAAACTTGTAGTTGAATATTAGAGTGCATTGGTGAATTGCATGGCAAAGATACTAGTGGAATTTGATGGGTTGAAGAAATGTTCCAATCCTATTTTGGTTTTGGTTGCCTTGCTAGGGCCAAGCTCCATGAGTGGGATGAAGGATCCAAAGGCACATTCCTTTTCAAAAGTGGGGCTTGATGCCATGAAGCTTGTACAGAGCCAACTTCTCCCATCTCAATCTCTATCTGAGTCCTTGGTGCCATTGCCAAGTATGTCACCATATCCATGCTCCATATTCACATACTATTTTATTAAAATACCTTGTGAATGAGTCATCCCATTACATCTTGAAGTGTAATAAAAAATCACGATGAAAATTATGGTGTTGTGATATGCCCAAAAGCTTGGCAAGATTATCATGGATTCATCAATTGTGGCTGTTAGAAGGTGATGAAGTCAATGGGGGAGTCATAGCAACTAGCCATGCTATCATAATACATGTGAAGGTTTGGTGCAATGTGAGAGATTTTGTGAGGTTCAAATGGCCCTTTAGTGATCATTTGACCTCTTGTTCCCTTGGAGCTAATGCAATGGTTACCTTCAAAAGGTTGGTGTGAATTTTTGTTGCAATCCCATATATTGTATTTTGTACATATGAAATAATTTCAATCCATCACCCATTGTTCAGAAGGACATCAGGCTAGTAGGATACACTTTTGGATCTGCACAAGGGATGTGAAGTTGTGGCCACTATTAGCAGTGGGGACCAGGAAGAGGAAACTACCACCAATTCAAATGCTCCCAGGTCATTTGATATCCTTTACTATTTGGTCAACAAGCATTAGTGATGCCTTGTCATTGCTTGATTAACTATTGGAAACATGTGATTCTAGCATGGAATCAAAATTCTTACTTCCTTGAGTGGGGCAATGTGAAGATTCCATGCAAAAGTTCATGAAATTACTAAGGGAATTTGTTGTAATAATGTGGTAATTTGCAGCTGTAAATCAATCACTTTCAATTGGGTAAGTGGTGATAAGTGTGATTGAAGGCAAGTTTGACCAATTGACCCTTGTTAGCATCATGATGGGCACATAGAAACTTAGAGGGGTGCTATATCACTTGCCACAAGGCCATAGGGGCCTGCAACATGCCAATGTGCCCATCTATGTAGGACCAGTTGTTGCAGATTCACAAATTACTACCCAAAAAATAACAATTGTGTAGAGCTCATGTTAGGTGATGATGACCATGATGCATGCATGCTAGGATGCATGCCGAGATGATGACATTGGGATGATGCATGCATGTTAGGATGATGGTGATCAGGATGCATGCATGCTAGGATGACGATGTCGGGATGATGCATGCATGCCAATATGATGACATTCTGATGATGCATGCATGTTAGGATGATGATGACCAGGATGCATGCATGCTAGGATGATGATGTCGGGATGATGCATGCATGCCATGATGATGATGACCATGGTGGTTCTAATACATGCTCCCGACGATGATGTATGAAGATTCAGTGAAATGATGGTGATGATGACCTGGTTAAAACAGTTGGAGGAAGTCTATAAACCGTTCAGGGCTTTCTCAGATAACCATAGTGAGCTAGCACTCGCCATTGCACCTTCCACTGGATGCTTGTTATGACTTAGTTATGGATGATCCTCAACTGAATTACTACTTAGTTTCATCCTGGTAAACCATTTTGTAAGAAATAGGTCTAACACATAGACATGTAGGTAACAAAATAAGGGATTAATAGGTAAGTAGATAGATTAGATATAGTAGGTAGGGGCTATTATTTACTACCTACTTGGTTGGTAAGTAGTAAATAAAGCAATTGAGCTCACCCCAATGGTCAACTAGGGGGGCTGAAACCCAATAGAAAATTGTTTCTTGATCACCATGATGGTCAACTAGGGGACTGGAACCCATTAGAAAATTGTTTCCTGCTCACATATGCCACTGCTGGTTTTGCGCTAATGGGTGTTCGTTTAATGTAATCGTTTATTAATTGGAGCGTTTGTTTTGTGTTGTTTTGTGAGGTTTCAATCTTCGAGTGTTTTATGAGGTGCTCGTTTTGAATGTTTTGTGAGGTCTCAAGCTTGCGGGGGAGGGGTAGTGTGCAAAGATACTGTAGGTTGCATGGAGGTGGCAATGTGTGGTCTTCAAAGAGCTCTCTTCCGGGTGCAATTCTACTTTTTCTACACCAGGTATGTCTTCCATTTTTGTTATTGATTTGTATGTGCATAAGAGGGAGAGAAAGAGAGGGAGGTATATGAGGATTTAATGAGAATGAGCAAGAGAGAGAGAGGGAGAGATTCGAGGATCTAGTTCGGAAAGATAAAGGTGTGTATGAAGATTTGTTGAGAATGGAAGAGAAAGAAAGAGAAAAAGAGAGAAGGAGGGAGGAATGGAGAGAAAGAGAAAAAAAAAAGGATTTGCAAAGAGAAAGATGTTTTGAGGATTGGATTCCATGAGAGTGAGAGAGGGAAAGGGGTGTGAAGATTCGGTGGAGAGGGGAGAGAGAGAGAGAGGGAGAGAGAGGGAGATGTTTGATGCATCGATTTAGTGAGATTGTGTGAGAGAGGCGAGAGGATTCAACAAACTGAAAGAGGAGGAGCGGGTTATGGGTTTTGCCTTGTTGAAAGGTTTTTTTTGGGTGAGTTGTTGTCGATCTTCTAAAGTCCTATGGTATGAATTTGTTGTAAATCTCTTTTGGAGATTGTTTATGTGTGTAGATGGTAGCCAAAAAACGGGCTAACCAACAGTAACCAATTTATCGACGATGTGTAAGTATCACACATTCTGTGACAACAACCATGTAGCATGAGCGCGATACTCTAGGGGCTCTTTCATTCCTAGTGTGCAAGATGACATTTGCTTGGGTTCCATATGGACATTGGCCATGACAGATAATTTGGAGTTCCATGTCTTGGAAACAATATGGGTTTCCTAGCTTGTTTCTAAGGCCTGTAAGGCCATGGCAAGTATTAATGTTTATTGGCTTGCTACTCAGGTGGCGAAGGATGATATTAAGGCATCAACCATGCCTTTATTGATGGTAGAGGACATATTGGAGCTTGCTGCTTTGAACTTTGATGTCTTTGTGCATAGTGTGGAGGCATTGTTTGATGTTTCACATTCTAAAAGGCATGACATGGGAAATCAACCCTTGCATAGCTTGCCATTGCCCTCATTCCATTAGGTGAGGGACACCCATGACCTCTTCATGTGGCTCGATGTAAACGATTATTGCTTAGATACACTGAATGACATCTCGAGTCGGTTGAATGTACGAAAGGGAAAATTCCCATGTATCAAGTTAATGATGCCCATTGACCAAGGGGCATGACATGCTTTGAGTGGTGACCCAAATGATTCATGATGAATTTTTGTACCTATATCAACCCCAACAGATAAGGGGTATGAGTTTATTAGTGCACCTAAAAGCAAAAGGAAATGTTCCAATTCCCCTATATGTGCCATTGGATGTCTAAGGCCAATGGTAGTAGAAGACAACTTTTGTCAAAGGTGATAAAACAAAGGTGTGCCCAAATAAATAATTTGCTTGCAGTTCAATTTTACATAGGTTTGTTTGCACTTCATTGATTAAAATATTTTCCATTGAATAAGATTTCCCATTTATGCAATAGTCTAAGGTTCACCACCAATAGTGGATTGAGAATTGCATAAGTTATTCAATCTAAGTTTCTTGTGTGTACAAAAAGATTTTATAGTCATTGCGACCACCAAGGTTGTCGAAGAAACAAGTCGTCTAGACACTGAAGCTGAGAAGCCACTCAAGGAGGAAAAGGCTACATTTAATCAACAAGGATGAATACAACACATGAGCATATGCACATGGTGTTCAAGTATTAAAGTTGCCATTAAGACAACACTTAGGGGAAAGGGCCATCATTTTCTTTTCAAGCACACTATAATGTGGTTACTATGCATACAATTTCATTATTCCACAAAAAAGTCTTGTATTTAATCTTGGTGTTATAAATACCTTGGTTCAATTTTCAAACTCAAACTCCACATTGTTGTTTAGTGTTCATCTTGTGAAAATGTATGGTCCCACATGTGCTCATGCAATTGTTTTGTAATTATGGTGGAAGCCTCCCAATGGAAGAGTTAGAATGCAAGTCAATATGGTGGGCGTAGACTCCACTATAGACTAGTTAGATGATTTGTTGATTGGCTTTGGCACCCTACTTGGCTTGAAAGCAACACCATTGCAAATAGTTTCACATAGGACACAATTGGCTGGGAGTTCTTTGTTTATTTTATTTGATTCCTTTTATATTATTTCCTTTTATCAAAACTTTTCTTTGTTATTTTCTCCTTTTATTTATATTTGTTTACATTATTATTATTATTATTTCATTCTTTTTGTCTTCTTTTATTTTAAATTTTTTTAAAGAGTAACACATGTCTTATGGCTATGTGGGTGTGTAGAATGGCTAGGAAAGAGGGAAGAGATTGGGGACTAAAAGAAAATTGTGAAGGTGTTGGCTTGTCCTCCTAGCTTTAAGAAGTATTACTCTAATTGGACCCAACATTTTTGCAATTAAGAACACCTCCAATTTCAATCTTGATCAAAGCATATCAAAGCCTTCCTATGGACCTTCACTCCTAGCTATCCCACCCCCTGTCAACCAGAGGTAGAACCAGATGTGATTACAATAGTTGCAGCAGCATATGATGCCCTTTCATAGTCTAATGATCATACCCAAATAGATTGTGATTTACTATCGAAGTTCCAGAGAAATCCCTTGATGATGATGAATGTGTTGGGTCAACTCTCAAGCGATGATTAAGTAGAAGGCCAAGTCCATGAAGTTTTTAAGCTTGGATCAAAGGGCACAAGAATTGGCAATGGAAATTAGCAAATACTAACAACAATCAGTTTTCCAAGGTTGACTGGTGATGGAGAATTGTTGCACATTGGAGTGGACATTGGTGGGAAAGAAAGGAAGACATTAATATTAATTGGAGTTGCTTTGATGGATGTTGTATTTAAAAGATTCCATGGCTTTGGTCTAGCTTGGGCCCTAAATGGTCTTAACAAATTTTCAGACACGTTTAATGCAAGAATGTACAATGGATAAATTATGTGGAAGGAACAAGAACACCTATTGTTGTTCATGAAAGAATGTGAAGGCATGTGACATGGCACATCTAATAAGAACCATAGTAGAGTTCCTTCTTTCCTTCTTTTGCACATAAATGTGAAATAGGGTATTACATTCAATTGGTTGTTGTTCTTCACTCCAACTATGGTTGACTATTTGCAAACACACTAGTTTGTTGTGTGCATAGTTAGATATGCTCACAATTGTGTCATAATGGTATGCACTTCAGTGGGTTTAGTACATGGTCCAATGTAACCTTCTTTGCATCAAGTTTAGTAATTAAAGCTTTGTTTCACTCCATTGCAACAGAATGGCCAATCTTCACTAGAGTCATTCTAAATAAAACTGCATCATAATGTAAACCCAATCCACTTATAAATGATATGGATGGAGGAAACTACCTTTCTTTGGGTGTTTGTGTATACTTGTGTTAAACAATAATCCACATTGCTTGGGCTCTACATTGATTGCATCAAGGATTATTCAAAGGGGCTAATTGACCTCAATTGAAGTTGCAAAGAAATGAGCATCCCACCAAAGAATAGTTCTATTTGTTTGAATATCCATGTATAGTGTAATTTGGCATTGTGTGTTGAAGTTTTCAAAGAGTTAGATTTCATTTGGTGTACTTAAATCACCAAAGGTTGGAATCCAACCCAATGGACTTATAATGGTTGAAGGGATCCAATCCAATGACTCCACGTTGGGACCCTCTAGTTTGAAAATTGAATCAAAATTAGGACATGTAGGAAAAGCTTTGAAGGGCTTTGTTTATGGAGGAGTCTGTGCATGTGTAGTCAACGAAGGAACCTGTGCCTACAATAATGCATGAGAACTTTTGTGCACGTTGTTGTTGCTATATGTTGTGTTGCCTTATTGTCTGTGCATCATATTATTGCCACAACATTGGTATGGTGTGTGTATTGGGGAGATGTGAATCAAACCCACCATGCCTCTAAAGGTTACATAATAGTTGTTTTTTTATATGGATATAAAATGAATGTGAAGCTAAATTAAATTGGAACTCCTGTTGTCTATTGTTGGGCAATAGTTGGATAGATAGTGTTGGAGAACCATCTCCTTGACATTAATTTAGGTGAATGTCCTTTAGGTGCTTCCAAATCCTCTAGCCAACTCCATACTTTTGTCAAGTGTGGGCCATTGATTCTTAGTAGAATCCACCTTTTTCTTGCCTCATGCATGGGACTTGTGCCTGTACTACAAAACTACCATAGCTTGGTGCTTGCAATATATGTTGGTTACTTACTGGAATGTTCATGAGTTTGGGGTCTACCTATTAGAAGGTTCCCTTGTTGCTTGCCAACTCTGGGTAGAAAACAATTTTCATGAGTTGATTTGCATTCACCTTATGTAAGTGGTTTGTAGGTGGAACAAGGCTTGAGGAGTGTAAGGAATCAAAATGGGCCACTTTGACACAACATTGGGGTATGCCAAAATTTGTAGCCAAACAAGTTGTCATGGTGGTTGCATGGGCATTTGTGAAAAACCCGTCAAAGATTGGGTGTGGGGGGCCTATACAGTAGGAAACACGAATTGTAAGATGGGCATACCTTAAACAAGGCTAGTACATTCATGGGAAGAACTAAAAAAAACCATTCTTGAGTGGAAATTGTCACTGTTGTTATCTTGGGTGTGTATATTAAGATTTTTATTCCTAATTACTTTAGGTGTGAAAAGTACAACATGGTATCATTATTTCCAAATTCATTAAAGGAAGAACTCAAGTTCTTGGGGGCACCTTGAGCTTGGGATGTCTATAGTTGAATAAAGTTTCCAAAATTTGGAACATAACCATTGTATGGCAATTTAATGTTATATGCTTTTGTGTATGGAACTTGGGTTATAACAGATTCATATCTTAGGATTTACAATTCCTTGTTTTAGCACTAGTAATAATCAGGCTCATAATCATATGTTGTGTTCAACTGCCCCCTTGTTGCTTTTAGATGCAAGTGCATGGATGATCGCCAACGCTTTGAGAAATAGGTAGTGGTAGCACAAGACTTCCACTGAAAAACAACGTGTCTGTCATACATTTACTTGAAGGTCTTCACCCTAATATCCATGAGAGTAGGCACAATTTTGTTTCAATTTAACAGTGGATACGACATTACTGATTATTTGAAAGATAAAAACCAGTAATTCAACCTAGGTTCTCATGGCAATTATATCTCACTAGTTTTGCGCAAAAGTAGTCACAACCACTATAGCTAGAATTTGTTCGTGTAAATGAAACCATAGGTTCAAAGAGTAGCAACCAGGCACATGAGACTTGCAAAGTTAGCATGACATAACAATAGAGGTTCTCACATATTCTTTCTTGAAACTGGTTAACAAGGTGCATTGGTGAACTAGGATGCCAGCAAAGGATTATTGGTAGATCTTACACGTAAGGTGGATGGTCTAATGAGTTGGGGAGCCAACATGGATGTATGGAAATCCAAGTCCACGACATCAATGAATCAATTACAACCATCTTTGAATCACATCATTGCCATGCATAAAGTTCTTGTTGAAAAGCTTGGTGTTCAAGGGTCTACACAAGGGGGTGGGCCTTAATTTAATTGAACACCTTGGTGTTCAATTAAATTAAGGCCTAATATTGAAAACCACAACCATGATAATTAGGAAATCACAAAAACACAAGAGAGGATGGGTGTTGTGTCTGTTGGGCCTAAAAATGGTAGTGGTATTGTTCTAGTTGCCACAAAACCACATGAAAGCCTTGCTAATGTTGAAAGAAATATCCAAACTATTGAACCAATAATAGTGTCATCACATGTTCAATGTGGCATGCCTCCTAAGCATGAGGTACTTCTTATTCATTATGCATTGGCTTTATGCACTTAGGTTTGTTATAAGTTCTAAAGACATAAGCAACTAGTAGGATATGTCATTGCAACATAAGGTAAATGGGTTTAATATCCTCTAAGTTGTGGTAGGAAGGGAATTTGGGTTCATTGGAATTAAAGTCAATAGCCAATGAAACATCCATAAAGGTAAGGAAGTGTGCACTCCAAACCTTGTCTAGATGTGTTGCAAGATCTCCAATATTGTTTAGTCTAACACGTGTATGCTTTTTGTTGGGCTGGCATGCAAGTAACAGGACCATGTGGTATGGTTAATCATGGATGTATTCATGACATATGTGGTTGGCTTAATAGTTGGCACATATAAGTCAAGTGGTTTAAGTTTGATAGTCTGGTCGACATTGGAAGTTATGGAGCAAAACCCATGGGGCAATGTTGAGGCATATAATTTGGAATACTTAGGGATATGGAATCATATTTTGATCATGGGATGAACTCGTGGGCTAAGTAGATTTTGGATTTTGGATTACCTATCCATGAGGCAAATGGGTTGAAATGTGCAATAACTTGACTTCTTCAAATTAGTGCATCTATTATATGTGTGTAGGAGGCAAACATTATTCCACCAAAAACATGAAAAGTAACAAGTGTAGCAACAAAATTTATTCCAGCACAAGTATTGTGATGACATGTGTAGGCCTAACATGCCATTTCTGTAGTAGTGATATGTTTACTATAAGTTGTGAAGAGATAAGCAATGCCTATGGTACGTCATTGTGTTGTAAGGTCAATGGGTGAGGTATCATTGAGTTTTTTGTAGGAAGGGAATTTGGGTTTGTTGAAATTAAAGTCAGCAACCAATGAAACATCCATGCAGGTAAGAAAGGCCACATTCCAAATCTTATGTGTGTGCTACAAGATTTTTAATATTGTGTAGTGTGGCAAGTGTCTGCTATTTGTTGGGTTGGCATGCAAGATAGACAACCATATTGTACAATTTAAGATGCATGAATTCATGACATTTGTGGTTGGCTTAATAATTGGCACATATAAATGAAGTTCTTGAAGTTTGTTAATCTAGTCGGGCATTGGAAGTTATGGAACAAAGCCCATGGGGCAATGTTGAGGCTTATGATTTGGACATAGGGATATGGAATCATATGCAGACCATAGGGTGAACTGTGAGTAAAACAAATTTTGGAATACCTGATTAGTAGATGTAAATGATTGGAAATCTACAATAATTTGATAGTTTCTAATTGGTGCATCTATTGTATGTGTGTAGGAGGCAAAAGCTAGTCCACCAAAAACAAGCAAAGTGCCAAGCGTAACAACAAAGCTTATTTCAAGATAGGTACATGTGATCTTGCAAGACACGTATAAAAATATTTGGGATATAATTTGAAAACAACTTGGTACTTTAGGGAAGGTTGATTTTGAAATCTTATGGTTAATATTGTCATGAATTGGATGGTGGCTATAGGTGTTAAATAAATATCGTGTGGAAATTAAAGCTTTGCATTTCTTATGTGGTTGTTACACATGTAGTAGTTATAGATTGGCACCAAAGTCTTCTTTTGGAATGTAATTGTCGCAACCTTAGCCTTGGGCTTGCGACCAAGGTAAAGGCTTGTGAAGGTGCGGGCCAAAAATGAACCAGGGAGTCATGTTTCATGCTCCCGGGAGTGTAAGAAAGTTGAGGGAATGAATCCCCACACTCCCAAGTGAATTCCCACTTTGGGATTTGGAGTCCCAATGGACTCCCAAATTTTCAGAGGGCAATTGCAGGGCTCCAAACTCATTGGATTTGAAAAATTCCTTATATCATTGGAAAGCTCTTAGAACTTAGATGTTTGAAATGGGCTTGCATGACCCATTTGGATACCTAAAACACAAGTTATGGTCAAAAGAAAGGTCAGGAGTCAAATTGGCAATTTGACATCGACCACTAAAAGTTGGGAATTGGCTTGATTTCCTTGCGTTCAGGTGACATGCTACATACCATTGGAAAGCTCTTGACGAGAACTACAACTTTGCTTTAGACCTCATATCAATCAAAGGTATGTAGACAAAGTTATGGGGCCCTAAAGTCATGGGAGTCCCAATTTTGGGAATTTCGGGACTTTCATTTGGGAGTCCCCGAACAAAATGCCATTTGGATGCTGGTCCATGGCCAGGCACAAAGTATATTATAAGGGGGAAGGTGGTGGCTTCCCCAAAGTCTGGGCTGTGTTGAATCTTGTGAGTTCGAGTTTGCCCATGGTTCGTCCTAGCACCAAAAGTGTTCCAGCTATGCACTAACCGACTTGTTGTTTGGTTTGTGTAGGTACGTGTGAGTGATTGAGTGCTTGTCATTCTTCCTAGTCTCATCTTGGAGCTCCAACATGCCCCTCTAGCCCCAAAGTGCTATGAGCCAAGGAGCATGCACTCAACTTTTTGCTCTTTCGTTGTTTTAACTTCAGACTCACATTTGAGTTTATCAAGGAGCTTGGGAGTGTGTCAAATCACCAATTGGAAGGTTGCCACTATTTTGGTTTGTGGGTTATAGGGATTGCAAATTGGGGAAAAGGCCATACTTGATGGTTATGTGGCTATGAAAGTAATGGTTGTTTTCATACCATTTACAACAATTACATTTGTTGAGATAACATGAGATCCAATAGTTTGAGAATTAAGGGATTCTAAAGGTTATGTCTACATTTGGTTAAAGAAGTTCTTTAAGTTCTCGCAAATTCATTTCCATCAACTAGGTTTGTCATTATAAAAGCAATAGTTATGTGGATTGATGGGACACTAACTATAAATTGCATCTAGTTGTTTCAATAGACAATGCACATTTCAGTTTGTTATTGTTCCCATGGATTCCAAGTCCTTGTAGGAGCATATAGATAGTGAAAGATCAAAAACACAAAACTTGCTTTCTCTTTATAACTTGTTTATCAACTGCCATGTTTGTAATTAGTCTTTTAGATTCAATTTCATGATTGGATTATGATGGTATGTAGTTTTGATAAGTAATTTGGAAGGAACCTGCCCCAAGCTGCAATAATAATATTACCACCCAAAAACCTTAAAATTTTGGGCTAATCTTGGAGCTAACATGTGGTATAATTGAATGGTGGACAAATTTGACCCTCAAAACCCTAGAATTGTTGCCACAATGGTAGATGCCACATGGCAACATTTGATTCATTACAACAAGTTCGCCCTCTAACCTTAAAACTTTCATTACATTTAGAAGTGGCGTGTGGCAACATTTAATTTGTTGTTCACAGACACCAAGAAAAACCCTAAAGCCTTAAAACTTTTGCCACTTTTCGAGATGCTATGTGGCACCATTTAATTCATTGGCCAAAATTGCCAAAAAAACCTTAAAAACCTCTTGAAATCTGGAGGTTCCACGTGGCCATATTTAATTTGTTCCAAAAAGATCGCCACTAGAAACCCTAAAATAATCACTACCTTTAAGAGTGCCATGTGGCACCAATTAATTTGTTGTAAATAATTCGAAATCAAAAACCCTAAAACTTTCACCACTTTTGGGGGTGCCACAAGGCACCATTTAATTAGTTGCCCAAACCTACCCTAGACTTAGCCCTAACCTACCCCAGACCTAACTTTAATGTACCTTAGTCCTAACCCAAACCTACCCTAAACCTAACCCTTATTTACCCTAGACTTAACATTTACCTACTTCGAACCTAGCCCTACTTGACGCACCCCCAAGTTCCTTGATGGATTCAATTGTGAGTCCAAAGGTGAAGACAATGGAAGGAGAAGGAGTTGGGGCGCGCTCCCTAGTTCATAGTATTTTAGGGGTAGAGGGGTGTGCTAGAGCTTTAGGATGGGGACTAGGAAGAGTGATAAGCAATTCAATTATTCACATGGACCTGTACAAACCAAATAACAAGTTGGTTAGTGCATAGTTGGAACACTTTTGGTGCATGGACGAACCACGGGCAAACACGAACTCACAAGACTCATGATGACCCAACTTGGGGGAAGCCACCACCTTCCCCCCTTATAGTATTCTCTGTGCTCGGCTAGGGGGCCAGCACCCAAATGTCATTTTGTCCTGGGACTCCCAAGTGGGAGTCTCGAAATTCCCAAAATTAGGACATTTGCAACTTTGAAGGCGCATAACTTTGTGTGTAGACCTCTGATTGAGATGAAGTCTAAAGTAAAGTTGTAGCCTTCATCGAGAGCTTTCCAACAATATGTAGCATGCCACCTGTCCACAAGGAAATCAGGGCGATTCCTAACTTTTAGTGGTCGGGAGTCAAATTGTCAATTTGACTCTTGACCTTTCTTTTGGCCATAACTTGTGTTTTAAGTATTCAAATGGGTCATGCGAGCCCAGGTTAGACATCTATGTTTTAAAAGATTTTTAATGATATAAGCAACTTCTCAATCGAATGAGTTTTGTTTCCTGCAATCGTTTTTTGAAAATTTGGGAGTCCATTGGGATTCCAACTCCCAAAGTGGGAGCTCATTTGGGAGTGTGGGGGTTCATTCCCTCACATTCTTTTGCACTCCCGGGAACATGAAATGTGACCCCTGGGCTCACTCTTGGCCCACATCTTCGTAAACCCTTACTTTGGTCGCGAGCCCAAGGTTAGGGTTGTGACACTACTGCACCTCGGACCTAGGCTTAGCCTAGCCTAGACCTAGCCCTAGCCTACTCCATACCTAACCTTGACTTAACCTAGACCTAGCCCTGACCTAACCCGGACCTAGCCATAACATCCCCAGACCTAACCCTAACCTCCTCTAGACCTAACCCTAACTTAGCCCACTATAAATTTGAACCTAATGAAGGAATGTAATGGTGACACATGGTCGCCTCACATTCATGTAAAATTTTAAGGGAATGTTGACCAGCATTTTGCAAGCCCACGTGTTAATTTTTTAGCGTTGGCACGTGTTGCATGATGATTCACTTGTAAATTGAATGGTTGGATGAGCTCATCTCTTGGGGTCTAAACAACTATAGTCATAATGTCTGTAGGTACAAAAGGCATTTGTAATTGTAGTCATGAAGTACAATTAGCACCTTAAACAATGTGGTCTTTTGGATTAAGTAATCATGTAGTCATGATAATCATGAATGGCATATACAACTACAATGCTAGTCATACATGTGATCATAAAATGTTGGCCATTTTTGTACTAGTGGATGTAGGTTTTGATGAAACATTGGGAGAAGTCCATAATGAAGAATTTTTTTTTCAATCTAATGGTGATGTATCTAAAGTGGAAGTTGATGAATTCACAATGCAATCTCAAGAAGAAGGCGAGGACTCTACTATTGAAGATATAACAAATAACATTGTTCAAGATGTAGAAAAAGGAATTACAAATCATGAAAAACCAATTCTTGTTTTAAGAAGGTCACAAAGGGAGAAGAAAGCTCATGACAAACTCATCACTTCCATGATAGTTATTGAAGCTACAATAGATGAAAACCTATTGTTATAACCTATTTCTTTTGAAGAAGCCATGTCAACACCTAACAAGGTTAAGTGGGAGGAAACAATCAACTCCAAATTCCATTCATTGATTTAAAATGAAACATGGACATCGATTGACCTATAACCAAGACAAAAAGTAGTTGGTTGTAAGTGGATTTTAAAGATCAAATTGAAGTCTAATGGGATAATTGATAGATAGAAAACATAATTGGTTGCTATAGGATATTCACAAGTTCATGGTGTTGATTATCATGACACCTTTTCTCCTATTGTCAAAATCACTTCTATATAAATGTTGATGGCTTTGGCTGTTGCAAATGATTTTGATGTCCACCAAATGGATGTTAAAACCACCTTCCTTAATGGATACGTGCAAGAAACAATTTATATGGAAAAACCTCAAGGATTTATTCAGCTAGGGACTCATCACAAAGTTTGTAAGTTACATAAGACATTTTATGGACTTAAACAATCACCAAGAGCGTGGTATGAAAGAATTGATTCTTTTCTTTTGACATTTGGTTTTAAAAAAAGTGTAGTAGACACCAATGTGCACATCTTACACTAGACAATCAATTGGTGATATTGGCCTTGTATGTTGATGATGTGATATTAATCAGCAATGATGTTGATGGATTATTAAAGCAATTCAAAAGTAAGTTGGAAAAAAAGTTTGCCATGACAGATTTGGGGCACATTCAATATTGTCTTGGGATTCAAATCAAAAGAGATAGATTGAATTACACCATTTACATGCACCATGCAAAGTACATTGAAACAAAATTACAAATGTTTAAGTTGGAGATGGGCAAAGTTGTTGCAACTCCACTTGAAGTAGGCTTAAAGCTTACAAAGGCTATGTCTCCTCAAATTGAAAGTAAAAGGGAGCATATGAAAAAGGTTCCATACCAAAGTGCTGTAGGTAGCTTAATGTATTGCATGATTTGCATTAAACTTGACATTGCATATTCAATGGGAGTAGTATCACAGTTTCTTACAGATCCAAGAGAGATTCATTGGAAAGCTGTCAAAAGAATCTTCTGATACCTTAGAGGCACATCATGTCAGGATTATTCTATGATGGAAAAAGGAGTGCAAATCTTGTGGTTTTGCAGATGTTGATTGGGCAAGGGATTTTGATAGTAGAAGATCAACATCAAGTCATTGTTTCACTCTTGCAAGAGGAGTTGTGCCTTGGTCAAGGAAGAAACAAACTTCCACAACACTTTTATCAACAAAAATAGAATATATGTCTCTTACTCAAGCAGCAAAATAAGCTTTTTGGCTAAGGAAATTACTTTGAGACTTGGGCTATTAGCAATCAGTTGCAACACCTTTGTATTGCGATAATCAAAGTGCCATAGCACTAAGTCAAAACCCTAAATATCATTCAAGGACAAAGCACATAGAAGTGCAACATCATTACATATGAGAAATAGTGGCAAAAGGAGAAGTAAGTGTGTGATTTATTGTGCTACAGAAAATATGGTAGTTGATATTGTGACCAAAAGTTTGCCAAAGCTCAAACATGTGAAGTTCACAACAAATCACAACATAGCTCAGAAATAAAGAAAGAATAGACAAAAATTGCATAGAGTATCTTAACTTTGAAACATTGAAAAGTCCAATTGTTGAGCTGCTCCAATTATTGATGATGTGAACTCCACTTGTAGAGCTTCTACACCTTGGTCTCCACAATGAAATCCTATGTCAAGAACTCAAGCAACAAGGCATTGTAGATTGATTATGACCTATCTAAGTGGGAGTGTAGGAAAAGTAGTTAGTCTATAATCACTTTAGAAGTTAGTAGTTTCTTGAGGTATGAACTGTAATGACTCTTCAGAATAGATGTGAAGAAGTTAGGGTTTGAACAGTTGTGACCTTCAAAGGTCTGTCTCTGAAGTATGTAAACTTTGAGCTCGGGGAGAAGAATCTTCTTCTTTGTAAGAGATGCTTCTATGGTTGGGAGGTGAGCTCCATTGTAATAAACTCTCTTTGCTATTTCTAACAGGTGTCAGCAAATTCTTCAAGTGTTGGTGAAAATATATCAGAAACTTTGGTTACCCTAGATTGAGTAGTAGCGCAGCTTCATGATAGTTTTAGGACTGGTGCATACTGTAAATACTGTATGTATTTGCTGTCTGAAAAGTTTTAGGACACAACAATGAGTAATCAAGTAGCTAGCAGAGGCATATCAGCCTTCTGAGTTCCAAACATTCATCTAGAAATGAGGAATTTAAATATAAGATGGTCTATTTGGCAGAAAAAACATTTCTCAGGAAAGAGGTATATTGAACACCTAGAACAAACCCTGACTAGGTTTCACAGGTTCAGGATCCTATATCAACTTGATGGTCAACAGGCTTGTCTGGTACTTTACATACAAAAGGCCTGGAGATAGATGAGGTTGCTCATGTATAACTTCAAGCCCAGTTGATTCTGTATATATTCTGTATATATTCACCAGAAAACCATAACTGTGTATACATTCCTTTCTGATTACACTTCTATCACTTTGTTGAATTTGACATACCCATATTTGCAAGTGTGGTTTCAACTGGTCTGATACTTCACCTGGAACTGATGGATTCATCAAACAAGACGCTTAGCCAAGTTCCAGTATGGCCGGTGCTTGACTTGTGGCAAAGTTACTTAAGTGTGGTTAGACTTTCTCCCTTTTCAGAGAAGGAAGATGTGCACTTGAGAAGTGGTCTGGTTTGCTTTGAATGTTGGTGCTCATCCCCCCCTACACCTGGGATTAAGAACAGAAATCTCTTACTTACATTGAGAGTGAACTTCTTACACGGATGTCCTGAAGATCATCTAAGACTTGTCTCTTAAGAATGCCTGCTTTTGAAAGCCCAAAGTCATTCGCTCAGCATATCCATCTGGGTGGCCATCCAACATAAACATCTTGGTACACACTAGACAGGGTTTGTACATTTTGCAGGTCAGTCAACCATTACATAGCTCCATTGACACTCCAAGAGGCCGGGCAATATACATTCAATCAACTGGGTGTCATAGCCAGCTTGTGGTAAAGTCCAGACTGAGTTGAAAACAAGGAGTGCCCTGCCAGACACTAGAACTTCCTCCTGCTAGTTTGCTTCACTATTTGGCATGATGGGTCTTCTTAGCTGTTGAATATCTATACCACCTGTAAAGCAGTTTTGAGAGCTTGAACAATGCTGGCATGTGAGCGTGGACTTTCAGCATGGTCTTGCTGCTGAAGCTTTACCACACAAGCACATAAAACATGTAGGCAACATAAGTACAATTTATAATGGGTCAAACTTCTGAAATGTTTCCAGATGAACAGAAACACAAATACTTTTCCTGGGTAAGTCTCAAACTTCTGTGGATTGTGAATTTTCTAACTGGGTACAGGTCTACCACAAGCTATGGGAAGTACAGAGTTACAGTAAAGAAATATATTTGCAGCTGCTATTTTGTCATCCTCTACACCCATGAGGAAATCAGCAATATATTAAGGACCTTGCTTGTTTGAACACCAGAACTCCAATCAAGCAGGACGATGCATAGAGGAAGAATTACCTTGGCAACAATGATGCAGATCATCCCTATGGGTGTCTTAGTGATGGTGCAACGAATCAGCTCCAAATTCTGGGACTCAACAGCTTGTAGCAGAGTACTTCGAAAATTAGGTCGAGGCTTGCACATCATCTCAATCATAATTTCATTGAGCAGGTCAGTATGCACAAAACAGTCCTTTACACATGAGTTTTTCACTGCCGTGGATTCGCTCAACTGAGACTCCTGCATTGACAAGGACATGGGTGAGCTTGAGTCACCTGTTCCTGAATGCTTGATTGCAGGCATAGTGAATTGCAGCATTACTTCCTGGATATGGATGTCCATACGTGGTTGGGTAGAGACAACTGGTGGTTTCCTTCGGCCTGAGCCCTTTTTCAGGAGTTTCTCTCGTCTATGTTGCAGATCCTTCACCAATTTCATGGCATCCTCAACAATGGTAGCTCTGTCACGCTTCCATCACACAGACAGAGACTGCACATCAGCTTGAGTATGTTCATGATTCTGGGTCAAAAAAAACCAGATGTTTACTGCTGGGGACCACTCATAAGACCTCTTTATCCATTGAAGCACTAAGTTAGATTGCAAAAATGAACATTGAGCTAGTTACACTCCAGCATGCACAAAGCACACATAATTCCAGGGTACAATCGATCCAGTGCACCATGGAAGAATGAGGTCTAGTTGACAAAATGCAAATCAATTTTATCAAAAAGTTCAGATCTACTTCGTGAAATCAAAATAACTACAATGTTGCCCATGTGGATTAGAGCATTGAGTGTCAAGATCACAATTGCAAGTGCTTGGATCCTTGGCTTTTGAATTGAGCCACAGGCCAACAGACTTTTACATCACAACTGAGACAAGGTGCAAGAGGAGGAAGCTAGCTGGGGATTGAGCGAGCATTTTCACTTTAAGGTCATGTCTAGATTGTACTCACAAGATAGAATGAAGAAGCTTGGAAATCAATCAAGCTTATCACAATTTTCCATTGTTTTGACCTTGAAAACTCCATAGTGGATTGTGGATGTTAATCATGAAGATGTTTGCACTAGGAACTTCTAGTACATTACAGATCAGTCAATGACACATGCAAAGGAAGATTATACAAAAACATGCAAGCTTTGGTCGTTTGGGTGCAATAACAACAAAGACTCTGTTCAAACATCAGAGACATGAGAAGAACTCATGACCAGTGCAGGTGTCAAGTGAAGCTACTACGTGAGACAGTAACTAGAGTGCAGACAATGACTATATAGCTTAGATTAGTAACATGTTATGAGGGGGAGAAGCTGCAAGCTGGGTTCATAAGAAAAAGTGATCGTCTAGCAAAGAAAGAGGAGAGAAGCAAGGACACCCGGTTCAAGGATTTGGCGTAAGTTCTTTATACTTACTTTGGACCCTGCAGGAAGAAGAGACTCCAAAATTGAGTACTTGACAGTCATGTCATCTCGCCGATGACGCTCGCGAAGAATGTGCTCCGCCTGCTCAGCAGCTCGTGTCCAACTTGTTTGGTTGGTGCAATCTGCGAACTTCATGGGTGGTTGCGGCTTTTTCTTGCTGGGGCGCTGCTGCTGCATAGGATCATCGCCGGTGTCTGCAGTACTGATCTTGGTACATTTTTTGGCTCTATTTCTGGAGTCTCCAGCAGGATGATGATCGGCTTCGGGCTGGATATCGACTGCAATGGAACTTGATAGTACTGGCTTGTAATGGTCAATAGGTACGATTGTTCTGGAATGTGGACTTAACCCATGATGATACTGCGCGCCCGGTGCATGATTTGGACTTGGCTCATACAACGACATCTGCAGGCTCTGTGCTAGATCTGTGGGCTTACGAATAGATGCGGAAATTTCGAAGCTTGGTTGCGGCTGCATCTGAAGTATGACAGACGACAGTGGGGTACCATCAACCGCGAGCATGGATTTGCAGGAATCAACCATATTATGATCGGCAGCTGGAAACAAGGGATCTTTGGATATCTCCGGAAACTCTTCCAGGATCTTGCTGATGTTACGCTCGATTTCCACTTCAGAAAGTGGCAAGCCATGAGTCGATGACTGCTGCAACCACGTGAATGAACTGGGAGCTGCAACTAGAGAACCAGTCATCATGTCATCCTCGACCTGATGATGAGCAGCTGCTGCACCACAAGAACTCGGTGGTGGTCGACCTGCTGAATCACACCACAGAGCTGACGAGGAGTGAAACGTCGCGAAACCGGCCGCATCTCCTGCATCCATTTGCTCCTCAAGTGCAAGTAAAGGGACTCCCCGACTCATGTCCATATCCGTGTCCCGTGCAGCTCGGACTATATCATCCAGTCGGTTAGAGTTTGGAGGAGACTTCACGCCGCCTCGTACAACTGCAACTCCGCAGACAATTACCGACCCGCTTCAGACCTTGAGCTTAAGAAAAACCGTATACTGCTAGGCGGAAGGACGCTAATGACCCGCTGCCTTCTGACCGCAGCATCTGTATGCTCGCAAACACTTGATGTGCACTGCAATGTGACACCATAACTAAAGAGTTGTAATTCTTCTGCTAGCGTATTCTAGGGCACCAATCACTTGCATCTAGCAATAAAGCACGACCAGGTGCTGAAGAAAAGTTCTCTCTCCTCCTAGTGAATCCGATAGCGAAGTTTTCGAGGCGTGCGTCGTTGCTTGTAGAGAGCGAGCCTGAAAGGTGCTCTGTGTGAGAGAGAGAGACAGAGACAGAGACAGAGAGAAAAAGGAAAGAAAACAATCCGTCTCGACAGTATGAGAGAGCCACTGGATGGTACGCAGACGATTGAGTTAATGGATCGCACTGAACAACTAACACGACAAATAGCGAGAAAGAAAACCAAAAGCACACCAAAGCAAAGCTCATCACTTCTACAAACCAACAGAAATGGCCACAACTTTAAACTCCCTCACTTGCAGGACCTAAAGCTTGCGAAGCGACTGCACAGCCCAAGTAGAGGCAAGTCGCTTGAGTATAGTACCAGCAGTGAGTCTACAAGCTGCACATGAGGAGTCTAGCAAATTATTATAGAGGGATCAAAGAGCCAAGAGCCACCGGATGCACAGATCTGCAACCGATCGCGTCGGAAACCGGGGGAATAAAGTGAAACTTGCCCATATGCAACACAACAACAACAAAGTTACAACATTTGTATAGCCTATGAGAATCGTTGGCTGTGTCATGAGTACCGTAGTTGTTTCGTTCTCATCCATTTAGGGGCGAGCCACAAGTATCTTCAGTCAGCCACTAAGATGAAAAATAGTTTGCGGGCCACACTTTACTACACTACAACGTCAGAAGCCCTCCCCCCAACACACACAACTATTACACTCTCTCTTTCCCCCTCCCCCCCCCCCCTCCCCCCGCCACCAGCCCTCCCCCCAAAAAAAGTCTCTATTTACTATGGGACAAGATGCCGAGATTATACATACACTCACTTCAAAAAAAAAGAAGAGGAGGGATAAGGGAAAAGTGGAGAGTGATGAGATCGTAATGCTGGTCGGAAAGAGCTCCAGAAGACGTCCGGGATTCGGCAGTGGCAGGGCCACGGCAGTCTTGAAGGCTCATTGCCTCCTGTCGCTGTCCCCACACGGAGAGAGGTGCACTCCTGCCTCCCCTGTCCGGCCTTTCTTTCTCACACTTAAGTTACGGAAACTTACATGAGAGTCTCAGGGATTCTATTACACAATTCCATTGCCCCTCTTCCTATGGGACCTAGGCATAATAACATAGGTAGATAACCCTGTCGATGGTAAAGACTTTCTCCGATCTTGATCTTTTTCAGTGTAATTTTAAAATATGCTGGTTAAACCCTCCAATTAACCAGCATATTTTTTCCTCCACTGTTTGACAGGGGGTGCTTAAAAAAATGGTATGCCCACTCCGTTTTGGGTATGGGGGATGAAGGACTTAAAGAACAGAACGCCGGCCTGAGCCCGTTTTTGGAAATGTACCACCTCCCCCAGCACCCAGTCAGAGCAGGTCTTTACTCTCAATAGAGCCCTTGGTCACGTGCTTTACATTACACTTTTCACAAGGGTGGGTTTGTTTTTTGGTTTACAAACTCTGGAGAGCGCTTTGCCTATCTGAAAGAGTATGTCAGTACTACGTACCTGTACATTTGATGTTAACATAGGACTCATTTTCCTTTCTGTACGGATTTAGTGACCTCCCTTTTAAGGGCGGCATCACCTACAACTGCCCAACATAAAGACTCTGACCGCGGCATCCCTTGCAATTTTTATACCTACTAGGTAATGAAACCGTACCAGACTTCAAAAAAAGAAAGCACCCAAGAAAGGGAGAGAAAAAGAAACAAAGGGCAAGTACCAAAGTGCAGGCAAGCAGACGGCCCAAAAGAGGTGTGCCACATGTAGGTAAGGGAACCACTAGTACCGAAACCTCCACTAGGTACTTTGATATTAGGTAGTGTAATATGCCTCAGGATTTCCATTTTCAGCATTCCTTTGATAGTAGGCGTTGTAGTGTAATCAGCCTCAACACGACTATTTTCAGGATTCTTACTTGCTTGTCAATTTTACTGGCCTTGAGTGAACCAGCACCCACCAATGCACCAGTTGTGGACGATACTGTTTTGGCCGTTTTGGGATGAACCCAAACCATTTAACCTAAACCAAACCAAACATTGAGGTGGGTTATTTTTTTTCTTTTCACCCACCCACCCACCCTTCTTTGAGATTTCAAAAACTTTCCCCCTCTTTTTCCTCTCTTCCTTCTCCTCCTCCCCTTTGGTTCTTTCTTTTTTTTCTCTTTGTTCTTTCTTTCTTCTTCTTCTCTTCCACCATCATCTTCTTTTCTTTCATTATTGTTGTAGATTTTTCTTCATCATTTTTTTTCCTTTTCTTTACTGCTATTGTTATTATTATTGTTTTTTCTCTTTTGTTTGTGTTATAGATTTTTCTTCTTATCATTTATTTTTTCATCTTTGTTGTTACTTCAGTTTTTTTTTTCATCTTTTTTTTCTTTGTTTTCCTCTGTTATTACAACTTCATCTTTTTTTTCTTTTTCTATTTTTCTTCTCCTTCTTCAAGCATTTTCTTCTTTTTCATCACATTGTTGCACTAGTTGCTATTTCTTGTTGCATCATCATTAGTTATACACATCATTCAAGGTATGCCTTTACCCTTTTTCTTGTCTTTTTTTTTGTTTTGCTTTGAAAGTAGAAACAAAAAGGAAAGTAAGAAAAAGAAAGAAAAGAAGACAAAAAAATAAAAGAGAAGGAAATGGAAATTAAAAAATAAAAAAGATGAAAAGAAAAATTTATAGAAGACAAAGATTATTTTTGTTTTTCTCTTATTTTTCTAATTTTTTCTACTTTTAAAATTTTAGAAGAATTTTTTTTTTCCTTCTTTTTTATTTTTTCTTGAAGATTTTTATCTTGTTATTGTTAATTCAAGAAGAAGAATTTTACTTTTTTTTTCCTTTTCAATTCTTTGTTTTCCTTTTTTTTCCCCTTTACAAATAAAAATATTTTTTGATTTTTTGCCTTATTTTTCCATTTTTCTGTTTTTTAAATGCTAGAATTTTTTTTCTTTTATTATGTTTTTCCTAAATATTTCGTTTTTTTTCCCCCTATTTTTCCATTCTTTTTGGTCTTCAAAATTCCAAAAGATGAAGTTTGTTTTTTTATTTCCTTTATTTTTTATTTTCAAAATTTTCCAAATTTTTCTTTTTAAAAAAAGTCCAATAGATTATATATGTTCATACCCATGTAATTTTTTGGGGTTTGGTTTATATTTTTCAAATTTGCATGACCATGTGTATTTTATGTTTGATGTAGACTTTGAATAACTATGAAATACCAATTTTTAACCAATGCCATTCAACTCTAATTTATCACTATCAACTTTACACTCATCAACATGCTATTAAGGTGGTCACAACAATGAGAACTTATCAATGAACACATGACATGGTGGCTAATGAAAATAAGTTTAGAAAGATGTCTCTTGGAGTTAAAAAGTAGCATGCATATCTTGCTTAGGTTTTTTTGGTGTAAACAATGGCATGGAATTCATGTTTTCCATTTTTTGGACATTTTAAAAAGTTTTGATAGATGTGATACTTGTGTCAATACATACAAGCTTTGTCTTATTGCAATTGTAACCTCATGTTTGTATTATGTTTACATGTTTTGAATGTGAGCATTGCATTAATACTTTGTTGAAATTTTCTTAAAAAATGAATTTGAAAGGTATTGCAACGTTGCATTATTGCATTAAAAGAACTTCAAAAACATAAAGTTCAATGTGAAATACTTGCATAAGGGTCACAAAATAATCATTACTTTGTTATAATGATTTTGCAATACCCACATTTGAAGCATAAAATGTTGGCTAGTTTTTTTGGATGATTTGTGCAATATCCAAATGTTGGGCATAAAATATGCATGTTCAATGAAAAAAACGATGACGATAAAAAAAAATTAAAATTAGAAGAAATAAACTAATTGTGATAAATAATAGAAGAAAATAAGTTAGAATTTTTTTTTAAAAATAGAAAAAAAATTAGAGGAAAAAAAACATAGAAAAATAATTTTAAAAAGGAAAAAATCAAAAAGAAAAAAAATGCTTGTATTTTGGTCACAAAATATGAAATAATTATTGAGGTGTATTGTATTAAAATGACATTGTTTTCATATGTTAGTATTGTATTTTGTGATTGGATTTTCAACTACTTTAACAATAACTACCAAAATATGCAATACCTATGTGTGGGTCACAAAAGTTGATCAAATGTGCAACACTCGCATTTAGGGTTACTGTTTATTGACATCAAGGGGCCAAATATGACTAAAATGGTTGTTAGTTTCATTTAGTGCAATACTTTCATATTTTGTATATCATACATTGGCAAACAACAACATCATGTAAATGATAGGTAGCTAGGTGGGGATGGGTAGATTAGTAAATAAGTATGTAGGTAGGTTAGTGGTTAAGCAGGTAGGTATGTACACAAATAAAAAAATTAATTAGGTTAATAATGTAATTATGTCAATAAGATGATTAGGTTAATAGGGTAGCTAAAAGTTTTGTTAAAAAGTTTTGTTGAAAAAATAGTCTTTAAATTAATTCAAAAGAATATAAAAATGTTTTTAAAAGGTAGAAATTTAACCAAGAAAAGATAGAGCTTTTGTTAACAAATAGAAGTTTAGCCATGAAGATATGGAAGTTTTGCCAAAAGGTATAGGCTTAGCCAAAAAGAATTTTTTAAAATTCCAATTTATAAAAGCTTAATTAAGAAGAGATAGAGGTTTTACTAAAAGGTAAAAGTTTAACCCAAAAAATATTAGGGTTTTGCCAAGAGGTAGAGGTTTAATCATGAAGAGTTCAAAAAAAATTTAAGTGGTAGAAGTTTAGGCAAGAAAATATAAAGGTTTTGTTGAAAGGTAAAAATTTAGCTAAAAAAAAGTTAAGGTTTTGCCAAAAGGTAAAAGTTTAATCAAGAATAAATATAAATTTTTCCCATGTGTAATGGTTTAGCCATGGAAAGATGGAGGTTTTGTCAAGAGATATAGCTTTAGTCAAAAAAAGTTAGAAATTTTTCCAAAAGGTAAAGGTTTAGCTAAGAAAATATATAAGTTTTGTTGCAAAGTAAAGGTTTTGCCAAGAAATAAACGTTTAACTAAAAATATATAGTTATTTTATCAACATGTAAATGTTTAGCCATGAAGAGATGGAGGTTTAATCAAGAAGAGTTAGAAGTTGTGCCAAAAGGCAAAAGTTTAGCCAAGAGATATAGGTTTAGCCATGAAAAAATAAAGGATAGGTAAGTAAGGGGTTGTAGATAAAGTTGAGATGCAAATCAATAATGTAGCAAGGTCAGTAAGGTAGCTAGAAAACTAGGGTGATTAAGTTGGAAGGTAATATGGTGAAGGTTGGGAAAAAAACACCCAAAAAATAAAAAGGGTCAAAGGTCAGCAACCCAAAAAGGTTGACTATGGTACAATGTTGGGTTAACAAATGGTCAAGAATTGAATGAAGAAACGTAGCCCATCTTATGGATAAAATGGCCAATTAGTGCACTAGTGGGTGTTGGTTCACTCTGGCCCCAATTTAGGGATGTGGAATTGAATGGAACAATGTTTCGTGTCCATGATCGGCCATCAATCTGTTGCCATGTGGCCAAGCATTAAGCAATGGCAATGAATTAAATGTGACATTGGGCTTTTGACTATTACTAGATATGTGTTCAAGAGGAAAATATTTTTTCAATTTTTTTAATATATCCAAGTCATGACATTTTAAATATTTTTGACATTTTGTAATTTTCACATGAAAGAGTGTAAGGCCACTACTATAGATGATTTTCTTTAATGAACTACTTCACAATATTTGTAAAAACCATAGAGATTTTTCATTATGACAAAACCTTGCCAAACTTTTTAAAAAGAAAGCACCCAACAAAGGGAGAAAAAAAGAAGCAAGGACCAAGGACCAAAATCCAGGCAAGCAAACAACCCAAAAGAGTCGGGCCACAAGGAGGTAAGGGGATTATTAAATACTGAAACCTTCACTAGTCGCTTGAAGCATATCAATTAAAAAAAAGGGAGGTAAACCCGATGAACCCTCCCCTACAGTAACAACCTACTTCGAGATGGAGGTGACTTGCACTTTCCTTATTGTATTTGGAGGTACACTTATAGAACATAAAATTTCATTGGGCATTTCAAAAAACAAAACATTCACAAGCATAGGCATTTCATTTTCCAAAGTGCCACAATTTGTTTATTTATTTTTGTGTGATATGTGGTGGATATTCATTGGATACCTTCTAGGTAGCATGGGAGTTTTCTCTTGAAAATAATTGCATTGATTTTTATGCTTGATAATGCCCCCCTAGTGAAAGAGTTTTAGAAGTAAACACTCAACAACTTTGGCTTAGGCAGATGATTACTTTTGGAACTTCAACCACTTCTTCAAAAGTTACCCTACACTAGTGTATTTTGGTTTATGTCCGTTTTTTTCTTTTGCCTTTCATTGATTCTAATGGAGATTTTCAAGGTTAGAGATCATTATAATGATTGGTAACATGTTTTTCCTTCAAAAACATTCCCACTAATATTACAACTTAATAAAAGTTTCAAGGTCAAGTTTTTTTTCAAATACTTCAAGTAGGTTCACATCACAAACTTTCAATATGATGAAATTTTAAAAGAAATCATGCGAAAATCATAAAACAATGTGTCCATGCAAAATTCATGGGTTTCAAAATGTAAAAATGGCCCAATATATATGTATATATATATATAATTTTTATACAAATGATATGTTTTTCTTACTTGTGATGTTTTGATATGAAGGACATATGATTTATATTTAAATTAAATTTGTGGAATTATTGTGATATAAGTTTTACATAAAATTATATGATTATGTGTATTAAACATGAACATTCATGAGTGTCGTTCAAAATAATGTTTCATCCATTTGAAATTTAAGATATTGAATATGTACAAATATCGTTCATATTAACCATAGCATAGAATCTATGTGTTTTTTTGTAAAAACCTATGAAGTTTAGTAAGTTTGTGATGCATTGCCAAAGATCCCCAACATTAATTAACATTAAATGGTAATTATTTAAATGTGCAATAACATTTTTACAAAAGTGTTGTTACAAATGACAACCTAAGAAACGCCTAGGTCTAGATGTGGTTAATTTAATTATGGTGAACAATCCATCTAAAGTGGCAAACAATCCCTAAAAATCATTATGTTTTTTCACTTTTTGAAAAAAAAATTGCCAAGTTGAAAATTTTCATCATGAAAAAAACATTTTTTTGTCAAATAATAAGATTCCATGTCAAAATAATTTTTTTTTTACTTTCTTTCACAAAATTGTGTTCTTACATATATACATATATGAAAATTTCAACATTTTTACAAATATTATAATAAATGTCAAAGTTGTGAAAGTATTATAATATTTTTTCCCTTATTAGGAATTTTTTATTTGTTACATGTTTACATCCTAATTATTGTAGGTAAAATGGGGTAAGTAGCTTGGAACCATTCTAATGTGAACACATTTCAAGATATTTGTATGGGGTATTACCCAAGCTGTGTGATCTCAAATCACTTTGTTTTTTTTGCACGTTTTTATGAATTTTTATGCAAGTGACACAATTTGTGTGTTTTTCCTTGTGTTTTTTGAACTTGGATTTTTGTCATGTGCTCTTATGTCAATGTGTACATCCATTCTTATCAACACACATACAACACAAGACATAAATATTTTGAATCAACACATGTAGACCACCCCCCTATTTGGGGTTGAAATCCCCTGAAGGCAAAAAACAATGTAAGAAATACCTTATGGAAATCCACCATGAACAAACACTCTAGTTTTAAGGTGAAAGGACCAATATTTCATGTGCAAATATGACCCCATTGTTAGTTGCCTAGATACAATCCCTCCATTTCTTAACCAAATGTGAATCATCCTAGAAATAATTTAGGTTATTTCCTATTATCTAATTATAGGAATGGGCATTTGAATTTATCATGACCATTGAAGGCAAAACCATTTTTTGACCAACATTGCTTCCAATGGTGGCATGAGATATTTCATATGTCAACCTTTAGAACATTAATCACAAATCAACATAATACCAATTCCCATAAAGTGCCCACATAACATACAATAAAATTTCCTATATGGACAACTGTCAAAATTGGTCAATTTGGCCATTTACATTAAAAAAATGACATGGCACATAATTATGCACATGACCTTTCATGTTTGACAATCTCAACCTTCTAACAAAAACACACCAAAAGTTAGCACCTTTCACACACATTAAATGACACATCTTGTAATCACATCCAACATAATTTATGTTATTTGTTGTAGATAAACATTATCCCTTGGCTCAAATTTATGAATTTAAGGCCAATAACCACCTCCCCAAATAGTGGCATACTAAAATTCCCCTCATTGATACAATCTAGAAATGGCACCAACTCCAACCATTCAAGGAAAAATACTCAATCATAACCAAGACACAAATTATATCATAATATTGTCAAATTCAATGGGCCAACAAAATCCAAACTCCACCAATACCTTAACCCCATGATGGGCAATGGTTGTAAATGAATTGTAGGTGCATTGAATGATGTTTGAACTTGGTCACACATCACACATTGTGAAAGACATTGTTGAACCTATAGTTGCATCCCCCACCACTATTATTGTGTCTAGAGCAAACTATAGGTCCATTGGACCACAAAATGACCCAACTTTTCAAGAACATGCCACACAAGGCTTTCACACTATTCTAAACAAGGCACAACCCACACTTGTCCACCTAACCACACCCATAGGAAAGAATTTCCTTCCCACTTAAATTATTTGGTCTTATGCACAACTTGGTCATGTTCTTTTGGATGTCAACCCAACTAAGACTTCACCTATTTGCAAATATGCAATGACATGTGCATTTTCATATATATCCAAAACACATCCATCGCCTTTTGATTCAATCTCCAAATCACAAGAATTCCCATTACCCATGTTACTCTAAGGTTCATTCCCAAAAAACCCCAATAGGATACATATGTAGGCTAAGGTATGCCATTTTAGTACTACTTCCAAATTTCCATCGTCATGTTAACAAACCCTTGCGATATCTTTTTTACTAGCACTTGGGTTCCAACTTAAACCCTTGGCATCCCAATTCACATACTAGCCTATGGACAATATCAAAATTATACTTTTGTAAAATAAAGGCCCACCTAGCCAACTTTCCTATGAATTGATCTAATTCCATTAAAAACTTGAATGTTTAGTGATCTATATGCAAGGTGAATGGGCTACCATAAAAATAACACCAAAATGATGAAACAACCCAAACAACAACAAGGCACCCCCCTTTCATATAATATGTACTTTGCCTATGTTTTATTGTTAGGTTGACTACCATGTGTCATTACAAGCTCTCAACCATCATCATAAAATTGGGTGAATATTGTTGCCAAGCCTAAGGTAATTAATATGTAACTAAAATGGCCATTTTCAAATGGGTCACTTTAAATAGGGAGCAAAAGTGAATAGGGCCTTCAAGTTTTGAAATACATGCTCTTATGCATGACCCCAAATATAATCTTGGTCCATCTTTGTCAACTAGGTTAAAGTTTTGACAATGCTATTAAATCTTTTAACAAATATTTGGTAATAATTACACATGTTGAAAAAGGTTCACAACCGATTAACATCTGATGCTTGGGGAACTTATGAAATTGCTTCACCCTTGGCCTTTTGAACCCCCAATCCACCTAGATAAATCATGCAACCTAAGTATTTCATCTAAACCTAGAAACATTAACACTTGCCGAGATGTAACTTAAGGTTGTGTTTCTTAAACAAATCAAATACCTCTTGTAAATGTTGCATGTGATATCATGGAATCAAGTTTAAAATAATGATTTCATTAATGTAACATTTGGCAAAACCAAAGTCCACCAAAATCCAGTCCATAATTTTTTGGGATTCTACAAAGGCATTCTTCAAACCAAAGGGTAATAAACACCATTGATATAGATCACAATCCTTCCCATGTGCATCTATCCTAAATATGTTGTCTTGACCTTGTCACCCTGCCTTAATGACAACTAATTGTAATTAAACCACAACTTCAAGATACTAAAAACTTGGCCTATCCAAGGGCATCAAAGATATCTTTTGATAAGGGCATCAAATATTTGTCCAAACAAGTCCATTCGTTGATTGAAAGGTAATCCCCACACATGTGATTTTTTGTCCAATTGCCAAAATGTCCTTGTTAGCATTGATATTATCAAGGTGTATTCATCCTTGGATAGTTCCACCAAACTTGCAGCTAGCAACTCTATTGTTTAGGCTTGAACCAAGGCTCTATCAACTTCATTAAGCCTATAATGTCATTGAAAATTGAATTATCATCCTCCAATATGATTTAGACCCTTTGTCCTTTCAATTGGCATAATTCTTTCAAGTTGAAGGCAAACATCCAATGTGACCCTACAACAATTGTTGTATTGCTAACACTTCATTTCCTATAACCATTGAACTAACCTCTGATTCCCATGCTTTCACAATCACCTATACTTTGGGTTGAGATGACAAAACATACCCAATATTCAAGGTTGAAGGCATAGGCTGTGATTGCTACACAAAAAGTGGTGAGGTGCCACATTGTTTTAATGCCCCCATAGGTTGGAAGGCCAAACACATATTGTGGATTCATTCTTTTCAATAAATTGTATTTTGCTAAAAGGTTGAACACATAATGCAAACTTTTGAACCCTCAACAAACTCTATTTGCTTGAAGGCTAAATATTTATTATGGATCATTTCCCTCAACAAACTCTACTTGTTGGAAAGTTTAATACTTATTGTGGATCGATCATTTCCCTCAAGCTACTCTACTTGCTAGAAGTTGAATAGCATCCTCGTTCAAGTTACAACAAGCATCATTCTCTAACATCAAAAATGTTTTGAAAATGCACCACGAACTTGGTATCCTTTGGGTGTAATCCAAAGATTGCTTGAACACCACATGTAAGTTTTATTGCCACCATTCATATATAAGAAATGAGTACATCATGCTTTAAAACCAAATTATGGCCATGTTGTTAAGACATTTTTACCATCCATTGAATTTGAACTTAAACTAACATTATGACAAGTATCTTTTATTTCAAATTTGAATTAAAAATTATTAATGTGTGCAAATTAATTAAGATAGCTTTCTAAAGCATATTTCAGATGTGGGTTAATGCATAATATCTAAGATTTGAGTTCAAATAATTATTGATGTGCAAGGATTGTTATAGATCTTTTTAGAATACGTTTCAAATATATGTTTATGCATTATTAAGATTGTGATTAGTTACTTAGGAATATGAATACTAACAAGGTGATTTCTTGCATTGGAAACAATATTCATGCCCATATCATGATTCCAATGATAAGAACTTAAGGAATTTTATTGCACTTGCACAAAATAACAGCATTGGGCCATAAACCCCCCCTTGGCATCCTTGATCCTATAATTGCCAAGGATCTACAATTTGAGCTATGGTCATAACATTGCCCCCCCCCTGCATCCACATGACGGTTTTAATGGGAGGTGCAACCTATCAAGAAAAAAGGTGGGTGGGTGGGTCAGTGTAATTTGGCAAACCATATTTATTTTTTCATGGCCAAACAAAAAATTCCATATGAGGTAGTTAATGTCCATGACTTGCCCCAAAATAAACCTATGGGCTTTTTCAAGTATGTCTAGCACGGTAGTGGTGTTAGTTTGGAATCCCATTGCTTGCTTACACTCATCTACATTGGGCTTTTGCATATTAAATCAATTGGAATCCCAAATCATCCATCTTGAAATGCACATGAGACTAAAGAAAACTCAAAATGCAAGGAAGGTTGCACATGGAAGTCCAACTTTATTGACCACAATTAAAGGTGGGTGGTCATTATGACAAACCACACATGAATGTCATATTAGATCCAATATGTCATCCACCAAGCATGTGGGTGACCTAAGGATGAGCTCATATGTTCATTAAATCACATTTAATGGTGCTAAGTTAATCCACATCCATTGGAACACATGGGCACATGAACAAATTGTGTCAACATCCACCAACATTGACTCATTGATCCAAGCCTTGATCTGTTGCCATCCCATCAAAACATTTGGGTGAGAATTTCCTAATGGTGGGACATTTTCCAACAAGTATGCACAAAGGTGAATTTGGGAGGTTTGTAAATATCGTAAAATTTAAATAAATTCCTAGAATAATCTTAATCTTGGGTATGAAAGTCCTTGGTTAGTGTGAGCTTGAAAAACAATAGCATGGCCATTTTGAAATAAACAAATCAATTGGCTTAATTTAGTCCAAATCCAATGCCCCAAAAAATGTGATAATCCTATAATGTTGATGTTGACAACAAAATACGATGTTGTTACAACATCATGATATGATGCATGGACACTTGCTTAACCTATGGATCATGTTTTACGTAGTGGTATCAACATATTGGGATCCATGATTGCAATATTGCAATTAGTCCAAAACTAGTGCGTCCAAACAATTTTAATATGCACATCCCATCCATCCTTGAAAATATGCCACTAAATAACCCTAGCATTGAAAGGGCTCAATCTTGGTGGCCCATTATGAACATCCTTGAATAATTGTGGGCTTTGTGAAGGCAAGGTGTGCCCATGAGCTTAATGAATGTGGTGATTGGCTAATGCTTGGAGTCAATCAATGTGCCCCATTGTGGCTTGGGATTTGATGTGGATAAACGAATGGGATCCCTTGTGACCCAAACATTGCCAATTCACCATTCAGAAGTTCATCCTAATCATGATGCTACTTTCCAATAATTTAAACTTATGTGGAAGGACCAAAAATGTAGCCAACATAGTGGACTTGTTGGATTTTTTTGGTTGCCCCCCTCCCAATCTCACTAGCAATGAAATTTTACAACTAATTTTTGTTTGTCATTCTAGTTAGTAATGAATGGTTTTTTCCCATAAATCTAAAATAATCTTTAAGCAATATAACATTACCCCCCAACCAATACATCATAAGACATAACATGTGTAACCATTATTTACACTATGGTATAGTTTGTTAATTTGTTGGGATTAACTTATATCAGAATTTCTTGTTTGGTTAAACTTCAAACCTTTTTCAATCCACCCATGGATGTCAAAATCTAACATGGGCATTGCTCAAAATTGACATTGGTCAATTTAAAACCATCCATTGTTGCTTTGTTCAACATCAAAGGTTGAACATTTGAACCCAATATAACCCTTTAAGGTTGGTTATGACATGGTGATGCCCCCTTTAATTGGAAAAATTCATTTTTACACATCGCCACAATTCACCATGTTAGGATTAACCTTTGTTTAGCTCCATTGGTGAAACACATAGGAAGGATTTGAAGTTTAGCCACAACACCATGCCAAGATTCTAGGTGGACCTTGGGCTCCCCTATGTAGTTGGCCTCAAAAATATGTCAAAAAAACCTAATTAGTTTAGATGGGTATTTCAACATAAACACCATCTTTAATGTTCCCCCACCTTCACATAATGCGGCTACTAGGTGAAATACGACCACTAGTTGAATATAAAAAATGGCCATTGTTTCGAATAAAATAAATGGGGTGCCTTGGTTTGAAGAGTGGAACTAAATGCCTTCCTCAATGAAATTCGCACACCACTAAAAGTTGATGCCCCCCAAGGATTGGGAACTATGTCCATTAACACAAATGACTATGGGAAACAGACATAATGTTAAACCTCATCATGTTGAAGCTCCAACCTCTCATCAACACCCCAAGGTTCACTACTACAAATCATGATTTTAAAAAGGTTCAAGTTGATTAATTTGTCATTTTTGATCAATGGACATGTACATTTTGACTAAAGGGCAAGGGCTTGAATGACATATGTATATTTTAACTAATCAACTTGACGATAATGGATTATTCAACTAAATATATATAGTCAAGTTGTAAATGGTCTTTGTTATGAATAACTTATATGTGTAGAAAATGTACAAGTGCTTGTAGTTTAGTGGAATACCGAATTCTTATAGTAATATTTAGATAACATCTTACCAAAGTATGGTTGTGACCTCATCGAACATAATAAGATGATTTATCGAATTAGGTTAACATTCTAATCAAATTTAGGGAATCATTCTATTGAATTTTGGTATGAGGTTTTCATAGAATCTCATTGAACTTTGTTTGTTTTTTTAAGGCCTATTGAAATGGCTAGTATTGCCAATATGATGTAAGGTTTTAATTATTTGAAAGGTTGAAAAGATAAGGAGAAGAAATAATATAAAAGGGTAGAAAATGATATCTCTATCTTCTAGCACACACTATTTGTACTTAATTACATTTAAAAATAATGATGCATTTACTACCTTTGTTGGTGTTTTTATTGGATGTGCATGATTAATTTCTCACCTTGTAAAGTTGGTTTACATATGTGATTCCATGTAATATGTTTGAATTACTTGGGTACATGGTACTGTGTGTAACATGGTAGATGAAACACCAATAACGATGTAGAATTTGATTATTAGAAAATCATTACTAATAATTTTTAGTCAAGTGGAACATTTATTGAAAATGGCTAATGATTTTTAGTCGAAATGGCCAATAGTATTTAGTGTAGTGGAACATTTACACAAGATGATCAATGGTATTTAGTCAAATGCAACATGATTTGTTACTTTATGTGTCTACCTCCTACCTATTCATCCACCCATTTACCTAACTAATCACTTGCCTACCTATTACCCACCCACCTACCTAACTACTACTTACCTACCTATATTTTTTCACCTAATTTATACAACTTACCTACTTACTTACCTACCTACCTATTAATCCACCCACTTGCCTACCTAAATTTAACCACTAAGTGTAGCCACTACTAGATTTAACCATTAGGTTTACCTAAAATTTAACCAAATTTTAACCATTACGTTTAATTTAAGTTTAGCTATTAAATATAACATTAGGTGTAACCATTATGTTTAACCACTAGATTTGGCATTAAGTTTTATTTAAGTTGAACCATTAGATTTGACCATTAAGTTTAGCTTAAATTTAGCCTAAATTTAACCATTATGTATAGTTTAGGTTGAGCCACTAAATTTACCCATTAAATTTAACATACATTTAGCCACTATAATTAATCATTAGATTTAACCTATGTTTAACCACTATATTTAGCTAAATTTTAGGCATTACATTTAACCACTGGGTTTAAACTAATTTTAATCATTATGTTTAGCCAAAATTTTGTCATTATGTTTAACCATTAAATATAACAAAAGTTTAACCTTGAAATTTACCCATTACATGTAGTAATTAAATTTAACCATTATGTTTAGTTAAGTTTAATCATTATGTTTAGCCATTAGGTTTATCAACTAGGTAGCCATTATATTTAATCATTAAAATTTAATCACTATGTTTAATCACTAAATTAAACCATTAGATTAAGCCATTAAATTTAGCCGTTAAGTTTAGCCACTAATTGTCACTTAGGTTTAACCACTATATTTAATGATGTGAAATAAATGTGTGAAATAATAGATTAGATTAAATTAAGTTAGGTAAAGTTAACATTTACATACCCAAGTGCATTGTTTTGACTTACCTAAACTTATTTACTACTTATCTACTTATTTACCTACCTACCTATTAATTTTAAAATAATAATTTGAAAAATGATTTTAATTTAAGGATAAATTTGACCTAGTTAGATGGTCCATTCTCTACTTAGTCAAATAGTCAGTCATTTTGTTGGTCAAAATGATAGGGTCCAAATTGACTTCCTAGTCATGCTGGCAAGTTTAGACTTGTTTAAATTGATAGGTGGTATTTTTAAGGCCCATCATTTTGGGTATTTTTCTACTATAAAACCTAATTATAAAAAAAACCCTAATAATAAAACCTTATAAACATGAATTGTAGCAATGGTTTTGATGTTTGAACATCCATTCTTATCATTGATGCAATTACAAAAAATAATTTGACTACTTCAAAAACTTTGAATTGGTTCCCATCATCATAGTCTTTTGAAACAATTGACACAACCTTGTCTAAGGCTATGAAACTTACAAGTTTAGCCCCACAAAAATCATGGTCAACATTTAAACTAAAAGACAAAGTGTTTCCTTGATCTTCACCTTCCTTAACCTAGATGCATTAAATTTCACCTAGGCTACCATATTTGTAATTAAGACTTATAATTGTGAAACTTTTGCATCCATGGTTTTGGATTAGTTTAAGGTTGGTTTGGTGACAAACCCCTTGTTGGCTACAATTTTTCATTTTGACCTTTTTAGAACCATGGCCCTTATTAACATTAGTGATTTGTGATTGGCCTTATCATAATTCCAAATGTAATGCGAAGTAATGATTTGCATCATGCCCATAAATATTACAATGGAAACATGGTTGGTTGGGATTAAAGTTGGAAATAATGGTTTATAGTGAATTAAGGCAATTTTTTAAAATTTTGATGTGGAATCACCTAGTTTTAATTTGGTTCCTTTAGTCTTCTAAGGTGGGACCACACTATTATTGACATAACATGTTGATGAATTCCTTGGGTTATCCTTGTTAAACCCAAGAATGACCACACATTTTTTCACCATGTTTAATTCCATGCATTCCAATAATTGGAACACGCTTACCAATGTTGGTTGTGCAAGTTGAAGTAACATTGCATTTTTGCACTTGATGCCTAAGTTCTTTGTCCAAAATTCCATACCACAACTAAACCACCTAGGCTTCCATAACATTTTGTGTCATTGTAATCAACTTATGCATTTGTGCATAGGCTTTTCATAAGCTTTCATGTGAATTACGTTGGAATTCTTGTAAATTTTTTAGCTTTTTCATTGAAACTACTTGGTAATTCCTCCATAACTTTTGAAAAAAATTCACACTTGGATTAAATGCCAACCTAATGGACCCTAAGTATAAGTGTAAAGGTTTATACCATCGTTTCTAATGGGTACGCCATTTTTGGAGATTCCACCACCACATGCATTCCCACTTCCACCAACCAAACTAGTATTAAAAATTATTATAGTTACACCTAAAATTGAAGTTGGTGTTGGGACCACAATACTTCTAATAGACAAATAGTTGAGCAATTAATATAATCACGACTGGGTGCATTCACAATTGGGGTACCACAATAGGAACCATGACACCCATTGTGACGAATGTGAACATTAAACACCATTGTCTAATGGATGGAATTCATCCATAATGTTCATCCATAATTCTTGGATAACTTTTAGTTGAGTTTGAATTAACTCTTAATTAAGTCATAGTTAGCTCCTAATCAACTTCAAATTAATTCTTAATTAATTGTTAACTAAGTTTTAGTTAATTCATAGTTAATTTTCAGTTAGGAAGGTTCCCCAAAAAAAAACATTATTTGATGCACACATAGAAGCTTCCTAAAAAACTTCCTTGAGCTAAGTCACCAAAGGGATATAAAAAGAAATAAAACCCCTGATTTCCTTTAGTTTGTTCAACACCAATTTTAGGCACAATTTTACACCATAGCTTTGTCATATTCTTTTTGTGTTCATGTTCACATATGTTAGAATAATAAAAGTTCATTTTCACTTTTGTCTTGCACATTTCGTGTTTTTGTTTTTGATTCTTATGTTTTTGAATAACATAATATTGTCTTATTCCTTGTTTTGAATTTAGACTTAGACCTTTCCCTTAGCCTTTATTCTTTTGGTTTTTTGTGTCCTTAACACCCATTTGTCATGTGTCCTAGGTCTTAAAATAAAGATTTAGCAAAATGAATGTTCTAAGATGTTAAACAATGAAAGGGGGATATGTATGTTTAAGCTTTCAATCAATAAGTGTTATAATGAATGATTCAAATCAATTGAAAATTTTTTGAATGTCTTTTTCAAGTTTAAACCAAAAAGGAATGAAGGACTACATAGACATTCTAGAATGACATACTTTCATTTGGAGTGCCAAAACCTTATTTAAAAAAATCAAATAATGTCTTATTTTTTGCACCCATGTCTTTTATACTTTTTTCCAAACCTTTGGATTAGAAAAATTAATTTGATAGTCTTTATCAACACATCCATTTCATTAAAAAAATCCAAGATTCTATATCAATATCACAAAATTTGGTGATTTATCATACTAAAAATTTATGCCATCACATAAGACATACTTTATTCTATTTGTGCTTAAAATATGGAGCAAATATTGGTAGTCTTGTTGGTTCCTTTTTGATAAAATTACATAGTGGGACACAATTCTTGAGCCATCTTTTAGGACACTTAAAAATATGTTTTAATCATCCAAATCAAAAAAAATCATCACCATTTTAATCGAGAAGTATGTGAGTATCAAATGAAAAAAATCTATTAAAAATCTATTTCATAAATGTAATGGTCATTCAAAATAGTGTCTTGAAAATGATTTTGGGGTGAAACATTCCTTTTGTGTATCGCAATTGTGAATGGACTTCACTCTTCAATATGACCATCATGTATCACAACAATTGTCCAACTCTTGAATAAAATCATTTAGTTCAATGGTGCTAACTGCCCCCAAATACCAATGGGGCCTTTGGGTGGTTCCATAAATGTTTTTCATGTACCACAATAGTGGTGTGGTGATCAAATTTGGATGTGAACTTGTTTTTGAGTCCCAAAAATTGCCTTCCAATGGTTATACCAAGTGGAAGGATTGCAACTAAGTGATTAACAATGGGGCTCATACTTGCACCTAGGTTATTGGTCTTTTCACCTTAAGACCAAAGTGTTCATTCATGGTGATGATATTTCTTACATTGCTATATGGCTTATGGGGACATGAGCCCCACGTAGGGGGGCATTTTGGATGTGTTGTATTAATTACAATATTTTTGTGTTATTTGGTACGTATTTTGTGTACATTGATGGATGTAGGTGATGATATAGGAATGTATAACACCCCAAATGGCCTGGCATGGGGAAAAAATTGTACATTGAAATGTTTTCCCCCTCCAATTTCATTTCATTTCCCTAACCAAGTTCTTTAAGAGAAATGAAAGTGGTGCCATGTTTTTCTCACAAAACTTGATTACATTCCTCTAAGGTATTACATGTGTCACTTAAGGTAAATACTTAGAGAGTAATTGATTTTGGATACCATGATGATGTAGTGCATTAGGATTGGTTATAATAGGGGATGATTTTCATACTAATGAAATATTCATGACAAAAAAATTGTCACATTATATTACTTGGGTTTTGTATTACTATGCACTAAAAGTGATGGTCAACTAATTAATTAATGAAAAACATGAATTGATTTTTTGAAAATTAATTTCCATTCAAATGATTATATTGAATGACATTACATGCACCTTGAATTTGAATTGGATTGGATTTGATTTTTTTCACCAATTGAGTCATATTCATTGCAAATTGTTCTACATGTTCCCATGTTATTTAAAAAATATATCATTTAAAAAAATTGAAGGCTTGCAAAATTAATAATTTTTTTGACAATAAAACATGAAAATTTTAAGAATTGATCACATTTCTTATGACTCATATTATGTGATTGTACCCTATGTAACTTTTCATCCATCCATTGTGCAACCTTCCAAGAGTTTAAAACCATTTTACACAAATTGATTGTTAATGAAAATATTTGAATCTAAGGTATATTTGAAAGGAGATGAAAAAGATTAAATAATAATACTGACTCTATTTTTATTTTATAATATTATCCAAATAAAAATCCAATAAATTGAAATATATATGTCATTAACATTCAACCTAAGCCAAGAACAAACACTTCATAAAAAACATAAATACATGTTTAGGTGGAAAACAAGTTATAACTAGTGTTGTGCTTGCAAATGGTTCATGACTTACACTCTATGTAAGTGTAAATGTAAAACAAAAAACAATGTAAATGTAAATGTAATATTGTATAAATCTATTTTATGCCATGTAAAACAGTGTAAGCATGTAAGGTTTAGGTATTATCACTTAAGTTTTTTGCCAAGAATACAATAAGTAGTACTCAATAATAAAAGTCCACTTACATTTATATAATAAACTACATTTTACTCCATCTCATTGCTTGGATACAACTTTTATTATTACTATTACTTTTATGAGTAGTACTCAATAATAACAACAATATAGGTGTAAGTGTGAAAGGTTCAAACGTGTGAATGTAAATGATATTACACTTACATAAGATTTACACACCATATATACAGCTATTGTCACTAAAGCACAACACTAGCTGTAACAAACATTTCCTGGTCAAGATACATGAGCATATTGCCTACAAAGAGCATCCCACCAGTCTCTTCTTTCTTCTTCCAAAAAACACCATCAAGGAAGAAGATGACTACAATCAACAAAAAAGATTTCAACCCAATATATTTTAGTTAAAGAGAAAAGCTTTCAACCATATCTCATACTTTTATGTTTTTTAAGTGCATTATAACAATCATAATTAAAGCATTTATCATGATGAAGGTATTCTTAAAGGAATTGAGGAAATAACTTCCTGTTCAGCATCATTCACAGGCATGTGTACTGGCTGATGTGACCCAGCACCCACAAGTGCACCATCCATTGAAACTGGTACAACGTCAGTTGCAGATGAACGTCAACTGAGTTCTACCTATCATGTAAATAAACTCTCCTATTTCACACTTTACACTATTGTTGTAAGTAAATATGTAAGTGCCTAAGCATCATGGTAATTAGGCAAGTTGTTACTAATTAAGCAACAGTGTTGGTCGGTTACTGAATTTTGACCTGGTTATCAATCTATTAATTAATAACCTATCAATTGGTTATTGATTTTTTAGAATCGGATAATAAGTGTAGTCATCCACTATTAAAATTCAAAATCTAATAACCTACTCACATGATCTAGTTATCATCCAGGTAAGTCATCAATCCTAAAACATTAAACATTTTTCTGATAATTTAAAAAAACAGATTTATTTTTCATTTTTTAGAACCTTACAACCAGCTATTAACTGGAAATTATCAACTTGTTATTTGATAACTTATCATTATGCATAATTGGCAGTTATTATTAAAAATATTGATAATCTGATTGACACCCATTTGTTTTTTATATTTATATTGATAACCTAATTGACATTCAAAAAAAGAATCCGAGCAGAAAAACCTAATTGTCAATTATGAAAAAAATATCAATAACCAACCAAGACTGGTAAGTACCTAAATATATATATGGCACTTAGTGGCTGCTCAATAGGTAGATGCATGTGGATGGTTAACATATACCTAATTGTGGTTAGCTATGGCACGTGACTTAACAGAAAATGTTTCCTCTCCACACACCATCCATCCTGTTTGGTGTTGTGCCGGTGCTGGTTCACGCTGCCCTGGGTACCTCTGAATGAGAGATTGAGCTGCTTTCAATTCTTTGTTACTATTTAGTGCCTGCCCATGTTGTACTGGTGGATGTGTGTTGAGTTTGGTCACATTGACAACAAATTACCTGCATGCAATTACTTTTCATGAGCTCTCATGAGACCTTCAGGTAGAACTGCCCAGTGCCTACGCCCCCTGTGCGTATAGGGAACTCCTATAATGAAAACATTAAAATTCAGAATGATTGTTGCCATTTTGAAAGGCTCATTTTCCATTTTTATCACAAAAGAAAAAGGAAAGGCTTGTCTAAATTAGTTAACACCAGGGTTTTTTTTTTTTTTCCCCCCATTTCATCAAGTAGGTGGACTGGTGATCATTAACAAGAGGAATGAGCCACATTTGGCTAGAGGTCAGACAGTAAAGTATACTTTTAAAGATTTCAGTTCTGGCGACCAATTGGACGTCACTGTCTAAAATATGGCGAAAATGTGACTCGTTTTCCTCAAAATATGGTGACTTTTGCAGTTTAACCCTCCTACAATTGGCACTGGGTTTTTTTTTGTCCTCATAGTGCACCAAGGAAAAAAAAGAAAACTAAAAAAACCCCACATGTTACCACTATCAACTTAACTAAATTTGAGCAAGATATGAAAGAGATATGATGAAGATATGACAGTTTGATCCAGTAGGAAGTGGGGGTCCAGATATCTTTATTGTACTACAGAACGGCAGAACAGGCCGTGGACGGCCACTTCTGCCACGTGGTCTCCTTACTCAGGTTTCTGTGTCCACATTTGTTCCCTGACTATCAAAGTAGAGGTCTACAATTACAGAATTGGCATGGCATGAAGGGGCCCTGTCAAGGAGGCAGCTATTGTGCCTTCCTTCCTATGTTGACGTTAACTTGGTCTATCCATCAAGCACTGGGAGAAAATTTGTAGTGTATGTGGAGGGCGCCTTATATTCATCAATTTCCCTCCTAGAAATTGGGACAGATGTTATGCCTACTCCTCAAGGATGGGAGGGAAATTATGCCTACTTGTAGGTGTAAGAACCCTCTCACTATTGAGGAGTGAGATAAGAACCCTCCTATTCATATGCCTCATGATTTACATAGGTTTGGTTCATGATAAATTTTGCCTCATGCTTTAAAATATGTAAAGCCCATGGGTGGGAGACATTCCTAAAATGCAGGGCCAGACTCCATTATCACCTTGTCCTAGGCCCCTTATTTTGAGGATGCCCCCACCCTAGGGCTTTACCCTATACTTAATTAACTGAAACCTAACTAAGCAGCTAAACCAACACACCTGCCACAGCGCCCCATGGACATTCCCATGCTTGCAATGTACTATAAAACAATTCTTGCTGAGAGGGAATGTGATGTCATTATCTCAATGAATCCAAGGAGAGAATAGGACCTGAGTTGGTGGAACCATGGAATTATGTGTACCATAAGCGTCATTCTGGGGATGCAGGCCTGGTTTGAGACAGAAGCCAAGCAAATTCTGTTCAAGGCCTTTAGTCTCTACCAGGCATAAAGATCTGGTAGAATTTTAAATGACTATGATTTTGTTTGAGGTGGAGAGGAGGCACGTTAAGCACAGGTTCCTCATTTTCTTAGAACCTTGCACAAAAGATGCCATCCAATCTTGGGCACTTTCTGCATGCACTACAGGGCCTTACAGGGACGATGTCAAGTCATCAATGGGTCCTTATTGGAGAGTACAAAAGTCTTATCTGCTTCTTTTTTTACCTGACTGCCCAATTTACTGACCAAGATGTGTTTGGTCATCACATCTTGGTGCTGCCCTGACACAATTTTTTTTTGTCTTATTATACACACTTTGGGTCTATAGTGAATGGGAGGAGGCATATTATGCCTTTTAGTGTCTATAACATGCTCGAAGTGTGTATAAAAGGACCTCAAATTTGTATCTGAGCATCATCATCCTTGTAGTCCTAAAAAATGATGGATCTGGCCAAAGGGCAGACAAAGGAAAAAAAAGAAGCAGATAGTACATTTGTACTCTCTGCAATAAGGACCCATTCCTGATTTAAAAGTCCCTTGGGCTTAGAGTGGCACAGAGTATAGGCAACCCATCTTACTTCAGGCCAGAGCCCAGTCAATGCCAATTGCACAGCATATAAATAGCCACTAAATTGCCGTAATTCATCTAAAAAATGGATGATCAATCAAGAAATTTGCTGTAATTATTTAAAAGTACAATTCTTCCGTGAAAAATCTTTGGGAATCAAAATGGATGAATTAAAGACAGCTGTTTTTTGGTTGGGAGGTGTGCTCTGCATGCATCTCCTTTTACTAAATGAGGGTAGGGTTAAAAATTTGTTATAAAAAATCCTATTTAATTATTTATTATAAACATAAAAATTACCTATAAATTCTCAGCCTGCTTTACATATTTTCTAGCTTTGAGCATTTTTAGAAAGATGTGATTCTCTTACAATCGTAACTCCATCTGGGTCAAGAGAAAATATCACCCCGGGTATCTTGGGGGAGGGCCCAATTTTGTATCTCTTGCTTCAAAACACAACTTACCTGCAGGACACTAAATACAAACACTAAAAACATGCGTGAGGGAATTTTTTTTAATGCCCATATTTTCTACATTGTTGTTGATGAAATTGTACCATATGTGGTGAAGGTCAATAATGGCCACTTTAGCCTATGGACCAAGATGAATTCACTACACATTATTCCTATTGCTTGGAAATAACATTCAGCTTGATGTTAAAGGCTTCAAATTAAGGATCCAAATCAAAACAATGAATATGAAGTGGATGGTTACATATAAACTATTTGGCAAAAGGATTTCATTGACATTCCAAGAAAGGAACCCATGTGAGTTAGGACATCTTCCTCAAAGACAAAGAGTTCCATATCTTTGTGAATTTACCTTAACTATAGATGGGATCGAATCTATGCCATATGAAAACCGTTTATCTCCTTTTGGGTTTAACTGTGAATCCCATAATAATTCATGGCCTCCTTGTGATCTTTACCTATTGACAGACTCATAAATTTAGTACTCATTTAATTCCCAACTGAGGCAGAGTCTTGTCAGGTGAGGAGTCACTCAGTATGCTTGGTTAGCAACCGAAATGTCACACTTGAAATTTTCCCCTTTTTTTTTCTCTCATTATACCCCCTAACATGTTCATCCTCTCCAAAAAAAAACTCTTGCCCAACTGAGCCCAAAGAAATAGCCCAGCCCACGTTTACATATTGTGGTAGGCCTAGTTCCACTGACCAAAAATTCTGTCAAGTTGTTCCCTTTGTTCTTGTTGTGTTCTGGTCCACTTTTTAATGCAATTGGCCAGTTGTTCCTTAGAAAAATAAAAAATAATAAAAATCTGTACAAGTGGTTGTTCCAGAGCTTAACCAGAGTTCCCCACTGTTGATTCAAATCATGAGGTAACTGTCAAAGGGTAATGGGTCTACAAGTAACTTGTACACAAGCTTAACAAGTGTTTCCCACCGTTGATTCAAATCATGAGGTAACTGTCAAATGGTAATGGGTTTACAAGTATTTGTACAAGTGTTTCCCACGGTTGATTCAAATCATGAGTTATCTGTCAATGGCTAATGGGTTTACAAGTGCTAGTTTGAGAGCTTAACCAGTGTTCCCACTGTTGATTCAAATCACAAGGTATCTGTCAAAGGGTGATGGGTTGTATAAGTGCTTGTTCCTGAGCTTAACCAGTGTTCCCCACAGTTGATTCAGATCACTAGGTATGTGTTAAAGTGTAATGGGTTCAACAAGTGCTTGTTCCATAGCTTAACTTTGGTCCTCACCAATGATACACCACCCTCAAAAGGGAAAGTGGAAGAACCAAAAGTGGAGGGGATATCATCACAACCCTACAAAACTTTATTTATAAACACACCGTGGATTCTGATAACTCCACCACTTGTCCCAACTCAGAAAAATACCTTTAAAAAATGGCTGAATAAGACATCAAAACTGTTTTACCCATGGGAAGGGAACCGACTTCTTATCTCAATGCTATTCCATTCATACCCAACTCCTCCTACCGCGTGACACACACAGCACACTAAACACTCCCTTAATAATTTTTGCGTGAAACACATGGAGGAGAAAAATGAGGACAAAAGCTAATTTGACAGCGAATAAAGGCAATCAGCTTTCTGTGCACAGGTTATTATGCCCTCTCTCTATCTACAGTGACCTACGAGAGAAATCGGTGAGCCTACTGGGGGGTCCTTTTTCTTTTCTTTTTCCCTTTTTTCCAGACTAAGAATGGGTTGCAAATGACACCACCGCCTCAGTTCTTGGCACCATTTGGCAATCACACACTCACCACAGGAAGACGAATCTGAAAAAAAAAAAAGTGGGTTGTAACTTGTCACCAGTGTTGGCCGGTCCTTTACCCTCCTGTTCCAAAAAATAAATTAGAATGGTTTTGGTTCCAGTTCCAGTTCCACACAAACTGGAATCAGACTCATGTCTGGTTCTTCAAAAAATAAAAATAAATTATGGTTCGGGCTTTAGTTCCCATTCTGAAGATCAGACTCAATTCTGGTTATCACAAACCAGAACTGATGAGTACCATAGTACCTTTACCATTTCAGCATAAATTAAATTAAATTACCTGTTCCAAAATCAGACCTGTTCCAGTTTGTGTTTTACTAAATGTAACCCAAACCAAGAGTTCTAACCTGCCAAATCGGGTACCCACCCAACATTGGTTGTAACTGGTCTTAGACTGTTAAGGTGGGAGCATTACCATGGGCATCAAGTGGTTCTGGAGATGTTTAGGGGATAGAACAATCCTGGGTAGGTAAGGAAATGAGTTTGTAAGAGGTGAAGAACCCCAGGTTATCTTTGCAAATTGGGCAGTTTTTGTTTGTAGTAAATCCTGGAGTGCAAGAAGATACATGTGCAAAATTCACAGACCCACCCAAAAAGGAAGGGAGAAAGGGTACTTAGGGGAGGATATTTGTTTTGGTCAAGACTAGTTTTGACTCAAGATGCTTAAGCATATAGAAAAGTTTCTCATAAATAAACAAGGAAATGAGTTTTGTAAGAGATGAAGTCCAAACTCCAGATTCTTTCCTTTTTTTGGGGTATTTTTGTCTATGCTAAAGCCATAGTTCTCGGAACGTGTGCAACATTGGGGGAGCAGGCAGCCAGGTAAGGTTCAGAGGACAGTGGCAAGGACTGTCACTGCATTGAGGAAGAGTTCCATAGTATTTCATTTCGTTGGGAACATGATAACGAACAAATCCGTGAATGGGTTGTGCTTACTCGAGTCTTTTCTCTTTCAGTTCTCTTCAAACTTTAGAGAAAAGAGAAAAGCTACTTATAAATTAAGGGGGTGCAAACTTCAATCATTGATTATGTCATTCATATCCTCCATGATTTAAAATTGTTCTCAATTATGTGATCATCTAGGGTGAAGCTTTGAATGCCCTGATTTTGTATCATTGTTTTTCTCATGATTTTGTTTTCTTTGTTATTACAAATCAAATTCTTTGGCAGTGAGAATTTGGGTGATTGGCTTGGTGGTTTGGGATTTTGGTAAAAGTTCATTGTATAAACCAACCATACTTTCAGTTGCAAACCCAAAACAACTTGCAAGCACATTTTAGTTCCAATCAATCCAAAGGCATCAAAGAACCTATGTCTTCAATCTTTTTATCTACCAATTGGTGTAGAAAGTCTATTTGAATGGAAAGTCCCTTTTAATTCCCTTTTCACAGCATAAAAATCACACTTGAACAAAAGGAGTGAACAAAATTGTATGCCACCAAAGTCATTAACAACTTTTATTTGTTCCCTTGACTCTATTGTTGTTGTTTCAAATTGGGGTAAAAAAGTAATATAATTTTTTCAACTTGATCATTTATTTTATTCTTTGTGAAGGATCACTCATATAATTCAATGGTACCTCTTCCACACTTTTCTCAAGTGTGATTCCGCAAGGAACAATAGATTTGTGTGGGAATATTATTTGGAATCCAATGGATCCCAAATATAGTGTTGCTTAGTTTGCAAACATCATCATATTCTTATTCAATTCCAGGCATATCATAAAATATTCAAATCACATAAAAAATTGAATTGCCATCTTTATAGATCGTATTGGACCAAGTCTTCTTCAAGAAATGAAAAATGTGCATAGACAAACTTTGAAGGCAATTATTTAATTGCTATTCACCCCAATGTTTTGCACATTCCTTAATGTTAGATGGTACCCATGTTCAACTCCATGCATTCAGAGTATTTTTCACACTTACATCCATCATTTCCATGTATGCAACCTTAAGTTGGTTTTATTTATGTACATCAAGTGCCACAAACTTAAAGGCAATAAAGTTATCCGTAAAGTCGTTGAAAGAGGGCACATGAACTCCAGCTTGGCTAGAATAGGGGATGAAACCCGAAATTGGGCATGAAAAAAATACAAAGGGGTTGAACGGGGTGCCAAATTCGATTTTGGATGGAAACTGAGGGTCAAATGAGTTTGGTCCCAAGTTTGTGCCCATCAATGCAATTTTTTATGCTCGAAATTTCACTCGCTTGGGACCTTTCACTCTTCTCATTTTCAATAACCAGAGCTTGCTTGTATGCATTTGAGCAAAATACTTATTCTTTAAACGTGAGTGCTTGCATTGGAGCATAAGGATAAATATAGTAAGGCAATAAGTGAAGTGGTCAAGTGTCGAAAGCCTAGGCATTTTACATTTCGAAGGATTGTTGTAAGGGTCAATTGGAGCTTCAGTGCAAGCAAAGTAGAAGGGAGGGAAAGACACTTTCAACAATTTTTGCATAACCCAAAACTTTGCATTTCCAGATTTTTGCCAGTGAGGTTAGCATTTTTTATTGAACTTGTTTGAGAGCATGTTTCATGCCCAGGAAGAAAATGCCGAATTTTTGTACGATTGTCACATTCATGATTTGTCTCTTTATGGAGCATTTCTTCTAGCATTGTCGTATGTTTCTATGTTCTACATCAAGTTGTGAATCAGTGCAAAAACTCCTTCATTATTGGTTTTTCCAATCACTCAAATGGAAGCTATTGCCTAGACCTTATCAGAACCTTAAAGTGGAGCTTTAGATTTCTATCAACTCAAGCTTACAACTGCCTTTTAGTGATGAAATAATCACTAGGAAATTTTTAGCATGCTTGCATTTGCACAAAAACCCATCTATGTTATGGCAACTACATCGCATAAATAAGGCATGGCAAGCATTTATAAGTTACAGCTTAGAATGGCAAGCTTTTGAGGTTGTAAAAAAAAAACTTGTTTTATTGTAAGATTGTTAAATGGTTATGTCTTAAAAGGTGTTCTTTCAAAGAGCAATTGCAATTTGAAATGGTATGCCTCAAGTATTGCTTGCATATGCAAAACTTGATGGAACCCAAAAAACAAAACAACTTTTGATTTTTGTCAATACAAGTTGGTTGTCAATTTTGTAAATGAACTTGCGAGTTCAAAGGCTATGTATGAATGGATTATACCATAAACAATTTGAGTTTTTGACTACCTATTTGAGCTTCATATTGTTCTACAATTCTTAGGTTTTGTATGAATGGCTTATGTGATCATGCATTTGAATTTCTTGCCACTTAACCTTCTATAGCTCTGTGGGTCCATTTCAATTGAAATCTGATCACTTAATTCCAAATCTAATGCCCTAATTGAACTTCTGGCCACTTCAATTTTGAGCCTCCATGAACTTTGATGATTTTTTTTTGTGTGCTTCCAATTGAACTTTTAACCATTTAAGTCAATTAGGGGTTGAACTCTCTAACTTTGTGGGTCCAATCAATTCATCTTTGATGCCCTAATTGAGCTTTTAATCACTTATTTTGAAGGTCCAAAGTTCATGGAACTATGGGGTTTTTTTTTCTTTAATTTGTGCTTGCAACTGAACTTCTGACCTTTCATGCACTTATGGTTCAAGTCTGTGAGCTATTGCCTACTTTCATTCATCTTTGATGGCTCAATTGAGCTTTCAACCAATTATTTTGAAGGTCTAAAGTTCTAAGAACTCTAGGGGGTTTGTTTTATAAACTTTGTGTTTCTAATTGAGCTTTTGACCACTTCATGAGCTTAGGGTTTAGGTTTTTGACTTTATGGGTACACTTTATTTCAAATGTAATTCCCAAATGATATCTGATGCCTTGTTTTGAATGTCCAAAACTCTAGGGTTTTTTTCTTAGTTTTGTCCTTCCAATTGAATTTTTAACCTATTCAATCATTTAGAGTTTAAGCTTCATACTCTATCAGTGCACTAAAGGTATTTTTATTGTGCCCAAATGAGCTTTTGGTGCCTTTTTTTGAGTGTCCAAAACTTTAAGGGGTTTTTTTTTTGGTGTTTTCTAGTTGAACTTTTGACCTATTTAATCATTTAAAGTTTGCCTTTCTGACTTTGTGGGTGCACTCAAGGTATATTCATAATGCCTAAATAAACTTCTGTGCCTTCTTTTGAGTGTTTGAAACTCTAAGGGTATTTTTTAATTTTTTGTGCTTCCAATTGAACTCGACCTATTTAGTTAATTAAGGTTCAAGTATTTGATTATGTGGGTCCACTTGAATCTAATTGAACTTCCAACATTTTAAGTTTGATGCCTTAATTTGAATCTCTTTAGTTCATGGAACTCTAGGAAGTGTTTTATTTTCAGGTCTTTGATTATGTTTCCAATTGAACTTCTACTGATGCACTCCCAACTCCTCAAGGGACTCAAATGTGAGCCCAAGTAGAAAGCAGCAGAATAAGGAGGAGTCGGAGCACGCTCCCTAGCTCACAACCCTTTGAGGGGTAGAGGGGCGGGTTGGAGCTCCGGGATGGGACTAGGAAGAGTTGACAAGCTTTAGTCACTCACACGGGCCT
>Ga0116231_10000724_pt1 | contig 61437 bp, 53 predicted proteins | sample S1TSphgellanicum_2_FD_89695 | JGI IMG/M metagenome (GOLD analysis project Ga0116231, IMG submission 89695) | Host-associated microbial communities from peat moss isolated from Minnesota, USA - S1T2_Fd - Sphagnum magellanicum MG | ecosystem: Host-associated > Plants > Peat moss > Unclassified...
CTTGGGTGAGCACCTAATAGCAATTTAATTCAGTTTCCATGGCCACAAGGCATTTCACTCCAAAATGGTCCATTCTGTGAAGCAGAAGGCCCCATGCCAGATTTTGCTGGACTCCACAGAGGGTAGTAACCCCAAGGTAAATGGGTAACTGAAGCACCTAGGTGGCATCCTAGGTGGCACACACCTGTGCATTAGGCACGGGGTTCACACTTGTATTTTTATAAGAGAAATTTGTAAAAGTGACCTTGTCTTTGGGTCCTCCTTTCACCCCTTTTGACCTCAAACTTTGATATTTGTGCTCAAACCTTGATATTTGTGAAGTAAATCTTTTTTATGGAATTGAGGGAGAAATTTAGTACCACAATACAAGTTTTGAAACAATTATGGTAGTAATAACAACAACGTTGAAGGTGCCCATAATAAAAAGAAAGAAAGGCAACGTGAAACGCAAATCATCACAACGTTCAATGTAATTTGAAATTTATCTTGGTTTCACTAAGCATTTAAATGCAATGTACTTTTTCATTGTTTTTTTCATTAATATTGTGTTTCCTTCATTTTACAAATATCTCTATTTAGTTTTAGTTACCCCTTTGAGAAGGTCTGAGTAAAGAAATAGGATAGGTAGAAGATGGAGGAAATCGCGAGAGGGGTTGTGGGCATTGGTAGTTGTCATATCAAGTTATTTATCATTCAAAGGGCCTGAGGTAGGGCCTAGAAAATAAGTTACCATTGAGAGAATTCCAGTCAGGAATTTGAAAGATATAAAGTCCCAAGGAAAAATTGAGTTCACTAATCCTAGTACTTGTAATAGGATATCCATGTCCCAGCTCATTTGGTAATTTTCAGAAGTTGAGAGAACAGAGCCCAGGCCCCACAACTTCTTTAAGCAGATAAGTATTAGTTGAAGACTTAAGGTGTTACCAGGGTACCACCAATACACCTGCCCAACACTGGATTGAACCAAATCTTGAACATTCCAGTTTTGCTAGGAAGATGACACCAACGAACCAATTGGTGAGATGAAAAAAGATGCAATGAGGATCAAAAAGGCCTTCAACAGTACACAGCTTGAGCCTGTTTCTGTATGTTAATTTGAATACCATGAGAAGAGAGAGAGACAGCAGTAAAACTGCTGCAGACACAAAACTGTGATTGGCTGAGCACACTTGTAAAACACTAGTGTGTCCCCAATTGCCAACATTTTATGCACACAAACTAAAGAACTGTTGTTGTACACCTATTCAGTGTCCTGTTTTTCAACAATTTTCTTGCAAAAACACATGATGCTGGAGATGAATTGCAAAATCCAAGCCCCATCCGATATGTCATACATGTCTGTCAGAACATGCCATGCTGCATAGGTTTGAACATGGAATTGAAGCAATGGCACAACACCAGATAACTCCCAGGGGTAAAAAGGTGAGGGAGATGTGCACTTTTTAAGGAAGCAGGTGGTCACAGGTAACAGGAGAAATCTACGGAAGAGGAGCCATGACTCACAACATTCATTGTACATGCATTTTGTGAGCACCAGGCCTACACAACATCTGAAAGCTACTTTAAAAAAATAAAAATCAAAGAGCCACACTACCCAAATGCACTTCAAACAGCTCCTGCTGCAGCTGATGCTGTTACAGGTCCATCAGTTCGAAAATTTCGACCTCTCCCCACACCCCTACTTCTCCCTTGGCCATGACCTGCAGAACACAATATCGATGCAAATCAACTGAATGCAATACAGTAGTTCATTCCTGTTGACATCCTTTGTCATGTTCATACAAGATAAATATAAGTGGACATATTTCATGAGGTTAGCCCTGCACTTCATGTCACCTGAACTCTCTTCATAGCTTCCAGAGTCTTGCTCTCTGTCACGACCACGGAAGCCACCACGGCCACCACTATTACGTCCACCTCGTCCTCGTCCATGACCACGGCCACGACCCCATCCACCATCAATGTTGTCAAATTCAGCTCCTGATGTTCCATTGGCTGATAAAACACAAGTGAAAGTCAAATCAGATATATTCACTAATCACACCATCACAACAACTGTCTTTGGGCAAACTTAACACACATCTGATATGGTCAGGTCTTTCAGCGATGTCCATTCTTTCCAGAAATGGATAACAATACAAAGGTGGTCACCACAGATTGCTCTGACGGTAAATGCAACATTCACTTCCTTGCCCACACACTATGACAGGCTACATAGCCAACTGGACACTTTAGATCCTGCACGAAAGTTCATCATCCTTGGTTTTTTGACAAGCATATGCCTCTGGTCAATGCATATCCATGGCTCCTCTTCATCCCAGCAGACTGGGATGAAGATGACAACACAGATTCTTAGATCTCTACTGATAACTAAGTTTACAAGAGTGAAGGGATGCACAACCTCCTCTTTCTCTGCCTCTGCCCCGACCTCGACCTCTGCCCCTTCCTCCACGTGGTGAACCTTCTGAAACATATAAAGGCCACACTCTGCATGTGTTAGCCCCAAGCAATCATGACAAGAACACTGAACAAGCATCAACCACACAGCCTGTAGAAATGGGACCACTGAACTCCTCACAACTATCAACAAACTTCAAGAGGAAAGCGAAGAGGTGTACAGAAATAATGAGTTCATAAATATCACAAACAGAAGGCACACCTCCTTCATAGTCAAACTCCACCATTGGTTTCACCTGGTCAGCTGGTAGGGGCGGCTGATACCTGAGCTCCCAGGAATTATCATTAGAGACACAATTTTTGTTTCTCCATCCTCATTCACTCTCACAGTACCCAACCCTCAACCCAGCAGTTACCAAAAGATAAGCCTTCTCATTAATGGAATATATTTTCTTTTGATGCCAGCATGAAGCTCCTAAATGCACACCATTTGTGGACTGCCAGAATCCACAGCACTCATTGTGGTTCTATGAGTGCAAGGCCTTGACTAGCTGTCCCATTTTACTATGTTCCCATGCAGTATTGAGCTTCATCATTTGATCATGTGCTCCAATTTGACACCACCCTGGAAAGCCACACTGTCTGGTTGCAGCTCTTCAAAGCATCGTATGTCACATTATGACATCTCTAAAACCAGTTGTAGAGCTTTTCAAAACAAGTGGATCATGGAATCTCTTTCATAAGAATAGAGAAATCTCCATTCTCACGATGAAGAAAAAACCCCCAGCAAGGTTAACACTTCTTCAAAAAGCCACAAGTGGGATCATGGAAGCTCAGAATAACTTTGACTGTATCTTCCAATGCATAAGGATTTACACAGCTACAAGTAAATCAGTACATGTAATCAGAACAAATGCAATCAGCCACCTCATTTTAGGGTTACTAATACTCCCTGGGCCCAAAAAGGGTTCTTACCTGCCAATTAACAGTGTAGTACCCTCATCTTCACAACCTTCTAACAAATCAGAAATGCATAAGCTCATCCCTATAAGCATATTAACAGAAATTGACAAATTAAATGAATAGAAGGCTAATCCACAATACATACCCTGTTGATGTCTTGTCTAGCTCCTTTGTTGATAAGGTTATGGTAATCATAGAAACATGTCGTGTTGTTTCCAAGCTGTCAAACAAAAACAAAGTATTTGATTCATTCATGTTGAAAGCCATTGAGGGAGAACTTCACTTCTGCTCTATAGCTGCTGCATTTTGGTGCACAAAGGACACAGATACTAGGTTACTACCTAAAAATGAGAAAAAATGAAAATGGCTGTGTTCTGGTTAGAAAAGAGCACATACGGAAGGAGCCCCTCTTCAAGCGGTTCCCACAGATCAGTGATGTCAGTAGATCCGATGGCCGTATTTTGATGCAGGTTAGCAATCCTCCTCTGCATAGACTCCACAATATTGCTCCAACATATCAATATTAGTGCGCAAAACAAGACCACGAACATGTCATAGGCTATAGAAACATCTGTAGTGAAAGAAAACTGGTGATACTTTTAAAAGGAAGAAGCTACTCTTAAGTTAAACAAACAACTCCCATGCTTGAGAAATTTTACAGTGGTATCCAAAATAGAAGGTCATATCAACAAAAGTCATGACCGAAAAACCTTGATTATTTCTGCAATCGTGACAGTCTTGTTAATGGCCCGACCCATTGCCTTCAGAACAATCTCTGATGATCCCTTCTCCTGTATATCAAAGCCAAAAAGAACCAAACAATATTACAACAGCTGAAGATCAAATGAAGTCAGGTTCCACAGCATGATTTCTTCCTGTTGTAGAAAACCCTGATCTTGTGAATTGACTAATCATTGCCTCAGTGCTAGACCTGTGATACTGCAAGTACCACATGATAACAATAAAACCATCAACAGGGCCAAACCATCAGTTTCAATACAGAAGTGTTCAACAATACTGGTGTGCACTCTGATCTGTGAAAGATTAAGCACCCTAAGACAGGTTACAACCCTGACACAAAGTATCTAAAAGGTATAACTCATGAAGGTTAGAAACCCCATGGGGCTTCACAGTACAGAATGTGATTACATGTGTTCAAGTAAAAGAGAAGTGGTGCCTGCATTCATTGCTGAGTGTCCAAACCTCCAACAGTAAGAACCATATAGATGAGATTGCAGAGAGAGTTCCACAATGACAATACTTCTTGTTGAGTGTTGTCATAAGCTTATGAGAGTCACTCACAAAGTGTCAGACCATCACCATCATTATGAAAAGCAGTGACAAGGTGCCATGACATTAATTATATCAAGGTGATAGCAGAGAGAAACTCCACAAAAGCATGTAATTTAACCAAAAATTGTTATTTGAGTTTGTTGCAAACCAAAATGTATGCAGCAAGAATAAGTGCAGTCATAACCTTGTGAGCATCACTCATAAGGTATGAATCACATCACCTTGACCATGAATGATAATGATCAACTGCCATTACTACTCAACAACTTCACACCAAAAGTGGGTTTGCAAGTTAAAACAATAGTTAAAAAATTAGGGCACAAATGATAAAAAAATCAGTTCTGTTTGCATATCCAGAACCAACAGGAAGATGCAGTCATGCTCTCGGCTTGCACAAGAGACATTGCTAAATCCAAAAGTCAATTGTATCCTTGTTAAAGTTGCAATAACCATGTAAGGATAAGCTTTATTTGATTTTAGCTTACCCATATACAAGCAAGCATCTAAGCTAAAAGAAATAGAGAGGCCTGCCTAGAGGGTAGTGGTTGGGCCTCCTGCACTCTGAACATAAACCCCTCCAGGAGTAAAAGTTCCACATGCCATATCTCCTAACATACAAGAAACACAAAACAGACGAAAGGATATACCATAGTCCATGCAGAAACAGGCACCAACACACTGCAAAAGCATATGCTCTAGTGAGAGAAACAGAGTAAAACAGTAGAAGATTATGACTCCTGAACCTAAGATTTATTTGCATAACTGCAAAGTCAAGTCATAGCATGGAAGAAATGGATGGTTCTCCAAGAACCTAAATCCCTCGGAATATTACTATACAGGTCAGAATCCCAAACCCCACAACAAAAACATGAAAGGATATACCATAGCCCATGTTGAAAGAGGCAACACACTGCAAAGCATGTGCTCTAGTGAGAGAAACAGAATAGACTATATGACTCCTGAACCTAAGATTTTATTTGCATTACTGCCAGAGCCAAGTCATAGCATGGAAGAAATGGATGGTTCTCCAAGAACCTAAAGCCCTCAGAATAATGATACGGTGCAGGTCGGGATCCCAAACCCCACAAGAGGAGGTGGCCAATAGAAAAAGAAATGTGAAGGATAAGACTTGAACCTGAGAGGGATGATTGCTTATGCTATTATAAGATGGACCTTATATCAGGCAAGACATGCAGCAAGGGAAGCCACAAACAAGGGGCGAGATACTAGGGTATTTGAAAGAAAGAAGTGCGTCATAAAGAACAAGTGTGCCAGTTAAGTCCCAAACACCTGCAGAAGCGTGGTGGCATAGGTGATATAGTTGCGCATCTTCCCTTGTGTGGTCACACGGATTTCATTCTCGCTGATCGGAGTTTCAGCGCGTGGCTTCTCCACTCTTTGGTATCGATCCATGCTCTGTAACGTTTCTCACTTCTGTCACGGCTTTTGTGACAGATAAATTAAAATAAAAGTAAAAATTCGGTGATTAAGCTCCACGTTAACCTATCCAGCCAATTCGAACGCAAGAGGAAAGTCAGATGGCATGGCGGCAGACTATCACAAGAACAACAGGGGCCTACAACTTCCAAAAACCAAAAAAACGGTAGAGTTTTTTTTTAGCACTACTTCCTGAAACCAAATCAAAGGGATGCGAAACGATATAGCAATTGTGTATGGGAGCGCGAAAACAAAAAGGAAGAAAAAATAAGGAGGGACACGATTTACCTTTCAAGAGCGCAAAAATCCCGATAACAGCAGCACGGTGCTAACTATAAAGAAGCCATCCGACCCGCAATGTCCCGAGGTTATCGATAAGGTGCGAACCAAATGAAACGGGAAAGAAATAGGGGGAAGATATGGCACAAGGAATTCGACGAAGAAGGGGGAAAAAATGCGAACCGAAGAAGGAAGCACAGGAAATAAAAAAAGAAAAAAAGAAGCAAGAGCACGAAACCGGCACTTGCCGAAAGAAGGGCTGAAAAAGCTAAGACAAATGGAGAAGAAAATAGAGAAAAAAATAATACATATTCTAGGATTCCGATTTGCACATAAAACTCCAGTAAAAGACACGCAACGTAGGGTATAAGGGAAAGCAATGACGACGACGGGAGGGCAAAGAAGGCAAGCGCGGGCACAGCAACGACGAAGAAGAAGTTGGACAGCAACAACAGCAGCAACAGCAACAGGGCGCACTTGTGCGACGACACAGAGGTGCCTATTCCGATTCCGCGGAATGGAAACTAAGCGCAGAATGGTCATCCTGCACAGCTTTTTACAATCTGTATTCTGCTTTTTCAGGCTTCCGAATGCGTATTTTGATCGTACTGAACTGGAAATTCCAAGGCCAGAAATTATCCCCCAAACCCTTCCCTCCCCATTGGAATTGGTGCTTTGTTGGCTTTAAGGGGAGAGAACGCATAATGACATGTACATAGTTTGTTTTGTCCTTTTTATGTTTTTATTTTGATTTTGATTTTTTGGTCCGTTCTTAGGGCAGACATTACACAACTAAGCTGCTTGTTTTGCACCCCCTCTATATAGAAAAAAGAATTACCTGAACCCTTTTACATTTTTCTAGGAAAAACAAATTCAACTAAAATTTTCTGAGTTGGGTTTTAGGTAATGTAAAACTTTTATCAATTACATTTTGGATTTTTTGGGTTTTTTAAAGTGAAGAATTGAAGAATTTTGCAAAAAAAATTGATTAAAAATTGAAACAAACTCTCCAATACGTTGGTTTTTAAAAATAAATTATTTCATACATTTTCTTTCTTTCAGCTTCAAGAATTAGTCAATTTGTTGTGCAACAGAATTGCAAGGAATATTGTAGCCCTCTTGCGAGTAACCATGTAACAATTTGCTTCCACCAACATGGATGAACTTCTGATGACATCCATGGGTGGTGCTAAATTGGGTACCTTAGTACCCACTCTCTCTTGGAAAGGTGAACGATAAAAGACAAACCCATTATGAGTATGCAAGTATAATTAATCACAACTTTACAAATCCCGATTTATAATGAAAAAAAGAAATTCAAATGCTCATTTTAAATGGCATATTGGAAACATGAATACATAGTCCAAAGTTTCAAACACACTAGAATTGCATAGGTTTTGAATTCCCTTAATATGTCAGGTAACCCGTTTAGCCTTAATTAAAACTGATCTAAAATAATCCCAAGTCTTTACATATAACTAGCAACTTCAAGGTAATTTATTTGGAACCAATGGAGGACAGTGCAAAGGGAAAAAATATGTGTATGTGTGTGTTTTTTTGAATCAAAGTGGGGAAGAAGGAAAGGGGGAAAAAGAGGAAGAAAAAATGGCATAAAAGCAAGTAAGGTAGATAGGCCGGTGAGCAAACATTTAAGAAATCAAAGGAGGTTAAATTTTCACACATTGTTTCTCTGCTTCTGAACTTTAAAAAAACATTTGTAGCCTTCTGCCTAGTGCTTTCAACACTACAAAAACTATTCAATTCAATGAAGGAATGGGGAAAATATGGGATGTTTGGTGTAAGAGGGTTCAGTGTTTGATTATAGGTGAATTAAAATAAATTAAGATTTTAAGTTAAAAAATATTTGATCTTTGATTCTAAAATACAAACAAGTTTTTTTATAAAGCCCTAGTTAGCCTATTCATTATCTTTTTAATCACTCAAATCAAACTAAAAATGAGAAAGATATGAGGCTGGAACTAGAGAGGGGTCTAGAGTTATTTTTTCAAATAAAATTGAAGCAAACTATCACTCATCAGTCTTTCTATGTTTTCTGTGTTGTTCCTTTGCTTCTGCTGCTCAAAGAACATTTGTAACTCTTCAATTTGTGTGTCTAATGACATGAAGATCGCTCAATTTGGTTAAGGATTGAGGAAAATATTGAAAAGTGTTCAATAATAAACAACTGTTCAGTGGTTGATGGTTTTTACACTAAACTTCTTCATACAACCAAACACCAAACTGAAGAAATTTGCAATGGCTAGTACCTTTGTTAGTTAGGAATAGAGAATACTTAGTCCTTACAAGAACACATTTTAGTGCACGATTCAAGATTCAAGAACTTTGTCCGAAGGGGCAAAATTTGTGTGAACTTCAAGCAATTCTTTTGTGGTCAATAAACGGAAAATTATGTATTGTATATGATGCACCATTGGTAAAAAAGAGTACATAATTCAAGGATATTAAATGTGGGGGTGTTGGATTGGCTGATACTTTGAAACAAATGAAAATTTATAGCATATACGTAGGTGATACACTTGGCCAAGTCAGCCCAATTGTTTTTTTGGATACAAAAAGGCAAAGAGCAGGTGTCCAAAATGGGGGCACCCCCCACCCCCCACCAAAAAAAAGGGAAAAAAAAAGTGTGCATGTGGTGGGGGGAAGGGGGGGGAGAGGGGTGTACCTATATGCTTCAGCGTGACAACAGCTGGCTATGACTAAGCGTATCCCATAGAGTGGGGGGCTCCCTTGCTCATCTCATTGGTGGATTTCGCAATCGGACCAATCAGCATCCAGTACTTTAGTTGCCAACCAATCAAAACTTAGTAATAAAATGAAACACTGTTCACAGAATGGGAGTTCCTAGCTGCTCTTACACGTTACATAGATTACCTGCATTTTTTCGGTTTCAGTAAAAAGGAAACTTTTGTTTTGTTTTTGTTGGGTTTTGTTTTTTTGGGCTTCGGCTTTGTGTACCTACTCATTCGGTCATTTGTTCTTTTTGGTATTCTTTACATAGACGAGTACAAATTCAAGGATCATAATTGGAAGATGGGTCCAAATTTGACTCCAAATTCAAGGAACACAATTGGAAGATGGGTCCAAATTCGACTCCAAATTCAAGGAACACAATGGGAAGATAGGTCCAAATTTGAGGAACACAAGTGAAAGATGGGGCTGTGAAAGCTGTCTTAGTGTTGTTTTCATGGGTTGGAAGATGGGTTGTTAGTGTGTGATATTCACTACTTTTTCTTTTTTTTTTGCGGTTTCAAATTTTGCAACTTGGTGAAATTTTTTTTCAGAAAATGAAGAAAAAACATGATTTTTTTTGGATTTTTGGGGGGTCATTTTTTGAAATAAAAATAATTAAATTAGTCACACCTAGACCTAGGCACTTCTTAGGTTGCCACTTGTAAGAGCACTTTTGTAAAAATGCTACAACACAATTAGGAGAATTGCCATTTAATGCTAATTAATGTTGGGGACTCTCCTTTCTAGTGGACCTACTTGAGGAATTTGAAAAAGAAAACCTTGATGCTTGGCAAGTGTTTTAATGTTTCATTATTATATTCAATGATTTTTTCTGACACATTTTGTGGGGTTTTTAAAACAAAAACAATGGCAGAAGTGTTTTCTAGTGTAAATTCAACTAATTTTACTATTTAAAAATCCAATTTTTTATATCACAAAATTTTAATTAAAAACACTGATTTGATTAGATGTGTGAAGTAGCTTCCTAAACAGGGATGTGCAGAGTGAGGTGTTTAATGTTTTTTCGGGCAGATTTTCACCAAATGGATTTTAAAAATTAAAATGGCAAAAAACAAAATCTGGGCTTTTTGCTTGCCATATTTCTAGTTTTTGAAAAAAATTAAAAATTGCCAGATTATAAACTAAGTTCCAATAGGTAGCCAAAAACATACAAGGATTCTTTTTTTGGAAATTTCATTTTTATTGCCAAATCTGACCAAATAAATGAATAACCCCACCTACTTAAATGGAAGACCTTCCTTGCAACTTGAAAGGGCCCAATCCTCACCCATATGTATGCTAAGTTGGTATATATTGTACTCCTTGATTGGATTCGGCAACAAACTGTCAAATAATTAATTAAATTTTAAATCTTAACTTTTGCACTTGGTTTTTTAATTCTGAAAATTTTGGCAGGTAATGGTTATAATAAATAATAATCACATTGTTGTATGTTAATGGGACAGTTTAGTATTTTAAAATTGTCTTGAGTCTCAAATTCTGCAGTTCAAGTTGAAAACTTGCATTCTTAGTTTATTATAATTACAAAATTTCAGCACAAATAATAAATAAAAGTTCAAAAATTTGACAAAATAAAAAATAATTTGATTTATGCCAAAACCATTCATGTACTATGATATATAACCTATACTTGTACAATTTGACTCGTATTAATTAGTTTGGTGGGAATCTCAAATTATTATATATATATTTTTTGGTGTCATAAGTATCATTGATCACAAAAGAAAATTATTCATGCTTTGAACAATACCCAAATAGATATATTGCAGTCTCCTCCTTTGGGGTTGGTTATATAGGTTACAAGAGTAAAACTTAGGGCAAAGGATATGGAATAAAGTGAGGTGCTATTGGGAACATGCTGCAGAACACATTGGGAACTTGGGAAACAAAGAGGGGAAGGGGGGGGGGGGGGGGCAGGGGGGGGGAAACAAATTGAAAAAAAGTTCATAATTAAACAAGTAAAAACCAATGTTGCCTAAATATATCGAAAATTCCGGATATGAACGTGGATAGTACCTGGATATGCATGTAATCATATTTGGAATTTGCTTTTTTTCAAATATTCATACATATTTGGCATAAAACGATCATGCAATAACTAGTGTTCATCCATATCCAAGCAAAAATTGCCGGTACCAGTATGCACGTCCAGGGACTCATGGATGAATATGCATGGATATGCATAATATGAATATGCATATGCATATTTGACACATAGCCGGTGCATTTTGACATATGGTTGGTTAAGGATTAGGGATTAAGGATAGGGTTAGATCAAGATGGAGCTCGTGACATTCAAGGTTTAATGTTTTACATTTTGTGGAGTGCAAAGTGTGAAAGTACTATCAGCAAAGCTCTGAGCACAACATGCAAAGTGCATATCATTTGTAGACCTTGGTTAGACTTGTGATTTGTGATTTTTTGCAACAAAATTTGAGTATGAAGTGTTTTCTATCTTCTCATCTTCTATGTGTGGTCTTCTTCTCTTCTATCCTCCTTGTTTCAAGTGTAGCTTTTCAGCAATGCATCATGCTTACAATGTTTTTTGTGAGGTGAGAGTGTGAGCATGGTTTGAGGTATGAATTATGAACATTTTATGTAAGGTGTGAGCATGTGAGGTCAAAGGTTCCTTGGTAGTTGTTGCAATCTCCAAGGCCTTATCTTTCATAGATTTTGTTATTTCATATGCCTTATCCTTGGTTGTTTACAATGTAGACCCAAACCTTTCCTTGGTAGCTCTTGTAGTTTTGGAGGCCTTCTCTTTTGTAGATTCTTCTATTTCCAATGTCTTATCCTTCACTATCTCAATAGATCTTACCTTCTCCTTGGCAACACTTTTAGTCATAGAAGCCTTCTGTTTTGTTTCATCTACAATTGAACCAACTTTCTCTTTTGCTTCTCCAACTTTCTCTTGAACATTTTCAATAATCTCACTAGTATTTTGCTACACAGTTCCAAAGAATTCAACAACCTTCTACTTCAATTGTTCCAAAATTAAGCCAACATTAAAGTATATTCCTCTTGAGCAACATCATATTGAACTTCATCTTTTGTAACTTCATCATCCTTAGGTGGCTTTTCAGTTGATGTTCCCAAGGTTGAGGCAACACAATCCTTGACTTAATTAACTTTTTTTTTGGTAGCTTGAGCTGTCTCATTTGTGTTCTTTTACTTCACTTGATTATAAGATAATCATGTTTAAAGAGGTATTGGAATTTAAAGAGGTCATTCCTTTGTGTTATGGGTAGCAAAAAACAATTGTTTTACAGCAAAAGGTTCTTAAAGTTGAGGTATGGGCAATTGTAGAAGCATTCACATCTGTTTTGAGTTGTGTTGTCATTGCATGTGTGATGAACCAATCATGAGGGCACTAGCTACTGTCTGATGTTTTTAATACATGTATCAATTTCACACTAAATTTGGAAATTAAGGTTGGACATGCTACTAATGTTTTTCATGCTTTAGATGCATTTGATGTTAAGCTTATCATCTTTCAAAACAACATGCGAGTAGAAGTTGTTAAGGTCATCAAACTTTTTTTACAATTTCTGCAAGCCTATGATTCACATCAGGTACATAATATGGTCATCCTTATGCTTGATCCTAGGTTCTAGTATTTGTGGGTTGTGGAAAATTATGTGGGATGTGGGGCTTGTATTTGTCTTGTTGCAGAGTATGATGTAAATACAATAATCTCTCTTTTAATGATTGTGTTTGAGGTACTAAACATTATTGTCCAAGCATGTGTAGAAGTTGTTGGATCTGTTGCTGGATTTGGTCACTCTATTGAAAAAGATAATAATATATTTAATGTGGGCATATCTATGGAAAAGTCATCATGTACATTTGTTGTTGTATAATTGTTTTTGTTCAAAAGGTTATCTATATCCTTTGCTACATGTGTTGATCCCTTAATTTGGTGGTAGATTCATGAAACCCAATTCCCAAATGTTAGCTTCCTTGCTAAACAAATATCGGGAATTCTAGGATCACAAATTGAAATTGAACGTGTGTTTAGTCTTGCTAGTGGGTTGACAACATTGAAAGGTTGTAAGTTGTAAGTGGGTAATTTACACCAAATCATCACTATGGTGAAAAACTAGCCTAACAATCCTTGTTTGAATTGTTCACAACATAAGGATTTGGCAGATTTTTTGAAAGTTGAATTTGTATTGGCTAAAGATAATTATGATTTGATTGAGGAATCAAATTCTTTTGAACAATTGAAGCTAGATAAGGATTAATTTAACATTGGCAAGGTGAACTAAAAAATTATTGTTGTCTTTGGGATTACAAAACTTGAATGATAGTTTGCACTTTGAATTTCATTTGAACTAACATTTTGGTCTCTTTATTCATGTAGAGGTTACTTGTGGAGTTCATCAACAATAGGGATGGCTTTTGTTGTGTTGGGTGTGTTTGTGGGTTAGGTGGGGTGTGGTTGGGGTAGGAAACTTGTGTTGCATTGAGCAAGGTTCTTTAAAGAACTAGGGTTCAACTCCCCACAAGTTATTGGTTTTTTTAGATGTTTTCTAATGTTCTAGTGGGGTAAGTCTATGATTGGAAATTAATTCCAAAAGTTGGGATGTATTCCTAACCTTTATACATATCTTGTGATTAATGTGAATTTGAAAACTGGAAAATAGATATGTACCAAAATGAAAAATGAAAATAAAATACATATTTATCTGGTCAACTATATTCGTAATTTTTTTATTGTGCATATCCTTATGTTATAATTTTTTGAAGATTATTCCATATGGATAACTTGAGAAATGCTTAAAATCTTCATATTTGAGCGACACTAGTAAAACATGGTGTTAAAAACTATGACCCCTTTTAATCATTGTTGCAATAAAGTTTGAACTAGTGTTGGAAGCTTCCTTGGTTTGCAATGTTAAACCTAGAAGTTCAGGTCTTTGTGACCTAGACTCCAACTGGCACCTATTGGTGGAATTAACTTTTTTGTTAAAACTAGAATCAAAACCAAGACCATAAAAACACAACATTGAACACAAGTTCAAATCCTTTAGGTAGGCAAGTTGAACTCTTTTAAAAACTTGATAAGTATGTTGAACTTTATAGGTGAATGATGAGTTTTAATAAGTTGAAGAATCTATACAATCGTCAATTTTAATTTGTTGTAACATTTCATACCCACCCCATAATTGGTCCTTGGGACTGTGTAGTGTACATGGAACCAAACCTAGTCTTTAAAACGATCAAGCTTTTGGAATTTGAATTATTTTCAATGCTGCCACACAGAATATCAATGTTCGATACTAGAATTTCAAGGTTTAGAAATTTAAGAATTGAACTCAAACTCACACTTGGGAAAATTTATTATTTAAAAAGAAAGTGTTTAAGAGAAAAACAAGCAGCCAACATTGAATCTTCTGATCTTGGTTTTGACATTTTAAATTATTTGGAGGTTTTAGGATTGTGGGTTTGAGCCTGGTTTCTCAAATTTTAAACCTTGTGGTTTCAATTTTGGCACGTTTTTCCAATTCAAGAACTTGTGAGCTTGGTTTGAAAACTGGGTTTGATTTCATGTACACATAACACAATCCATAAATCTAAAGATTATATAAGTATTGAGTTTTACAACAAATTAGAACATGGTATTGTATAAGTACAAAAACTACAACTAAATAAAACTGATCACTTATAAAGCTCAGCCAACTTGCTAACCTTTCAAGAAAAAAAGTTTGAACTTGCTCTCCAAGAACCTCAAATAACCTAAACTTGTGTGTTCAAAAGTTTTTATTTTTGGGGTTCTGATTTTCATTCTAGATCCAGCAAAAGCTAGTTCCATGGTCTAGTTCTTGGGCCAAACATGTATTGGCTTGAATCCATGTCACAAAAATTTGAACCTCAGGTTGAATCCTGCAAATCGAGGAATTTGCCAACTTTAGTTTGAACCAACCTTTAGACCCTAAACCATATGCCTTAAACCATACAACTTTCACAACCTAACCCAACATATAAGAATGGGACTAAACAAGCATTTTAAGGAGGTTGTGAATAAATGGTTTTATGAAATAAGGAACAAAATATTTCAATGAAGTTGTAGATTTCGTCACATTGCAGAAAGATTGAGGACATAATGATTCTGTGAATCTTTCAAACCAATTAGTCTTCCAGAGACTAAGAAGCCCCTAAGATCCATAATCTTGAATGAGTAGTTCTTTGACAATCTCCATTACAATGCATTCCCCTTAACACTGGTAGCATTGTGTATACCATGGTTGTGAAGTGAATCACATACATTTATACATAACTATAATCTTGTTTGCATATGCATCTATTTTACCATCCTTTTTTATAGTTATGGTCAAAGAACATGCAAATCAATCTACCATAAAATAAAAAATAAAGCCCTTGTTTGATACCACAAAGGTATTGGGTTCAAACTTGCTAGTGCGCATATGAAAGACCTAATATGTCCTCTACCACTGGTGCACAACAATGAAGGACACACTTCCTTGACCTCTTGAACAGAAGAAAACATCAGACCCAATAATAAGAACCATTGTAACTGCAAACTTGCAGTTACAGGTCAATTTGCACATGAGTCACAAGAGGTAATATGCTCCAGACTGTACTCAGTTACATAAGAAGTCCACATGAATTAGTCAGTAACCAATCAACAAAATTGTACTTCCAAAACTTTTCCAGCAAACATGCAGCAAATTTTGTCCCAAAATTGTGTGTGAAAGACACTAAGGTTCCTGCAATTCCCTGCATATGCTATGTCTGAAGAAGTGTGCCTGCTTTCAAACCTACCTTTTAATATTTGATGGTGTACCAGAGCTCATGCACTAATACATAAAACCAGTCATATGAGTATCCAGCTGCTTGAAGCAAAGGTGTAGAGGGATGTGAAAGATTTCATGCAGTTGGGCCTGCAAGAAACTTGCCAGGATACTGTAGCAACTGCATCAGGATATCCAAATAAAACTGACCAAAGGTGGTGCTCAATGTTATCCATCTAGTGGACAACAGAAGTCACAGAAATACGGATCTGTCACTCAGTAAGGATGATAGCGGCGTGTCCCCCCAACCCCGGATGCTGGACCACCGCTGCTGCTGCTGCCACCCTGTCGATAAGGCAACAATCCATGGCCAGCTCGACCCCCTCTGTAAGGTACAGCACCTCCTTGGAGTCCACCCACAGGTTGTTGTCTGCATCCACCCACCATCAGAATTAATTCCTGACATGAACTCATTCGAATGATGGCTTGTGGCAACTCATCTCATCCTACAGCATCTGATTTGGCTTCAACCTTACATGGCTGGGGGGCATGGGTTGTCTTGAGTTGTCTTTACGTGCACAAAGCCAGAGTATTACAACAGCTTCTCACTAAATTCTTTGCAGTTGTACTGAGAAACACTGTAAGAAATTCAACCTTAAAATATGGTATACTCACCACACATGCTAAGGTGATCAATCATCAGTTCAAGTCCCAGCATGCATGCGGGCAATAAGCATAAACTCACCTCCTTATTCATGCAAAAGTAAAAAAATCAGATCATTGGAAGAATATCAAGAAGGATGTGAAAGAAAGATCCTTACAAGACATAGCCTACACGACCATCTGGTAGCATCATTGGCACCATTGTCATGCCTGCTGGTGCTGGTCCACGACCATAGATCATTGGCTGCAACAACATTCAGAATGGTCACAAATTCAGCATGACATGTAAGACTAGAAAGTTGTTTTAAAAATCTTGGTGACTGCACCACAGTTGGCAACATAGGAGCAATAGACATGCAGAGATTGTAGGCCAAAAGACTGCACCGTTTAACTATCTATAACCAACAAGGACCTGAAAAAAATTGAGGGTACAAGAGGACTTATGCAGACCTGATTATAGACTCTGGCTGGACCATAGGCAGCATTGTTATAAATATCAGCACCATAGCCATAGCCACCCCGAGCCTGGTACTGAGGGAGGAGTCCTGCCCGGTGTGGAGGATAGGCAGGTTCCAGCCCCAATGGCCTCTTGTCAGCTGGAGGCTTTGCTAAGGAGGTCTCAAGAACACGGCCTGTAAGACACAAACAGAATATAAGGCATGTATTTCCTGTGAATTGTTAATACTAACAATGGAGGTATGGGCACAAGAAGATGTTTACCTTCTAGCTCATAGACCTCAGTTTTTTCAATTGCTTTGAGGGCACTGGCTCGGTCACTAAAATGCACAAATCCAAAGTCACGCTTGGCTTGCCCAGGCTTGCTGGAAGGTAAGACAACCTTTGTGACTTCTCCATGATGTTCAAATAGCTTCTGCAACTGCTCCTCAGTGACAGAATCTGGTAGGTTGCGAACATAAACCACCTTTACCTGGAAATGCATCATATCTGGGTCAGCAAATACTGCAACAACATCCTGATCCTCATATGAAAGTGTGGGATTCATATGCCACTAGGATGTGAAGCCTCTCAATTCCCCTAAAAGTACCAATCCTAAGATTGCTCATGTTCAAGGTCCAAGTAAAGAGGCCTAGTAGATAATGCAAAAAACAAAGGCTCATGTCACTAACACAAACCTAAGACCCTACAGCTTCATCACATCAGGACCCAAAGACCTTATGTATTGCAGATAATTGCAGCTCAAATTCACCATCACATATCTCACTCTACTCCCACTAAAGTTCAAAATCAGGGGTATTGGACTCATTGCTACCAAACCAACCTGCACTCAATTGAACTAAAAAACTGAGTTACTTGTCAAGGTGTGCAGATCCAGAGGGTCTCAAACAAATATTCCTCCTAGCAATGGAACCCACCTGGGACATGGTAGAGGCATCAAGCCCACTACGGGGATCAGCCCAACTGATAGTGGGGGCATTACTTCCCAGCCGGAAACTTGGCTTGGACATGACTCTTCTTGCATGCTCTGCACAGGCATGGTTGTAATACTCCACAAAAGCAAACCCGCGATTTCTACCTGGATTCTTTGGGTCCTGCCATTCAGTTGCTTCAGCAAACAAGATGGTTTCAACCAAGAAATACTATTACCATGAGGATGCTTGATCTTATTTCTCCCAGAACTGATCTGACTGCTGAAAATAGAACCAGTAGGGTCCACAAAGAAGAGCAGGAAAGAAAGGTTGTGAGGGGTTTTCATCACCCTCACAAAAAGAAGGGAGTATCACTTGAGAAAATCCAAGGCTAGGCATCTTCAATCTGTGGCTCCATTGAAAGCAGAAAAAGGCCAAACTTAAACTATCTGTACCTTCAGCAGCTCCACGCTCTGTATTCCAGGTCCTTGTTCAGCAAGGGTTTTCTCAAGCTCCTCCTTTTCCCAGGCCTTTGGAATGTTTCCTACAAACAACCTGTGCTTCGATTGTGAGTGAGAAAATCTCAGCTTTCGGCCCTGCAGCAACCATCCAAAACATCAGGCTCCCTCTGGCAACTCACTATGGTAACTCAAACATTAGACAAGACCAATATGCCACAGCAAGTACATAAAGGGATATAAGGGAATAGCTTATCCTTCAACTACACATCCCCCTCAGTTTGACTGGGGAAAGAAACTCTCACACAGCAATCTCAAGCAGTACAAGATGGAAGGTGATACAGGAAAGCATACGCACCTTGACTTCTGAATCATTCAAAGTCTCAATTGCTTTCTCTGCATTCTTCTCATTAGTGAAAGTCACAAAGGCATAACCCTTGTTTTGACCAGTGTCCTTGTCCTTCAAAAGGCGAACCTGATCAATGTGGAATGCAAATATTAGGAGATCAACTTTCTCTTAAGGGTCATCCACTGGCACATGGCAGGGAAGGCTTCTCCCTGTATTTTTCTTCCAAAGGGATGATCTGACAGGCTATCAAATGACACACATCTGAAGATGATGACAGAAATACTGGATTCTCTGGAGAAAAGAATAATTGAACTTGCCACTCAAGAAAGTTGATAAGTGCCCACATGGAATATGCAGGCTAAAAACAGATAAGGGACAGTATACTGAACCTGTTTCAATACAAGAGAACTAGTGAGTGTTTACAGATATTCAACAAAAGCAGCCCACCTCATAGATGTCACCACAACATGAGCACAGATTGCGTAAGTCTTCTTCTGTGGTATCCCGAGTAATGCCTCCCACAAAGATTTCAGATCCATGAGGTGGGCGTTTCAGCAGCTCACCACTCTTCTCTCCCTCTGTGTCATCCTTGAATTCATCCTTGGTATCATCAATGCTGATAGGCACATCCTCATCTGCAGCAGGAGATTCAGCTGCCATGTGATGCTCACCATTAAGAACATCAGCATCCTGATCCTGATCGTCCTGGAAGCCACTGTGCTCTTCCTCATCAGGAACATCAAGGTCTAACCCTTGGGTCTTATCATCTTCGTCAAACTCTTCATCTTCAATATCCGCACTTGCATCATCAACATCCTCATCAAGGTCGATAGCTCCATCAATGTCAACCTGTTCCTCGTCATGCAGCTCCTCTGGGGATGCACTGCCATCTGACATGGTGGCCTCCGAAGCAAGAATCGCAACCGGTCACCTATATGGAGCTTGCGGTGCAGCTGAGGAGGAGGATAAAAGGCACAAAATTTTGGAAAAATAGGCAGGGCAAAGGAGGCAAGAGAGGACATGGGAAAGGCCACCACAAGGTGGTGCAGTGTGAGAATCTTGCAGGCAATACTGTGAGGGCCATGAGAGACAGGTGAGAAGTATGCCATGATAAGGCAAGGGATGCGGACAAGGAATTAGCTGACAAAAGGCCCTCAAGCAGCTATGTGTAGAAAAAGCCTTCAGAATAGTGGATAAAAATTATAGAGGATTGGCCCACAAGTGCACAGAGAACACAAAGCATTGTCTTATAAGTAGATTGAAAGCATTCCAAATGTCCCAAACCACTGCAGGCTCTTAGAAGCATTAGGGGGCAACTCACCTGCATTTCAAGCAGTCATGGTGTTTCTCTTCACTGCTGTAGACAATCAGGTGTACAGGCCCAATGCAATTATACCCAGAAAGTCAATGGTCTAACACAAGGAAGGAACCCTCTTGACACAAACCCAGGTTCAGTCCTACAAAAACTCCATACCCTCACTCTAATGGACAGCACCATCTATCCTCTCCCAAAGACTTGTCTCCTGAAGATTTTGGGATCTAGCTCAAAAGTTCAACTCATTGTGCAGCATGGTTATAATCAGAGTTTAGAACAAAGAAAATTGATACCTAATGATACAAAGACAGTGGGGAGAAAATCAGTCTGGGATGCAGGGTTAGGTAATCTGCTGAGTCAGATGACTGTCATGGTTTGACAGTTACCTACAGAACTCTGGTAGGGTTTGTAGTCCATCAATACCCAAACACTTAGGGTTCCAACGATGGAACTGAGGCAGAAAACACATGCCGGAGAAACCCTGTAAAACTCTTCACCCTCTTTCTTTATACAACTACAGCTCAAGGACTCTGAACCGCTAAAAACAATACGTACCCCATCACTACCGATCCAAACTCTCCCCTTCATCAATGCCACCCTCCCTGGAAGAAACCCTCTACTGACAGCTTCCCATACCTTCTGCCCCGCAAAATATGAAAGAAAAACAAAACAGAAAAATCCATATAATCCCCAGAAACCAAAGTAGGAGCTTCGCACACCACGACGATGGACAACAAGAAAGCAAACCATGCCACCGAAATTCTCAAACAAAAGATGATATTACAAAACGGTCTACGGCAGCAAAACATCACGAGTACGGAAAGAGTTGGGATACAACCTCGCGGCCGCAAGGACTAAAATGACGAGGGAAAAAAGAAATAAAAAACGGTAGTCGGAAAGAAAGTCTCAACAACGTGAAAAAAAAGGAAAAAAGAAGTTCGAGAAAACTAAAGAAAAACAAACAAAAAAGGAAGTTGAAGCATACCTGAAAGCTGGCGAGAGCGGCGGAGTCGCACTCGTAGTATCTAGTGCACTTTGGCGTGGTTGCCACAGAAAAGAGAGTCGGTTTCCCTTTGCCTTCTGTCCTCCTACGCTAGATCCCCTTCGTCGTTGTGGCGATGGTGGTGATGTGCGCGACGACAATAACAACTCGTTTTCCGACGACGCCCTAGTTCTCTCGCTCGCTCTTTCCTCCTCGCCTTTCGGTAGGTAGGTAGGTAGTTAGCAGGTAAGCCCTAGTTCTCTTGCTATGTAGATAAAATAGTAATTCCAGATAAATAGGTAGGTTGTGACTAGGTGGGTAGGCTGAAAGGTAGGTTGAAGAGTAATTTTAGGAGGTAGTTAAATAATAGGTAGGTACATAAGTAGGGTAAAAAGTAATTTTGCATAGGTGAGTAATGGGTAAGTGGTTAGGTTTGGAGGTAGGTCGAAGAATAATTTTAGGTAAGTAAGTAGGTAGGTAGGTAGGGAGTAGGTGAAAAGGTCGGTAAGCTTGTACCTAGGCTAAGAGTAATTTTTTTTTAGATCCAATTTTTTTCTCAAATAGTTTTATGAGATTTTAGACATGTAGGTTGTTGCTTGTCCCTATGGGGTTAGTAAATAATCTTAAATTAGTTTTTGCTTCCCGACCTGAATTTTTTTTAATTCATTTGGCTTTCCCGCTAGGTTTTTCACAAAAAAAGAAATTATCTCCCTCGATTATTTCAAAAAAAATTTATTAGATCGGATGGAGATTTTTCTTTGCACATCCCCCAGTAATATTCCCACAATAATTGGTTTGTGTGTTTTTATTTTTTGGGATGCGTCTAGAGGGGGAAATACTGATGGTGGAAATGGTAAATTGAGACTCTGGTGACCTTGCTTTACCTAGTCTGGTCAGGGTGAACACACCTTGGGTGAACCAGCACCTACATTGGTAGGACGATAAAGTCTCCAAATTTTGTTTTTTTGGGGTTGCTTTTAAGGTCGATAGGTAGGTAAGTTGGTGGGCAAACACATTAGGGGGTTGCTTTTAAGGTTGATAGGTAGGTAGGTTGGTGGGCAAACACATAAAGGTTGAGAAATTTCTGGAGCTAACCCTCTAACTCGGATGGTCTTGGAGTCCATAGAAAAGTTGTAAACTAGGATTGAGTGCACCTGTGGTTATACAAATTGCATGATTTGGTTAAGAATTGAGTAAGATATAGGCTTCTAAAATAGAAGCAGTTTTGAACTGGAAAAAATCTCAAACAAATGCGACATTTTCATGAGCAAAACACCTTGCATTTGGACATGATGTGACCCTTGATCAAATTGGATGAATGCAAAATCTAATTAAATTTTTGGTGCAAAATTGTTCATCATATATCAACGGGCAAGATACAAAATTTCAAACCTACTATAAGATCTATGGTGTTAGGTGGAAGTTTGTTTGCTTAAATTTTTTAAATTCTTAATCAAGGTGGAGGCATTGCCAATCGAATGCCATGTGTCCTTACACTTCAAACTTCAATAAGATTTTTTGAACTCCTTGTTTCTCTAACTCTCCTCTTTCTTGGTCTTTGTGTTGATATGCTCCTGCAAGCTTTGTTGGGTGCAATTGGTGGTGAGATCTCATTGCTTTTCTTGAAGCTCTTTGTTACTTTTTTTGATTTTTTTCATTGTTTTTCATCATGCTATTTTTGTTGTTTTTCATTGCTTTCAATAGTTCAACTCTAGGTTATTCAAGAATGTTGGTTTTTTTTAGTTGCACATTGAACTTGGGAGAGCTTGGATGTCATTGGTTTCCTTTTGTTACAAATCAAACCTCTTTCTCTTTCAATTATTTGGAACCTAGTTACTTTTGTGTCCCTTTAAAAAAAAAAAATTCCAATCAAGCCCAAATCTTCTTTCTTTTCCAATAGAACCCAAACCATCTCTCCTTTAATCAAATTTAGAACTTAAAACATGAACTTACATTATTGCTTTTAGTCGAACTCAAAACATAGAACACACACACACACTTTCTTTTGCAATTGAACCCCGTTCTTATTTACATTTCTAATACACACACTTATTCTCTCTAAACACATATTTGATTTGATCCATTTGTTTTTTCTTTGAACATATCTTTTTAATTCACATTTTTTAAAAACACACCTTTCTAATTTGCTTGTTCTTTCTCTAGACATCTTTTCATTTTTCATGTTTTTTTTTCATTGTTGTTAGTTAAATCCTATTTGTTTTTTCTCTAAGTGGGTGTTCAAGGAACCCTTTTTCTCTCTCTCATTATTTTGAATCAAACCCCTTTTGTTTTTCTATACATGAATGTTCAAAGAACCCATCTTATTTCTTCCATTAGCATTGGTCAAACCCTTTTCCTTTTGATCTGGAAAAGCCCATTCCCCCCCCCCCCCCCCTCCCCCTTGTTATTGAGTAATTCATCTCTAGTCTTGAAACCTTGCTACAATGTGGCCCATTGCTTGCATTTGACTTCAAGCTTTTGCCTTGGCTTTTATCTATTTATATTATTTATTAATTGTTGTCATCGCAAGATTTATGCTTTTATATGTCAATGGATGTGCCCTTAACCCTCTTAGAAATGTTGATGGAATCTATCCCTTGCTTCCTTGATTAAAATTACAAACTAAGTTGCATTAAAACTTACTCTTGCATGTTTTGTAATCAACCTTTGAGTAACTTCACAAAGGTTTATAGTTAATTTTGTTATCTTTGTTTCTAGTGTGGCAACACAATTCATAGGATAACATTTTAATTTAGATTCTACATTATCATCAACATTTTCTCTTGATTCAACAAGCTTAGTTGTAACACATTTAGTGTTGCAACCACTTGTTTTGCCCTCTTTTCCTCCCCTTCCTTTTTTCTTCTTTTGTTTTTTCCACTACCTCTTTGTCCATAACTTTTTATCACAAAATGTCAAAGTATTCATCACTTGTAACAACATGAGATTGATTATAATCCACTTTAATGATTTCTTGCTTCATTTTCCCTTGTAGGCAAATGTAATAAGGACAACAAATTGTGAATTTAACAAAACTTTCACGAGTTGAAAATGTAGATGTTTGGACTAAAGGCAAACTAAGGTGTAGGTTAGTTACTAAAATATTTAGCTCCTTAGCAACTCCATGAGTTATCCATTGTTAATTGTCATTAGATGCCTTTGAGTTATCATTTTTTTATTTAATGTGTGAGGTGGTGTTGTGTGCATAATACTTGGTTTGGTCTTGTCACCCATTGTTTTGGGATTAAATGGCCAAATTCTTGGAGCCTTAAACTTGCTATTAACATTCTACTCATACAATGATTTGTCAGAAACCCTATGTATTCAATTAACAAGCTTTATTTTGTATGGCTCACAATGTTGATTTTAAACCATAACATTGTCTTTTTATCTTCTAAAGATTATTTCGAAAGGTTTGAAGCAATTCACATTAAAAGACTAAAGGTGAAGGTAATGGTGTATGTGTTGGGTTCATCTTGGTTGGGTGAACACTAGTAACACCTTTGCTCTAGTAGCATTTCTAGTGGTACCTTCACTTTCTTGAGTTTGAATGAAATCTTTTTAAGAAGATAATATCTTGGTATGGGGTGAAAGAATGAATTATATCAAGAAGTTTCAAAACATGGATATCAAATAACTAATTTATTTTGAAGTTTTCATGTCAAAAAAAAATCTTGAATATCTCCCCAAAAAATCTATTTATTTTCATAAAATTTTGTTTTTTATTGTTGGAAATTATAACATTTCTACAAATGACATAATTAGTGTCAAAGTTGCCAAGGTATTACAATATACTAAAAGTGTAGGGTATAGCCTTAGGATGAAGGGATTTCCAAAATAAAGGGCTAGGATAGGTTGGTAACCTAGTCCAACCTCACATTTTGGAAATGTTCCCACCTATGTGTTTTATCCATTGTAAAACATTTTATCATGAATTTAAACATAGGTAAATCACATGGCATATAAAGGGGAGGGCTCTTATGTTGATTCCTTAAGAGTGGGAGGGAAATGAAGGATGTTATATATAGGTGAAAGGTTTACTTCTGAACCTTTTCAAGAATTTCAACCTTTTACTTGGTCTATCATTTCAAATCTCATTATGAAGCCAATAAGTCAAATGGAAGGGTTGTAATTCCCAAAATGGTCTAATAACATACCCATCACATGTGTAAAGAATTGGAAAGATTTTCTTTCTAGTTTCTTTCATTCTTTTTTGCCTTTATATATTTCCATGTTTGTTTTTGACATCTTTTTTGTGTGGTTTATGAGCTCTATGAACTTTCGTCATTTATTTGGAATTTGTTTTTGGTTGTTGTCATTGATTTGTATTTTGTTTTTTTGCATATTCATATAACAACACAAAAACCATCATTGTTGCTTGTGTTTCTTTTGGTTTTTGCTTGGTGATGTAAACATTGTCTTCATTTGTCGTTTTATTTTTGGCTATGTTGTTTGTGTGTGTAGGTGTTTTTTTAATTTATGAGCATTGTGGTGAGAAGAATCAATGTACTTGTTAGCCATCAATAACAAATAAACATTTCAAAACAATGCCCTATGATGGCAATGATGTAAAGCAAGTTCGTTTTTGAATCCATCTTCTCTTTAAGTGCATTGTTTATTCTCGTTGGCCATATAACTAACTTTATCATTTGTTTTGTCCATTGCTTGATTCCCCTTTTCCATAGCTTGTTGTATATTACTTTATTGCAAAGGATCTGAGGAAAATATAATAGAAGGATCAAGTTCAGTAAAAAAACTCAACTCAAAAACATAAAGAAATGTAGTCAAGAGATGTGTAACATTTTGCAATTTCATGTTTTCATTACAAACTTGTATGTGGTTTTGCAATTATGAAACATTGCGGCAGGAAGAAATTAATGTACTTGTTAGCAATCAATAACGAAGAAATGCCTCAAGATGATGTTATGTGATGGCATTGTAAAAGAAAAAGATTATTAACATATAAATGGGGAAGGAGGGGGACAATTTTTTTTGCATTTGGGGTGGGGGAAAAGTGGGGTTGGGTTGGCCCCTTTTGATATAGAAGTCTTAATTGTCAAAAGTTATACAACTCTGAAATTTAATCACAATATGGCACAATAAGTTTTGAAAAACCTAATTGAACAATTACCCATAGTTCTTTCAAATTTTATCATGAGTTGGTGAAAATTGAGCCACACATGCCTACTTACATATGTAAACCCATGCCACTTAGAGGATTAAAAAAAAAGAACTTGTACAACTCCAATAATTGATCACAACATGCCACAAAAATTAGGAAACCTTTAGTTGAATAATTGCCCATAGTTTTTAATTTGATTAAAATTTGGTGAAAATCAACCCACAAGTGCTTAATTACACACATAGACCCATGCAATTTAGAGAATTGAAAAAGTTCAAAATTCAAAATAACTTATACAACTTTGAATATTTTCATAAAACAACATGATATATATATATATAACAAATACCACTAGCTTTAGGAATTGAACCTAAGAGGCCCACTAATCATGGTGTTGGACCCCCCCCCCAAGTAATATACAATTTATGTAAGTACTAATTAATTAACAAAATATCTATGTAGATTTGTTGTGTAATTTCACAAGTCAAACATGAAAACATATTGTAGCATCTTCACATGATGGACATGATTGATTTGTCCTCTTTTTACACATTACACATAACCTTTTTTATTTTAAAAGGCCTAGTCCACTACATGGAATAATGTAACTTCATGGGATTGGGTGTACAAAAGCCACTACTTTCACTATTTTTTTGGAATAGAAGGAATGCATCACTTGATGAAAGCCTTCACTAAAATCATATTGAACTTAAAGTGTGACATTGCTTTTGTGGACTTGCCAAGATGGGTCATATGTGCTTTATAGATAATGTAAGAGTTTGCCATGGTGTTATCTATGACATCATCCCAAATTTCATATTTCATGACTTAATAATTGAAATAATGTGAAAATCATTTTTTCATGAATTTGTGTTTTTTTTCCATTGGATCTTCTTCATTTAAACCACATATGATGCATGTATAAGTAGAACAAAATATTTTATGGACCTAAATAAAATAAAATACTAAGTCCATTTTATTCAAACTAAAAGTAATGGAAAAAATGGAAATTGGTTTGCTATCATACCAAAAAACTATAGCAAGCTTACTTTAAAGCATGCATATGGTATCAAAGTTGTCAAATTCATCCTCTCTTTGGTCAAAGCATTAGGCCACACTTTCCAATCAATTTTGTAAGTCCTTGTGGCATGCAACCCAACTTTTAAAAGATCCCAAAACAAGGTAAGGCTTGTTTTTGTACCCATCCATCAACCCATAGACAATCTTGTATCCAATTGCAAATTCAACATCTTCATGACATGCACCATAATACAATTCCATTTTTTGCACATACTTGAACTTGGCATAACCAAACACCAAATCTTAAATCCATACTGGCTTTCATGTATTGTTGGATGGGCTAGTATTTTTCAATGTACTTGACCATCATTTCATTCACACAACTCATTTCATGTCTCAACTAAGTTGTTGTCAACTAGATGAATGCATTTTTAAATGTCTTCAAACCTTTTTGTAATCATATGGTCTGCAATGGTGGGAATGTGGAAAATATCAACAAACATTGTTTAATGTAGTTTAGTGTGTGGTATCTTTTTAAAGGCCATGAAAATTAGAACCCCAATGAAAATCTTAAGTTTAAGCATAATAGTTTGGTCCAATTTCCCCCTCCCTTTGTGCCTCCTCCTTCCATTTATTTAGTAGTGTAAATATTGGTCATGACATAGTTTTCTCAAGACATTAGTGGGCCAAAATAATTGAAAAAAAAAGAATTGTGGTTTGACATGAAAGAAATGTGTTTAACCTTTACTCCTCACCTTTCCATATAACTAAGAGAATATAAAAATTGATCCATGAGTTTGGAGAAAAAAAAACTAATTTGAAATAAATGGGGAAATTTTGCAACCTTATGTTTACAATGATGTTGCCATTACACACTTTCATAAATGTGAAACCAAAATTTCACATTGACTAAACCACCACAATACAAAATACACTTAAAATGATTATACAAATTATTGGTTTTTAAAAAAAGATTGAAGAATAAACACAAAAAATTTGGAAGAAAATTGATAATTTTACATAATAAGTGCTTCTTCAAGTGAACATTAGATAAATTGTAAGTGTTGCATCATATCCATACCCCCATACAAATTGTTTTTGGCCAAATTTAGCAAGTTGGCTAAAAAACCTTCATTTTATTTACCAAACTTTTTATTTACCAAATTTCTATTTTTAAAAATTAATTGTTGGACTTCTCTATTCAATTTACACATGTGGTAAAAAATGTGATGGAACCTTAAACTTTTTTTTTTTTCATATCCTATTTATAACCAAAATTCAGTTAAATTATATTATGGATGATTACCAATTCACCTATATGAAAATATGATCAGAAAAGCCTTGCTCCCATATGCCCATGCCATCAATTTTTTTTCATTGACTATATATACCAAAATCCTATATCATAAAAAATAAAATCATGTTTTTTTGAGATTTTAAAGAGCAAAAATTCAACCAAGTTTTTTTTTTTAAATTGTTAAATTTCTATACATGGTTCAAGTAGGTTGCCAAAAACATAGAAGGATATATTTTTTAATTACTATCATATTTAGGTTGTAGCCAAATTTGGCTAAATATTCTTGTGAATCATTATAATTGGGCACATCGCAAAATTGACCAAAAAAATGTTTGAACAAAAAAAACTATTAAAGCCAAGTGTCAATAGTAGAGGGTTTTGGATTGTTGAAAAAAAAAAACGAGAAGGTCAACAAAAGAATGTTTGTATAAAACTAAAGTGTCAAAAAAAAAGTAATCTACCAAGGCCAAGTGTTAATAATAAAGGGTGTTGGGTTGTATTAAAAAAAAACGATTATAAAAAAATGTTTGTATTAGGCTTCAGGTTGCAAAATAATTTAAGGGGCGGCGATAGGGGGGGGTATGCCATCACTCTTATGGTGAAAAAAAATAGGGGTGGGGGGAACATTGCCAACATTTTCGTGGGAATTAAAACTTGAATTACTAATATTTTTGAAGCTCTAGGTAGTTGTTTCATTTGTTTTGTGGATGTTGTGGCCATTATTGAGAACTTGCAACCTTTCGACTTTTTGTTTGTGGTCAACATGGTTGACAACTTCTTCATTACCAATAATTTCAAAGCTTTTGATAGTCTTATTTTATTGGGCAACATTGCCTCATTGGGAGCTTGCATGTTCTTAGTGTTTTTGTTGTTGTCAATGGGTTTTCCTTTGCTAAAGGTTATTCGAGCAAGGTTTGGGGGGGGGGGGGGGGGGGGGGGGGGGGTGGGAGGATTGCCAATCAAAAGGTGCTTGGCAACCAAAAAAACATGGTGAATAAACAAGCGGCCACCATGGAAAACACATAGGAAGGAGTGGGGTTGTGCCATTGTTGATAGTTGAATTCTTGTGCATTTCCAAACATTGGGCAAGGGGGGCATCATCATCATTGGTAGCTCCTAAGCTTTCAATGACTCTTTAAAACTTTTTTTTATGCTTTTTATGTCATCGAAAATGACAAGTCGCAAAATGTTTGTTTTCTATCCAGTTCAAAGGCACTCCTCTTCTTGGACACATGAAAGGGCACAACAACCTTTACATTCCCATTATTGGGGAGTTTCTCCAACAATGTTGTCAAGCCACCATTATTTTCTAAGTATGGTGTTGAACAAGTTAGAGAAACTCTCAACTTCTCTTTGATGCCTTCTTTCCACCCAACTCAACAACTATGCAATATACCAATGTTAGGTGGGTGGTAGAAAAGAAATGAAAACCGACCATGGTTTCAAGCTAGTTTTCACTTTGAATATTTCAAAGTATCATTAAAGGTGATGCCCTTTTTGAAACCCATTCAAAGGTTCTCATTGAACTAATAATTGTTCATTTAAAACCCTTCCACTTTTAATTTTTTTTAATACCATGTCATAGTATTAAAATTAGTAAGGTTATGGTGTCACAATGTTAGTAGCCAGTAGTCAATAAATGTCATTTACTTTGGTAGTTGGTAGTGGTAAGCATGGTTTTTAAAAAATTAAGTTTGCAGAGGCGCCATAGAGGCAGAGTCACCCTTAGCCCTTTTCTTCTTTATAAGGAGAATGTTTAGTGTTTTGAAGGTTTGTTTAACGTTTAAATTTTTTTTTTGGGATTAATCTAATGTTCATTAATGTCTAAGTCTTATGTTTATTTGCTTATTTTTGCATTGCTTTCTTGTTATTCTTAATTGTTTCCTTACTATGCTTTGTTGGTGTTTGTCGACATTCTTTTATTGTATTTTGTTGGTGTTCGTTGATGTTCCTTTGTTGTGCTCTATTGGTGCTTTTTAGTTGCCCCTAATTGTGTTTTATTGTTGTTCGTAGATGCTCCTTTGTTATGTTCAATTGTTGTTCATTAATGCTCCTTGTTATATTTTGTTGGTGCTCATTGGTGCCTCTTTGTTGTGTTATATTGTTGCTTGTAGATGCCTCCTTACTATGCTTTGTTGTTGTTCATTGATGCTTCTTTGCTATATTCTATTAGTGCTTGTCAATGCCCCTTTTTTGTGCTCTATTGTTATTCATAGGTGTATTTTTGCTATGCTCTATTGTTCCTCATTGGCACCTCTTTCATGTGTTTTGTTGGTGCTTGTTGATGCCTCCTTGCTATGTTTTATTGGTGTTCGTTGGCACTTTTGTACTATGTTTTGTTGGTGTTCATTAGTGCCTCCTTGCTATGCTCTATTGGTGTTCATTGGCGATTCCTTGCTACGTTTCCTTACACATGAACACCTTAGGTACCTTTTTGACCCTCGGTGTTCATTGGCATTTCTTTGTTGTGTTTTGTTGTTGTTCATAAATGTTTCCTTACTATGTTTTGTTGGTGTTTTTTGGGTTTCTAGATTGTTACTACCCCCTTGCATTTTTCTTAGTAGGTGTGTGTAGGTGTGAAATTTTCAAATTTTTTTCGATTGCATACATTTTTTAGCTTTCTTCAATAGCAAGGTATTATTTATTTATTTATTTATGGAGTTTCTTTCTTCTAAGTGATTTTTTTTTCATTTTTTCATTTTATTGTTATGTTTTTCATTTTTTGTTGTATTAGTGATATTTCAAATGTGTGTTTTTAATTATTTTAGTTTTATTTAAAAAAATTAGACATGTTTTAGAAAATAATTATAATTTTTTTGACATATTGTGTGCATTTTGTCATGTGAAGGACAAGGAACCCACTTGCATAAAAAATTTCACATTAAAACATATTTTTTCACATCTTTGACCTCAATAATCTTATAAATCTTGTAAATGCTTTCAATTGTAATTGCCCTAGTTGCTTGTAATTGCTTCTATTTTTGGTTTCATGTTTTAAAAATAAATTAGATAACAAAAATCAAAACCCATAATTTTAGTAAAATTCATACTTATTTTTAATTTATCTTCCAACCTATCTAATATTTTGTAAGAAATGGAGTCAAGTCAAAATGAAAATATGATGATAATTGATAGTGAAAATGAAATTGGTGTAAATGAATGGAATATGGAAGATGAAAAATTGAATGGTAGGCTCTAGACAAAACAAAATATAGTAGAAGAAATAACAAATCCTAATGAAAATAATGAAATGGAAAGGAACCTTCAAACATTGCATGCTCAAAGGAAAATATGAAAAGGCCATAATAGGAATGCAACTTGTTGGGCTTTTTGTTGTGTGAATGATGACAGAAAAATTGATCTTGAAAATCTTCAAGTCATGAGATGTTTGCTTTGTTACAATAATTTAATGCATGTAATTAGTCTAAACACAAAAGAAAGAAAGTGACTTATAACATATTATAAGACATATGGTACAATAGTTTTGAGAAAACATGCGGATAGTGATCATGCAATAATTGTCAAAAAAATTGAGGAAGAAATAAATGCTTTAATAAGAGGACCATTTGAAAGACAATCGACAAAAAAATAAAAATGTTTCAAGAAGTGCAATATTTAAGTTTTTTTGGTCAAAGATCTTTTAAAAAACGATGATGAACAACATAAAGATTTTTTACAAAATCTTGGTTTTCTAGTTGTGAAAAATCAATTGCCATTGCAATTTGTGAAAAATGTTTGGTTCAAACATTTAATTTTACTTTTATGTCTTCAAGTTGTCTTCCCTTCTAATTTTTTTTTTCATGAGATATTACCTAAATTGGTGGAAAAAATGAAACATATATATGTTTTACCAAAATTGGAAGATTGTATATCTACAAGTTTGATTTATGGATGTCCAATATTTTGGTTCTTGTGATTTACTTCTTAGGATTTTATTGGTAGTTTAAAGAAGTAATCATTGGGTTATTTGAAGTAACAAAAACTATTGGTCAAGCCTTGGTCACCAATCTTATTAAATTGTTTGATCAATATGGATTGAAAAAAGAAATATTGCATGTGTGAAAGATGAAGGGTCAAATTTAACTACAATGACAATTGCCTTTAAATCAATTGTTAAATGTGAAGTTTCAGGTTTAGATGAAAGTTTCCAATGCACTTTGTTTTGGCCATGTTTTTTCTAAGGAATGTACGTATATTACAATTGATGAAAGGGTTTGCAAAAATTTTAGATTTATTTCTATCAAGTCCACCCAATTAGATTTGTAGAAATGTATAATTTGGCCTAAAAAATTGAAGAAGGGTAGGTAGGAATGGAACAATGCATATTTGAATTTGAACATTTGTCCTATAAAATTGAATATATTAGTGAAGACGAGGTAAAATTGTGATATTTCACAAATTACTTTTCTTCCTTTTTTCTTTTGATTTAAACTTTTTTTTGTTATTCAATTATGTTTGTTGATACATATATAACATTTGTTTAATTTTGGTTGTAGGTTTGTAAGTAAAATCATTATGTTCCAAGGGGCTTTGCAATTCAAAGATGCTATTATCTTTTGTTACAATAGGCTAAATATTGTAAGAATTATAGCAGGGTGCCCCCTCTTCTTACAAGTGGCACATTTTTCAAATAAATGTGGATTGTCTTTTTCCTGTTGTGAATGCATGTGCTTCCAACCAATCTAATAGCCATTGGTTATTGTTTGATGTGGTGTAATTTGCCATTACCTTGTGCTTGAAATGTAGGGAAGAAGTTACAAACCCACATGCCCAAATTAGTTCGATTGACGATGATTTTGGAATTGCTTTTGAGTTAGTTTTGTTTGATACCAATATCAAGAAGGAAGCTTGTGGTATTTTGGAATCATTCCTTCTTTTTTAAGAATATATGAAAAGAAAAAGTCCCGTAACATGTTATGTTTAATGATAGACCCCAAATTTAAAAGCCTTTGTCTAATATCTTCTTTATTGGTTGTGAAGAAGAGGTGAACATTATAAAAGAATACGATAAATGATCATTATATCCTATGCTTTTAAAATGCGATCATTATTTACAAGTAACGGTACAATTTAAACTTGTATGTGCATATCAAATAGGAGATGTAGAATCTAATCTAAATATTTTTGAACAAACTCCCAACACAAGTGAGCCATTGATAGAAGTTGTCACTAAGGAAATGTTGATTTTAGACGTTACCAAGTGGATTCCAAAGAAATCAAGTGCCCTTTTCAATGATGGGCAAAACATGAAGCCATGTTTTCTAATGTTGATTTTTTGGGCTACCAAATCCTAGGGATTGTTGGGTCACAAATTGAGATTGAAAGAATTTTTTTGTTAGGGATACTTACAAACTTGAAGAGATGTCATTTATAATGAAAAAAATTAGAAAGATTGATGTTTGTGAGCAAAAATGAATCACATGATCCTAAAATTGAGTGTAAACCACCCTCCGATTTGGTGGAGTTGATTGAAAAAGATTTAAATTTTGAGGAGTTTAAAGAGTTTGAAAGTTTTTTTGAACATGATGAACTTTTGGACATATAAAATGTTTGCAGAATTTATTTGATTTTCATGTTTTTAAAGAATTTGAATAAAAAATTCAAAATTCAAAATAACAGAACTTTTCATACCCGTTGTCTAAGAACCATCTTTGAAAATCGACTCATATGAACTGTCTGAGAACCAGCACTTTGAAACAGAGGGAAATTTATCTTTTCAATTTTTTGAAACACTCCCCGGGTCTGTTGTAAAAATGAAAATAATAAAAAAAGAACCAGGTTGAGCATCAGAAAAGCTTCTAAAACCCGGACCCGGCGGGTCTCTAAAAAAACCTGAGACCTGCCCAACACTGTATATGACTGTTGTCTTGTCGAATGTTGATCGAGATCTTACACAAGTTGTAAAATCCTCCACAAAGTTATGTCTAAAAATCAACCTAAATTCACACAAGAAGAATTTCACCAATTCTTTTTGTATAGGGGAAGGGCAGGGCCAGAGGGTGTTTATTTGTTTGAATGCATGGGAAACAAGGACATTACCTTGAGTTCCCTGTACTTGAAAACAAACAAATGCATAATGGCCTTACCCTTTCATTGCAAAAAAAATTGATCTATTTTAGGTATTGTTCCAAGTTGGGAATGGACCTGTCAAGGGCACCATACAAAGGTATAAAATGCTTCCCAACACACAGGAAAGTCTTACCTAGGGAGTTACTTGCAAGTTCGACAGAAAAAATTAGCTTTTACATGTAGGATAAAGCGCCAAGGTGAGGGGCATTCTCAAAATAAGGGGCCTAGGACAAGGTGGTGATTGAGGCAGACCCTGACATTTTGGGAATTTCTCTCACCAATGGGTTTTACTCATTGCAGAGCTCAAGATGACCATTACCATGAACTTGACATACAAAAATCACAAGGGAGGGTTCTCACACCTACTACTTAAAGGAGAGAGAGATCTTACATATAAGTACACAGGATTTCCTTCACTCTCTCAAGGAGTACATGTAAGATCCCTCCTCTTTTCTAGCAGGTTATCATATTTAGGCAATAGGTTCCAGTAGGTCACAAAAGTATAGCAAAATCATTGAAAATTTCTACTTTCCTCTCCTACTAGCAACCAAATTTGGCTAATTCCTCTTGTGGATGATTGCCAGTGTGGCTACATCAGAAAATTGACAAAAGAAAAACCTGGTTCTGATGCCTTCCTCATTAACAAAGTAATAGGAATTATTCCATGAAGTTCCCAAAAAATATGAAACTAACAATTCCCAACAACACTTCATAAACAATCCTCAAAATGCGGGGGCTGAAAGAAATGTACATATATTTCTCGCATGCAGGCACAGCCAGCAAATGAGCTATATTGTTTAAGACAGACGGTGCAAAAACCAGTGCTCATGCCTTCATCATTTGCAAAGTACCTAATAGGAAATGTTCCACGATGTTCACAAAAAATCAACTCACAATTCGCAGCAACCTGTAGTGAACATTCCTCAAACTGAGGAACCAAATGAGAACTACCTCATTCCATAGTCTCTCCCTTTACAGGAACACCCAACAAATGAGCTATATTGTTCAACACAGTGCAAAAAAAGAAATATTGATGCTGTCCTAATTGACAAAGTACCTAATAGGAATTGTTCCATGGATTTCCCAAAAATGAATTCAAAGTTCACAATGACACCTTGTGAACATTCCTCAAAATGTGGGACCAAACCAAAACATCATTCCACAGCCTCTCTCTCTTACAGGCAGAGCCCAACAAATGAGTTATATTGTTGTCCAAGACGGCACAAAAAAGCAGTACTGATGTCTTCCTCATTAACAAAGTAATAGGAACTCTTCCATGAAGTTCTCAAAAAATGAACTTGTAGTTCACAACAATAACACCTAGTGAGCATTCCTCAAAATGTGTGACCAAATGAAAACTACATTAGTCTGTAAGTCTCTTCCTTACAGGTACAGCCAACAAATGAGCTATATTATCCAAGACCATGCAAAAAGCAGTACAAATGCCTTCCTTATCAACAAAGTATATTTGTAGTGAAAGATTATGACCATAAACTTGAATCAGGGTGCACAAAAGAAGAGTTACTTGTAGAGTGAAAGAGATCTCATACTGTGACATTCCTAAACATTTGCACCAAGGAGGAATGAAAGGAGTTGTAACGGGGAGCTCCCTCCTCAGTGCTTTTCTGAACTGCAGGAATGAAAGGAGTTGATTGAGATCAGTGAGCCAGCAGAAAAGTAGACAAGAAAGAACTAAAATACTGAATTACTGATGAAAAGCAAAACAGAGAAAATTGAAAAGATGCAGGGTGGGATGGGATGGAGACAGGAATAGAGAGTATGATGCCACACCTCACAGACTAGAGCTGGATGTCGTGTCCAAGAAACTCAAATTATCTCAGAAAAGGTGACAGTGGAAACAGATTGACCCATCAGAAAGCTTTATACCAGCAAATCACATCAGAGGTTTGGACACATTGATTACCTAAAATGATAACAAGTCACTGCTTATTGATGACGATACCCTACTCAAAATTGCAATCCATCCTGAGGTGATTCAATCAAGCTCTGAAGAAAGCTAGAAAAGGTCAACGACCTTTTTGCGCTGATCCTGCTTCCACTTGGGCATCTCATAAAACTGTGTCTGAGTGATCCCAAACAGCTTTTCAAATTCTTCAGAGGACAAGTAAGCCTGTGAACACAAGCAGCCAGTGTGGAACACATTGTCATTCATTCAGGAAGTGAACACAAACAGGGTTTGCTTTAGTCATTCTGTTGCTCTAGACACTATGTTTTCTCAGCAGAATTTACTGATTCAGCATTCACTTCTGGGTTCTTCACGATCTGGAAGATAGGATAATACTACTTGGGTTCTCAAAGGTGTGCAGGCATTGACATTGAACATTGCCCTTTATTAAAAGAGAGTTTTATGAACCACTTTTCTAGGACAACACACCACAGCACTGCAACAGGTGCAACAATTTACCTCTCTTCTCTTGAGGTTTATCTTAGGAGCAGGGTCTGTAGAAGAAGCTTTCAAACGCTCATAGCCAAAAACTTCTGAGATCTCTTCATTTTCTTCACCTCCATCTTCAGATTTTGAACTTGTTGATTCAAACAGAGTATCCGAGTCCCCCAGTGCATCCACTTTTGAAACTGGTGATGGAACAGTGATCCAGTCATCCTCAGCTGGAAAAGGTGTCCACATGATGAGTGAGAACTCCAGTTCTATGCTACGATAGGGCTCTGCTGTAAGGGGAAGGAGTTGCTCAGAAGTTGGTACCACATGCAAAATAAGTTTGAACAAACAAATAGAAAGTATGAACTGAACCCAATGGTCTGAATGTAAATGACATCAATAAAATAACTCTTTGAACTCCAGGTCAGCTGTGTGTCACAAATCAGTTCAAAACAAGGGAAGGCAGAGAAGTGTGTGAAAAGCAGAGGTCACCGTGATTTGAAGAGGGAGGGGTGGCTGGGGTGCCCAGGACTGAGGACAGAGCTGCCATAGCTGCAGCCCTCTGAGAATTACTAGATGTTTGCATTCGATGAAAACCACCAATCTTGGTAGTTCCTGGAGCTGGAGATGATAAGGGCTGTGGGATTTCAGAAGTCAAATGTGGTGTCAAAGCTGCCATAGCTGCTGCCCTTTGAGTGGAAGTAACCTCGGAGCCAGATGGGGAGTTAGACATACGCCTCTTGGAGTTCTGCAGTATTGATAACAAAATGTCACATGCACTGCCATATTCACCATTCAGGACAATGTGGTGGAAACTCAAGGGGTTCTGTATGATCAACCACAATACATTTGAGGTTTTTAGACAAGGAATTGATGAATATTTTATAAGTTGATGAAGATGCAGCCCTGGATGTTAATGAGGAGACTGAATCCATCTGGAGACCATGCTCCTGGTGCCTCATATAATCTGAGCTCTCTTGAACAAGTGCACTGTAGAACAGACCAATTACAGGAACTTCTTCTACCTCAATGAGAGCTGGCCGCCCTTGCAGTGCTGCAAGCTTTCTTGTGTAAGCATCTCCACCTACCTGCAAAAGTTCATAGATCTTGAGATTCTTGAAGCAAATACTAGCACTTTTAAGAATCCAGAATGCCCTTCAAGCATCTTGTCTTCCTCTTTGCTACAGATACCATTGTAGGGACTGATGTGGAGCCAAGGAAGTCAGACTGGTGCACACAGGGATCCTCATATGCCCATCCCACAGCTATATGAAGACTATGGTTCTTAGCTCTGGCTGAAGGATATCATTTTCCCAAGGTATTTGATTGTGAAAGGCTTGCTGTCTAATTTAGTGAAGGCATGCTTTTGTCTGAATCTGGTTCCTGGCTGATCTGTGTTGGAAAGTTAATTACTTTCCAGAGTGCTACAATCGGAACTCTGAATTTTAGACTAACTCTATTTTATTGGTTGTTCCATCTACCTTCATCACAACAGTGCCTTTTCAACAATTGCAAGTGACTAAAAATTACAATTGACTCACAATTGCCTTGCTGGGGTCCCATGAGAAGTATGTGGTAAAAAATGATGGCTCATTTCCTTCCAATACTCTGAACACTGGAGTATCTCGTGATGTCACCTCCAAACCAGCAGCCCTTTCAAGGTATTTCTGCGTCCATTGTTTCCAATGCAGGATTAAGCAGTAATTCAAGACAACAACTCAAATAGACAAGGGAACACTTTTCTTTCCAGATGGAAGACAGGCAGTGCTAATCAATTTGAGAAGGAGAAAAGCTAGTCCCCAGAATCACTTGTCAGCATGTCACAAATAGATCACTCAAGACATCTGAGACCTTTAAGACCAGTACTGTTCAGCTGGTGTTTGACAAAGTAGTCTTTGGGCACCTCACAGTGGAGGATAAATAATATACATTAGAGTGACCCATATCTTGTGTCATTTGGAGAAGCTGACCACACATTTTCGGGGAATCACTAACAAGTTCCCACAGAGCCTCAAGTTTAGGTAACACCCTCTTCTCTGATGCAAAGGAAAGAGTGATACCTGAGCAATATCCCAAGCCTGTACTTTATCATTGCTGCTGGTGTGCTGACCCACCCACACATGTATGGCATTTTGACCGTCCAGAATCATTATATCCTCACTCAGTAAGTCATCTTGTGTGAAATTGAACACCTCTGTCACCTGCATGTTTATATTATCAGTCTGTTAATAAAGCAAAAGGGGCCACAGACTAATCCAAGAGCAATATGTCCGAAGTATGATAGTTGTAAACTCCCAGCTTTCAGCAATGCTGCTACAGTTCAACATGCTTCTCATGCTGCTATTTGATGCAGATTACTGTAGGAAGTGAAACTGTATGCCACACAGAAGGAAATTTCTTTGACTGGAGTGGCAGTAAAGCTTTTTGTTGCAGTTGTGTGCTGGTGAAGGACAGATACATACAAGTCATGTCACTGAAATTATAAAGGAAAAGAAATACCTTCAAAGTTCCTGGAAATTGTAGACATTTGTGAATGGTGTCAAGCACATGTCATCAAGACATTCAAAAACCAACCAAAGATGGTGTTAGTAGTATGCATATGTGTGGTTTCTTCAGTCGTTCATGAGCCTGGTGTACTGTGGAGCTTAAGCACTCACACAGGATCAATGTTAAGTGGATTTCCACCCACCAGCAGACACCAAAATAAGATTTGTTACAATCTGCAGTGATCTCAACAAAGGAACAAAAAAAAAAGAAAATAGAGATGACACAGCTCAGACAATAGAACCTCAGGGATACAAGCTACTGGGAAGAAGAATGAAGCAAACTCATGAAGTGCAAGTAAATGATGATGATGAAAGTAGCTTAGAGAAAGCAAGAACATCAGAGTGAATGGATTTAGTGTGACACATATGGCATCTGACCTTGTTGAAGGCTGCAGTGAAACAACCGAGGGTCCTTTGTACCATCTTTTGGTTCACGATGGCTTGGATATTTGCGCTTTCCACCAAGAGAGCTCCAAAATATTGGAGGCTCTAAACCTTCTTTGACTGGTCTTGCCACCACACCAGGCTGCACCAGCCACATACTTAAGTCATGGAAGCAACTACTTCAAGCTTTATGTTCAGCATTAAATATTGAACTGCAGGTGCACCCATTTCATTCCCATCTTCACTCAACATCACTTCAGTGAATTTCAACACTGATGTCATCAGGCAAGATCAGGTCCAATATGTAAAGCCTGCACTAGCAGTTTCTGACCTTCAAAAACCCAGCAACTTGCAGGGCAACCTTCTGATCCTCAGGAGTGCTCAAGTTGCCAGACCAGGAGTAAAACTTCACACTTGATTGTAGGAGGAAGCAATCTGATGAGTTAAGTGACACTGCCAACTGCAATCCAACATGCCAAAGCCCTGAAAAAGGAATGAGAGAACTGCAACCAATGTCCATGGGAAACCTGAAATGCTTCAAGGACCAATAACAGACAGAATAGGACAAAGCAAAACAACATTGACAACCAGAGGTTCCTAACAAGAAGAGAAAACTTATGTTTCTCCCTCACGTGTGACACCAATACTCAACTGTATCTTGTGTCCATGGTCACCTATGGTGCATAATATATGAAGTAACTCAGAATGGCAATGTGCAGCCAAACTAGCAATCGTTCACCTCTTTTTCAGACTGGATTGCAAACATTTTCCCTAACGTAAATGCTCTACAACAAAGAAGTTGTCAAAGGCTCCAATGCAAGGTTTCTGACTTACTGGTTCAACTTGCACAGCTTGTGTGATGTGCCGACTGCCACCTCGCACCTGTACCAGCATAATTGTGTTCTCTTTGTTCTCCTTTTGACTTGGACTTGTGCTTCCCTGCAATTGGCCAATGTTTATGCAAGAAACAAGAAAATAAAAGATAATATTGAGCTCTCTGGGTCATCAAGCTGAGAATCTACCTCAGTCAGACTCACAAAGAAAAGAAATCCAACTCAACTGGAAGTACACAGACCACCACAGTGGTGCATGAAGTTTTCAAGGAGCTCACTAAAGCAAGTACACTCTGTATCTCAAGGGCTGCCCAGATAGTTTTCAAACCTTTAAAATGCACATGCACTGGAACAGTGCTAGAAACTGGGGCGGCTCCTTTCCTTGAAAAATGCGAGCCTGCCATTTCCCCAGAGGCATTAACTTTCTTGCTGATACCAAAACTGAGTCTAGTTAGGAAATTCCTGGACCTCGGAACAAATCCTAACAAGAGTAGGAGAACAAAATTGAAGCATGAGGGGCTGAGGGAAGAAAAATACCTGCACTGGACGTTCTTTCAATGAAAGATAGATTTCATTGGTCAGAGTTGCAGCTGCTGCCTTGTCCTCCTGCCAATTGCAACAATAATAGCAACCAGAGGTACAAACCCAAATTAACAAACACCATCACGAGGGAACCAGATCCCACCATTAACCTGCTCAAAAAAATTCACTTGATACAGACTTGATACAGAGCCTCAATGGAAATGTCACAAGCACACCTTGCTCCCATCATTGTCTGCATTTCAGGAACTACAGGATGCAAATCTGCATGTCTTAACATTGAAATGTCTGTTAAGGATATTCCAAACTGCCAGTACCAGAGAAGCTTGTTGACCAAGCCAGTAACACAGAAGGTATTCCTCCTTGCGGTCAGATTTGTCGCCTTGATATGTATAGAGTACAATGTAGCAGCTGTTATCATAAAACTTTCCAACATCTACCAGAGGCACATCTGACTTCACATTGCCATCCACCTTCCACACCTGAGATTGCACAAAATCCAAATGTAACTTTCCCAGTGCTGTCATCCTGTCAAAACTCTCATCAACATCTTTGACTGTATCCCATACCTCCAACTCCTGGCAGAATTGTTAACCATTTAAATTCCACTTGCATTTGCATCCATCTCTGATGACCCCAAGAGTCTCAGCTCATACTAAGATCAAATCACCACTCGGTTCATGAGACTTCAAGATGCATTCAGATCTTCTCTAACTGTATCATATTACATGGTCACATGTACCAGCCTACAGGATGTTTAAAAGACGAAACCCGACACTTAGTATGTTTGCCTTGCAGTTCACTTCATGAATCTGACAATAGAATACCCATATTGGTCAGGAGAACAATGTGCAGGTAAGGAGTGAAAACCTGAAGCTTCCCAGAAGAATTCAAAAGTTCCGGAACCTCTTCCTTAACAGGTGCAGCCTTCAGAAGACCCTTCACATTGACCCCTTGCTGCTTCAACATTGCTGCCATTGCCAAAGATAAACACTGAAATATAAGAATGACCTGAGTGGAATTTGCATGATGGGAATTGTCCATTTGTCACATATTCTTATGTACTGTGATGGCAATGACTGTGTTACAGGAGAGCTTGTTGCACTTAGCTAGTGTATCTTGCATACCTGCAACTTTGCCTCTCCCTTCTTCAGAGACAGGGGTTTGGCCAGTCAGGGGCCATTTGTCAAAGTTGGATCGAAAGTCCAGTGTTTCAAAACCCTCAATCACACGAGTGACAAGGGTATGTTGTGGACGGTTCTGACCAGAAAGGTATTCCTGCATATTGTTTACAGACATGGAGTTAAGAGTCTGTAAGTGAGGGACAACAAGCTTGGTTACAGAGCTGGAACCCCAATGCCTTCATGTAGTATTTCTGAGATCAGGTTTATTGAAATCTGCACACAAAGGTATTTTGGCTTTACTGCAAGATAAATGATTTTTGGTACAAGTGAGGTTGGGGATAGACAAATCATTAAGAAGCACAGCTGTGCCAGCTTACGTCAGCAATTTGGATTGCGGCTTTTCTCAGATCAAGGGAGGTGTTACGACCCGTCCATATGAAGAGCTCTGATCCACAGTCAAGCAGATAGCACTTGCTAGTGTCCAGCATGTCCCTCCTCAGCAATGCACTTTCCACTTCCTTGATCTTCCCCTCCACCACACTTCTAGTGCCAATGACCACAGACCAGTCCTTATCAATCACAATTTGGAGCCTATGGTATAACTGCCATTTTCAGCACCCAAATCTCTATTCCCAGCTCTTTTGAACAGCCGGGTTCTTGTCAGGTTAGGAAGCACTGCAGATTGTCCCTAGTAGGAGTCACATTCATTGATCAGAGTTGAAAAACAAGCAGAACGATCAGAATACCTACCAGAAAAGTTTTCTTTGAGTCCTTGCAGAAAGAGAATCATCGGCAACTGAAAGCTTTTTCACAAGTGGAGCAAAGCCTCCAAATAGACCCCAAAATTGTCCTGTGTCAGCTTCAGACCCCAGAGTTCCATCATCTGCACTTTACATAAGACAGAGTAAAAAATCTGGTAACTTGATTTGACAAAGCAAGAGAAGGCTTATCAAAACAATGAATTTTCTGACTTCTGGACAACACAGCAAGACAATGGCAGGAACAAAATTCTGGGAAGACACAACACCACAAACATCTCAGAGTCTTTCAGCAGATCATTTTGATCTGAACATGTTTCACAGGCATAGCACCTTGTTGTCTACCAGCCATCAAAACAATCCAGAAGAAATGTTGGCACTCATAAGAATTGATTGACAACACTGGTCTGTTTACTTACCAACAATGATTACTTCACATTTGCCTTCATGATCTGTGTCTTTGATATGCTGCAGGACTTCCAAGGCTTTTCCCCTTTCCTGAATGCTGGAATTAGCACCATTGAACTGGAAAATCTTGGATGCTGTGTCCAGTACAAAGACATCATCGTGGTTGAGTGAAGAGCGTGAAAATGGCACCTGCTCACACATTATCTGTTGTTATCTTGCTGATTTGAAACATCTCAGAAGCCTTTTAAACACTCGGCACTTGTAACTGCTCTCTGCATTAGGCATTCACATTATTGAGCTTCAAGAGTCATCAGATTTATGAACCAAAGATCACTCCTACAGCAGATCAGCAGGAGTACGTATGACAGTGGTGCTTGTCATAAATCTCTAGCCCAGGCTAACAACACTCAAAGTGGCTAAACTTGCAATGTAAGTCACAGCCTGACAGACATCTGAATTTTGCAGAGAAGCCAAGAATGATCAGCAGGGTTCATGCACATACTTATATCACCAAGTAATCTGAGGAGGGAAGGTGAGCTTTGCAAACTTCAAGTTTAAACATGACCAATAGGATGGAATATAGTGAAAGATAAAAAGAACATGCCTGGTTTACTCGAACAGCACGCCTGCCTTTGACAACAAAGAGGCGAGGTTCAACCTTTTCACTTTCTACTTTCTTGAAACCTGAGGCAACACCACCTTCCAAAGGTATGATGCAAGGCTTAAAATAGGTTAAAAACTTTTCTGTCTCATGGCCCTGGGTTTCTCTGAACTGCACTGCCCTGCCTCCTAAGGCTGCATCAAGCTCTACAGTTTTAATAGCTGCTGCACCAGCCTCATCCTGCAAAGAAGTTACATAGAACAAATGCCCTTAAGGTCAATGCAATTACAACTCCTAAGCAACCCTAAACAAGCAAAACATAAGAGTAAAATGCATGTGACTTGCATACTGGATCAAGCTTCCTGACTTCACCATAAAGAATGTCACACTTTGCAGTTTTATGATTGATCCCAGGAAGAACAGGTGCATGATTGTCTGCAAGAGAAAAATACCTGGCTTGTGTCTTTTCCAAGCCAGAAGTGAATATCATAGTGGAACGCTCCACTTTTCAAAGCTGTTGTCTGTTTCAACACCCAGCTAAGATGACATCAGTTACCAAGGTGACATGATAGAAAAGGAACCTCACCAAAAATGAAACCATCCTGCCAATCCCAATCCTTTTCCATGAGGTAATAAGTATGGAGCCTAGATAGTGCATTTGATTGAAATATTCTGAACACAAACACTGTATTGCTCATACACCTACCAGATCTTTGTTAGAACAATTACCCGTAGAATGATGTAGGAGTCTCCGGTGTAAAATTTGCCAAAGGAAGACTTTGGGAGAGGTATTGGCTTAAAATTCTCAATGCGCCAGATGTCCATCCCTCTACAATCCAAGTCAAAGATACAAATGCATGGAATCTGTGCCATTTAGTTTGAGCTGAAAGAAGGCTACAGTTTGTCTATGATACCAACGCCACAACAGAGGCATCGCAGTTTGCTTTAAGACTGCTACTCACAGCCCTGTGGTTTATAGAGCCCAATGGAACAATAGAATAGAGAACGAGATGGAGGAGGCAATTGATGAAAATAATGCTTCTAAGCGATCATACCTTAATATCTACTCACACAAAATTCTAGGACTTGTTTAACTTCAACAAAGACCCCAGAAGAGAAAATCTTATTGATGACAAGAGAGAAACAATGAATGGAGCACAAAATCCATACATCCATAAACCCTTGTGTCAGCATGATGAGCAGGAGAGATAGGAAGTGGGTGAGTATGGGCAAATCACAGTGAGAAATGGACATGAGGATTATGCACCTGATAATTCAAGTGAGACCCTAAAACAGAGTAACATGGATTATAACAGACAGGAGGCAATCAAACAGCACTGCTGTGCTGCAGCAAAAAGGATACGGCTTTTGTCCAACTCCTTGAAATGCAGCATCGACATTTTTCATTGACACAGACATGGTTGCCTCTCTTTGAGGTTGAGGATAGTATCATGCTCTGTTTCCTCCAAATATGTCAAATGGTCCTGCAGAAATCAAATGGGTTCAGTCAAACAATGTGATCTTAACCTGAGTCAGTTTGCACTTGTTACCAAGCATCTTCTCAAACATGTAAATTGAAAACCTTTTGACATTTTGATTGGCATCATTCCTTGTTTCTAAGCATGCTCATCTGTCGAGCACACTCGCCACACTGTATTCCATGAGCAAAGTTGAAACTTTCATGCATTTCACCCATCAACAGCAAAATAGACATCAGGAAGAGGAGAATGAATTTCAAGCTGTTCTTCACATTGGTAAATGCCCTCTGCTTGTCCATCTAGATCTTTCTCTGGTCAATGTAGCTCCTGTAACTATCTACCAGTAGACTTCCATAAATTAAGCAGATGTGTTTCAGATGCAAAACTAGTCTACTCCAAGAAGCAAACATCAGTTACAATATAGATTATTAATCACTGGCAGCAAAGATCACCAGTAAGATCTACAGCAAGGAAAAACTGCACTCTCAAGCAGTAAGTGTTCATCTCCCACACAAATCCATACATAATCAGACTCCTCCTGGCATAGAGAATCAGCTGATTGTACAATAGAATTGGTTAGAATACACTCTAAAGCAAGCATGCACATGCACAGCATTTTATTGTGACGAAAAACTCTTCCACAGCCTGCATCCCAAGTTGACATAAAAATATGCAACTTGCAAGTCAAATTTCCCACCAAGCAAGCAAGGGCACATTGAAATTCATGCTGGAACAGAGCTGCCATCTACGTGGCTTGCTAAGAGATACAGTTCGATCAAACTAATTTTTCCTACAAAACTGCAAAGCATGCACTCAGTACAAATCCCTAGGATCAGAAACCCTCCCCTTCTTCGTCGTCAAGTCAGACAAAACCACGAAGCCAGGAGAACTAGAGACGGGACATAACATTTCCGTTATCAGCGATGCGCATATCATTACCGCAATCAGGTGATGCGCTAGAAGGCGATCCTCTTTTGCGTGATGCAAGACGTGACTAACACGAGGAGCTGCAACATTCAGAATCAGACTCGTCTCGACTGAAACCACGAGTCCGCACACAAGGGAAAAAGAACAAAACTCGCACTGTACAAAGACATTTCTGTTGCAAATAGGTCACCAGTCATTGCAAAAACACCTAGAACTCTGAACCGAAAAAGAAAGCAAACATTAAGAACAGCAACCAGGATCGCTTTGTAAAAAAAAAGACCAAAAGAATCGCAATCGCATGAAGAACTGCTTCAGAGAAAAAGGCGTCGAGGTCCATCATACCAGCACACCGAACGAAGGCGAAAATCAGTCGCCGCAAGAGAAGAAAGAAAACACACAGACACACACTAATTCTCAAACGAAGCAAAACCACGAAACGAATTTCCAATCAAGCAAGGCTTTGGAACACGACTGTCTGTGTACAAGGACTTCTCAAAAACCGGCACTAATAGTTTCGAAAATTGAGGGTAGTAGCACATACCTGTAATCGTTGGATTCGTAATGAAATTTCCAATGCAATCGTCAAGCTTTCGACGCGATTTGGTGAAAGATCTGTGCGGATTGATGCAAGAAGAAGACGAGCAGGGTACGCGCGCACGCTCCAGCAACAAACAAAGGAAAGCACAAAAAGGGGACTTCGTCTCCTTCGCCCCCCTCGACAAGCCTTGTACGTCTCTTCCGGCTGGCGAAACCCTCGGACCAGGTTTCGCCACCGTTTTTTAATCTCCGAGGGGTGAGAGATCCGCTAAACCCAAGAGCAAGTTTCGCAAACGTATTTTACTTTTTGCCACCAGGGGGTGAGATCGGCTAAACCAAAGACGAGGTTTCGCCACCGTATTCTTGATTTTTACCACCAGGGGTGAGAATGGCTAAACCAAGGCCGGCGTTCGCTGTTATGATCAACGCTTTTGGCTGGGCTTCGGAATTCTCACAAATTTACCCCAAATTTGCCCAAAATACGAAGTACTTACTAAAATTAAAACTTTCAAGTATAGTCAGAATCCTATAGATTATTAAAAAAATCGATTTTGTGATATCAAAGAATTTGGCGAGTTTTCCCACAAAATTAGCAAAATTATTATTTTAGAAAAAATGATTTTCTGTGATTTTCTAGTGTAAATTCGACTAGTTTCGCTAAATTTGTGGCAAAAGTTGCCCAATTTTCGATATCACAAAATTGAGAGAAAAAAAAACCAAAACCCTGGTCTTAAGCTTTATAAGCGTTCAACTTCTCACTTAATAAATCAAAGTGAATAAAATTAATTTAACCAATTTATAATTCAAAGGACTAGATTAAATTTTATTATGTAATGAATAATTACTATTGTATTTTAATATGGAATTAAAATTTTAAAAAAAAACATATATAGGTGAGTTCGAAAAATCAAATCTATGATGACCCATATTTTTTGATTAAAAATGACTCATATATATATATATATATAATTAAATATATTCATTCTCTTTCAATCTTCACTCATCTATGTCATTTCTAGTGTGCTTAATGGAAATGTTTTGGACATTTTCCCATGTTTGGATGGATGAAGGTTTCAAAATAAAAAGAATATCCCCTTTTCATTTGCCAGAAATGACTTGTTTTTGGCCACAATGATTGGTGGAAACGGCCAAACTTCAGGGGAATGTGGTAGTTAGGGGGGTGGGCTGGGGGGGCGGGGGGTGCAGCCAAAATAGGGTAGGTCCATTTGCTTTGGTGTAAATGCTGACTCTTTCTTCGTGAAGGCACATGCTGATGACATTAGACCATTCATTGCCTACACACTCCCCACACACACATACACACAAGTGAAAAATAAATGAAACTAATATACGCAGTATACTCTTCCCTCTTTTTCACCTCAATTGCTTATTTCTTCCTCTAAATGGCCTCTTGAAAATTCCCTCAATATGAAATGTTCATAAGGTTCTTAATTTTTAATTACCTATACAGTTCAAGTCTGGTTGCAGCTGTCCAAATGGAAAGTGTTTGTTCATATAACATGAAACAGGGTGGCTTACCATTAGTGTCTGATCTGAGCATCTTGTGTAACCATGATTGCATCAGGCTAATGGAAAGTGCTTGTTCATACAACAAGAAACAGGGCTCCATTTGAGTGACTTACCATTAGTCTAGGTATGTCATTAGGGAGTACTTTGTTAGGGGGTATTAGCTTCCGTTTTCATTTGGTTTTCACATTTTTGAGGAATATTCATTGAGTGTGTTATTGTGCACTGTGAGTTCATCTTTCATGGAACATTTCCTATTTTAACGAATTAGGCCTGGCTTGAACTGGCCACATTGGGCAGTGCCATTACACGATGAGCTGCTTGTTTGTTTCGGGGAAAAACTAAAGCTGCCTTAAATTAGCAATTCTCTTCACATCCTCGTCTTCTGACACACACTGATAAAGTGAACCTTGAAGCTGTGTGTATAACTGTACTCGAATCTGAGAAAGCTGTGACTGGTTTTGGTATGGAATCGTTCGTCATCACCTAGGTTCAAATGGTCGGTTGAACAAGTTGTTGGGTGGTTCTTTTCCTTTTATGAAGAACCTCCAGTTTCTTAGACAAAATTAGAACGATCTTGGTTCCACTTCTGGTTCCATGCATAAATTCCAATACTTCAAAAAAAAAAAAGTCTGGTTCAAGTTCTGAAAATTGTGGTTGGTTTTGGTCCAGTTCTTACTAATTCAAATGGTTCCACTTCCAGTTCCATGCATAAATTCTGATACTTGGAAACAAAAAAAATCTGGTTTAAGTTCCGAAAATCGTGGTTGGTTTTGGTCCAGTTCTTACTAATTCAAAGTTGAACCAGTGAATGAACCCCTGGTTCTAAGTCTCTTTTTTCTTCAAAAAACCAAAACCCAAGTTCCGATTTTGGGTCCGGTTTCACACCCAAATAAAGTGGGGAACCCAGTTCCTAGTATGGTTCTAACTCATGTTCTAGCTTTTGGAAATCAGCCTTGTTTCCAGTTTGGTTCCGATTAACAGGAACTGGAACCAGGGATTAACTGGAACCAACCAAAGTGGGCAATCTTTCAACATTGGTTTGAACCCTCAATCTCTCTGATTTACTCCTCTGCTTACTTACCCAATTCTTCATTCTCTTCTTTGTCTTTGCCTTCGTGTTTTTTTTCCCTTCCTTTTCTTCTTCTTCTTTGATACTTTTCTTTTATTTCTCCTTCATTTCCTCTCCTCCTGCCGCTGTCCTTGTTACATAAAACCAAAAAGCTCCTCTTGCTTCCTACTGCATAGAAGCCTATGATGACAAGTTAAAAGCTCATTGTTGGTTTTTTTGTTTTTCAAGGAGAATTTTTTTTGGTGGTTTTCTTTGGCCACTAGAGCTTCATCATCTCAGCCCATCGTTAAAGCTACAACTTCACACATCTGAGAGGTTCAACATGCCATTGTGCTTTCAACAATGAAGAGCTATAAGTAAGAAGTTCTTTATTTTGAGAGAGAAAAAGAGTGGAGAAGAAGGAGAACAAAAGAAGGAGAAACAAACAAACAAATCCAAAAAAAGAAAAAAAAAGAAAACTATTCAGTTTTTTTTAATAATTTTTTTTGTTTTTGGTTATTATTAAATTTGTCAATGATGGTTGATATTTCATCTTGTGAAAGTTTAAATATTTATGAAAGTGAGAAAGTGATGAGGATGAGTTGCACAAGGCATTGTGTTCTACTTTTTTCTGTTTTCGATTTTTTGGTCATTGTTGTGGTTTCATTATAGTTCATTTTGGGGTCCCTGGCTTTCAAATGGGGCATTTCTATTGTCCATATTGCTGATTTCTCCAAGCCACATGAAAATATCTCATACCCTCAGCAATTAAGTATGAAAAGATTTCACCTCAAATGTTATAACAACCACTGGAGTCATCTAGTTGTGCTACAACATAGTAAACACTCTAATAAGTTTACATCCATCTTTGTAATCGATATTTCTGAGTTTTATTATGTATAGAATGAACCCATAGACAATGCTAAATAGAAGGGGAGAATGAAGGTTCTGAATATCTTGTGATTTTATGTTGTGACACTCATTTTTTGGTAGCTCTGGCTTAATCTTTGAAACTTTACCATTGCCTCTACTAGTGCAACCATAGCATTGGAATTCCACAATCTTAAGGAATTTCACAATTTTGCTTGAGTCAAAAATTGTTAATGAATTGTTGAGAACCATTTAAGGATCAATATAATTTGATTTGTGTCTTTTTAGCAATTTTGCATAGTTCTTTGTTGCATGACTAACCACTTGGGATTTCTAGCCTAGGTTTGATTTTGATTAGTGTAAAGAAGGTGCAAAATGTCATAAATGTTTGTTGTTTCCTAATTTAAAACAATTGCTAAGTTTTATCAATTAAATTAGGTACCTTTTTAGGTACAATTTTTGACCATTTATGCATTAAATGGTCAAAAATTGAGGTGGAGGTTTGGAACCAACATTGAAAGTTGCCCACAATTGTAATATTTGCATTCAGGGCTAATAACTTATTATCATCAAGGGCTCAAATAGGACTAAAATAACAATATGGTTTTTTTTTGCAATACTTATATTTTAAGTTATAACTTCATTAGTTGATGTTGACTATGTGCAAATGCTAGGTAGGTAGGGTAGCTAGATAGCTAGCGGGGGTTGGTCGTTAGTTGGTAGCTAGGGTCAAGATGAAGGGTAGTATGTAGTTGAGGTTAAAGTTGGGAAAAAAAACTAGGGAAAAGAAACTAAGTAAAAGGTCAGCATTAAATTTTTTTGACTATGATACCATGGTGATTAACATAGGTTTAGGAAATAGATGAAAAATCCCACCCCATTTAGTGGATAAAATGGCCCACTAATGCACTGGTGGGTGTTAGTTCACTATGGCCAAGGTTTTCAATAAGTTGGTTTGCATTTGGGGCTTGAGTGACCCAACCCGCTCCCCCCATGATCACACTAATTACGATTTCCCCATTGGGGATGAAACCCAACTTTGATAAACATTGGGGTGGGTGGATTTATTTTTTAGTTAAAGAAAAACAAATTAAGTGGCATTTCTTTTTTTCAATGCCCCTTTTCTTCTTGGCCTAACTACACCCCTCCCACCCCCCCCCCCCTCCCCCCCCAATCTTGTTTTTTATTTTTTCTCCTAAAACTTCTTAATGCTTCAGGCTTTTAAAAAAATTTCCAAGCTTTTCCTCCTCCTCCTCCTCGTTTTTTGATTTTTTTTTTGTTTTGTTTGTATGTTGCCATTGTCATTGTCATCACCAATTTTTTAAAATAAACACCTTTCCTTTGCTTTGTTTTATTTGAACTTTTTTGGGGCTTTTTTTGCTATAAAAGAATAAGAAAAAAAGAGAGGACTTTTTCTTGCTATAGAAGAAGACTTCTTTGTTTTCTTGAATTTTTTGTCTTGTCAGAGAAGAAAAAAGACTTACTCTTCCATCACCTAAAATTACTACATACAAATAATTCAAATTCTTCTTCAATATTAAATCCTAGTTTGTTGAACTTATTTTTTCTTTTCACGATTTTCAATGTGTGTAGGCCAATGAAGTGTATAAAAAGAATATAAACAAAAAGAAATGTTTAGTAGCTACCTTTTTCTGATACCAAAAGTAAACAATAGTTATGTGATGATAGTTTTCTTGTTGATGTCTTAAGGTTCAATTACATCATCAATTTATAATGGTATTTTTGTTTTGTTTTCCTTGCAAGTTTGGTCCCCATGCCTTTTTTTATGCACCCATTATCACATATTCTAATTTCATCCTAAATCTAAATTCTTGGATCAATTAGTTCACAATCAATATTGTTGTGCCCTTGGTTTTTCCTTGGGAAGCTTTGGCCATTGCATCTTTCTATTGATACACCCACAATTGTAGATTTTTATTTCATCCCTAACCTAAACTCTTCAGGGAATAATGTCATGAATACTTTGTCATGAACCTGACACCCTTCTTTTGATACAATCACAATTGCATATTAATTTATATTTTAGGATTAAATGTAAACTAATATATTAATGGTGAGATTTTTTTGCATCTCACACCCATTTTTGTAGAGTGGTCATTTGAGTATTTATATATATTTTAGTAAATGTTGACAGACTCATTTTTGTAAATTTTTATCCAATTTATTTTTTAAATTGAAATTTTCTAATTCCAATTTGTGGGCCTTATCACCCTATGCCGTTTACACATACTTAACATGCTCCATTTCAGACATCACCCCCATCCATCACAAATGATTTACATTACTCATAAAACCAAATGAATAATACATTCATTTACAAGAGGAGAACAATGACAATGGCCATGAAAAAATGAACAATATCCTCATTGGGGAAAGTTTAGGGTCATTGTTAGCATGGTTGACAATGTAATAATATCCAGTGCTAGGCAGTTCTCACTTTTTTGTGAGAACCGCTGGTTCCAGTCACAACCATTTTAGAAAACCATTAAGGTTCTCATAAATAATTTTTGAAAAATGATTTTGATAACCTTTAAGGTTTTCAGATTCTTGGAAAAAAAATTCCCACCAGTTTTCAGCCTTGTCCGTTCTCATAAAAATTATTAGCCTCAGTTTTTGGTGCTGGTTTTCACAAGCTGGTTTTCAAATTTCTAAGAATCCAATATTTTTAATTATTTAATTTCATGTAAAAGTTTATTCAATTAAATTTTTCATTTTAAAATTCTTCTCGTTCAAATTCACCTTCAAATTCTTGTAATTCTTCTTCTAATTGTTCATCCATCTCAATAAACTCTACTAAATCACTAGGAGATTTATAACCAACTTTGGCATCATTAGGCCAATTTTTTGATATCAAAAATTAATTTCTCTAAGTTTTTTTTATTGTAAGCAACATCTTCTAAGGTTGGTGAGTATGCTAGCTAAAGAAAAAATCATTTTTGTTTCTATTTGTGATGCAACAATTCCTAATATTTGTCAACCAAAAAATCAACAATGGGGAACATAGATTCATGTTTTTGCCACCATTGTAGAGGGCATTTGATTTCTTTAAGATCCACTTGAAATCTCCTAAAAATCAAAAGTACTCTGTTAACCAGTTCTGCCACTTGTTCATTTGTGTTGGCAGCCATTTCAAAAATATCCAAGCTGCTATTTTCATAAGATCTGTGTTCTATAGAATCAACATCATAATTTTTCATAGGATGTAAGTGATGATAACATTTCAAAAGCATAGGTTGCAAAGATTTCTGATCATACTCTTCTACAATAGAAATGCCTTGTTCACAACCAACAAATGAAAATGCTAAATGAAAGTTTTTAAATCGTGGATCTAACATCAAGGAAAGCATGTTATGGGTTTTTTTCCCTTCACAATTTTTTAGAAATGAAAGAAAAGAATCAAGGACACCACAAACTTCTTCTTTAAAGTTAGAAGCAAACAAAGACAATTCAAGAGTAATTGCAAAATCATCACCCATAATACAATTGCAACATTTTAAAAAAAATTGGAACTCATTGTGATGGCACTATTTAGGGCATCATTAAGCAACCAATGATCTTTGGATTGGTTTAGAACACAAGTAATAACAATTGGAGATAAACAATCAATAATTGTTTGACAAATATGCCAAATGATAATAGGGGGAATTCGACCAGAAACACAAATAGCAGTTTGTGAACTATAATACAATGGCCTTTCAAAATTATAAGGCTTATTGAAACAAGATTATTTTGTTTGCAAACCTGCACAATATTTAACAAATTGCTAGTATTTTGTAAAAAAAGAAAAGATTGCAAATTTGCAAGCCAAATTGTTAATTATATTTTCAGCAAAAGTAACTAAAAAAAAACCTTGTTTCGACAAGGGTGTTTAGCTTTCTTGGACAAATTCCAGAATCAATGCAAACTTTAGTCCATTCTTGTTTTCCTTTTCCAGACTTCTTTGGCCAAATTATGCATTTTTATAAATCAAACTAAGTTGATTTAATAGAAATATGTTTCAAGTTTTTACAAAAAAAATCTTCAATTGTCCCATATTGACATGTTTTAGAAAATGCATGACTAAAGTAAATGCCTTGGAAACTTTCCTCCAAACCAAGAATTTCATAATTCACCATAATTTAAAGTTGTTGTCATGGCATTCAAATTTGCACCTTCATCCTTAACACATGCAATAATTTTTTTCATTAAATCATATTGATTTCACAATTCATCAAATTTATTGCCATAGCCTACCCTATAGTTTCATTTGCCTCAAACAGTCCTATTGTAATATGTTAAGGCTAACATTCTTCATTCAAAAAGCTAATCACCAATGCAAAAACATCATGTGCACCCTTTGACATCTACAAGTAAAAACTAGTTGTTGTAGAATAACATTGTTTCAATTTAAGTAACACATATTTTTCTTTTGTTTTTTTCACTAAATCAACCAAAACTTCTTGTGAATTTTTTTTTCTTGATGGAAACACAACTCTTGGACATAAATGCATTACAAGACACTTCAACCAAGTGCTATCAACAAATTGAATAGGGAGATGATTTTTAATAATCAAAAGGATATGGTTTTTGCAAAAATTGCTTTTAATGCACAACATCCCTCTTGAAAGGATCTTTTGCACCAAAAAACTTTGATATTTCAGAGTTAGACACATTGGCTTCTTTTTTGTAGGTTGTTTTTCGAATATATTTTCTTAATGGTAAGTTCATTTCTTCCTCAAATCTCTTTGCAAGTACAACATGATTTGTATCTACATGTTTTTTTAAAGTTGTTATGCCATTCTTATTAAAATATGTTCTAATTCCTCTCCTTTTTTTAATTCTTGGATTATAAGGAACAAAAATTTACATGACAAATCATACACCTCATGATTTAAGGTTTGCTTCCATCAATAATGTTATTATCATTTACAATGAAAAATGACCAACACAATGCATTCCTATCATATCCTCTCCATTTTTTTCTTTGCAAATGCAATTTCTATAAATTTGATTTAATTTTCTGTTCTTCACTTTGAATGGCACTGGATTGTGTTTGTAGACTTTTATTTTCTTCCATAGTTTTAGTCAAAGGTACCTTTTCCATAGAAACTTGATTGGGGAAAATATCACAATATTCATTTTCTATTATTGTTTCATTAGTCTTTGAACATTCCATTTTACAAGAATTTGATGTGACTATAATGGAGAAGACAAAATAAAAGATTTTGTAGATGATAAAATGGCTTAAGTGTTATAAGGTTTTTAAGATTTAGTTATTGATTTACAAATCATCTAAACATTTATAAAGATCCAACACCATTTACATTTAAACATTTACAAACAATTATTAAATAGTTCAATTATAACCAAGGCAAAAAATTAAAAATTAAATAAAAATAAAACCCTCCTTCTAAAAATCCCTACAAAATAACAAAAAAATAAAAAAAATTTATCAGAACCAAGTAAAATAATGAAAAAAATAAAAAATAAAAACTTAAAATGAAGGAAAGGAAACTAGAAAAAAAAATTGAAACAAAAAAACAAAAGAAATTTATTAAAAGCTTGGAGCTTGAATGTTTTTAAGCTTCTTCCCAATCAATTCCAAATCTGAATCTCCAACACCCTACAAAAAAAGGGGGGGCAAGAAGTACTAATTTACGCAAGGGAGCAATGAAGCATTAAATAGGAGCGAAACAACAAAGGGTAGAGAGGTACTTAAGAGGGCAAGAAACCAAGAAAGCGTAGAAGAGTGGTCACACACCACACAACAACGAAACAACAAGAGTAGCGAAGTGAAAGTAGTAGCTAAGCACAAAGTAACACCGAAATAGGAACAATAACAAAGCATAATGGGCAACAATAAACCCAATGAGCAACAACAAAACAAAACATGGAGTAGAAACCAAGTGAAATAGGAGGAGTGACAAAGCACAGAGGAGTAGCTAGCGAAGTAGGAAAAGGAGCAACAAAGTAAGAGGAGTGGCGAAAGATGGAGGAACAAAGAAGCGGGAGGAAGAATAGTGAAGTAGGAGTAATGAAGCAAGAAGAACAACGAAGTAGGAGGAATGGTGAACCACGGAAAGGAACAACGAAGCATGAAGAGGAATAACAAAATAGGAGAAGGAGTGAAGCAGGAGGAGTGGTGAAGTTGGAAGAAGAGTAGTGAAATAGGAGGAGTGGTGAACTACAAAGAAGAACAACGAAGCAAAAGGAGGAATAACGAAATAGGAGGAACGCTAAAGCACAAACCAAAATTACGAAATAAAAGGAGTGGGGAAACACTAAGGAATAGCAAAGCATGGGGAGAAACAACGTGAGCAGTGGGGCCAAGTTGGCCCCATTTTGTAGAAGAGTAGGAAAGCTTCTTCATGAAGCTCCCGCCAAAGTAGGCGTTGAAGAAGCAAACCATTGAGAGGTTATGTCACCTAAAGCCCAAAGCCCATACTGAAACCTAAACCTAACAAAACCCTAACCTAAAAACCGTCACCCTTTTTTTTAATACCTTGAAAGGTTATCGTTTTTAACCTTTAAGTGATAACCTTTAAGGTTTTCAGAATGGTGGTTTTCACTTGGGAAAAAATTGACAATCATGTTTTCAAAAAGGTTATCACCTTATGTGAAAACCATTGGTTCTCATTTTGAGAACTAAATTGAAAACCTTAACGGTTTCATTGAAAAAGTGAAAATTGCCCAACACTGGTAATATCTTCATTGTGTTCATAAACCCTCACTATTTCTATAATGAAATATTCATGCAATAACCTCAAGTAAAAAAATGTATTAGAATATCTATATATAGTTGTATTATGTATCTTTATCAAAGAGCCCCTTTGGTGCAAAATTGTAAGGTTTGAATATGCAAGTATTGTAAAAATTTTTTTTTTCATTACCCAAAATTAGTTTAATTACATTTGGTCCACCAAATGTAATACTTGCATTCATTCACCTAAAATCATTGATATTATTATTTTTTCACCCAACATATGTGAATTATAAGGATTTAATTTTTTAAAATCTAAGTTTCACGATAGGTGCCCCATGTCATCGTGGCCTCATATGAAAACTTACTCCATCATCATTTAAATCCCCACCATATCATGATTGATTCATTGTATGCAATACTTACACAAATGTTGGTTCATATATTGTCATAAAAATTGGAAAAAAAAATGCTTGATTATGAGAAACTAAGAGAGACTAGCAATGCATGCGCAATACTTTCATTTGTCACTAATGACATTGTGGCCTTTAGTGAGTAGGTAGGGGGGACTCAACCAAATATCGGTTTCATGTGTATTGCAATACCTTCATCAATTGTCAATAGCATTGCAACCTTGGTGGGTCTTTTAAGTAGATAGGTTAACAAGTAAGTAGGAATAGATCAATAGTTTAAAAAGTAGCCTAAAGTGATGGATGCGTTAGTTTGTAAGTAAGGTCAAGATGGTAGATAGGTCGATGTGGTCGGAGTTGGGGGAAAAAAAAATCAAACTATGTTAACCTATATGATTAACATAGGGATAGAAACCAATGAAAAATCAATGATCATACAACCACATATGTCCTTAATTGGTGCAATCTTGGGGTCTAGTTCATTTTGGCCCACACTTGGGTTTGCGAGTTATCTAGAATGGGTAAAAGGTATCTAAGGCATGGACTAGGGTAGAGAGGTTGGTCATAGTACATTTAAAACACAAAGGAACTTGGCGATCTCATGCAACCTCAGTTGCCTCTGAGGTCCAAAGATGGATTGTAAAGGAGGCCTAGGTGCACCTAATACACTTTAGATCATGTAATTTGGACTTTAGATGGAAAAGTTATGGGTTTTACAAGGTCTCAGCCTCATTGCAAAAACTAAAATAAAATCATCAAACATTAGGCCTACCTATGTTCAAACATTGCATATCTTATCAATGAACATTGTAACATTGACACTTGTCACAAATCCTACTTATCACCAAACATTAACATAAGCAAATCGATCGCAAATGTTGAAAATTTTGTGCACTTGTATTCAAGGGCCAAGATCAAACCTCAAAATAAAACAAAAATGTGTTTAGTGATCAAACCCTAAAGGTTTGCTAACCATCACTAACTCTTTGCTCTCCCATGTGATGCCACTTTAGAACCCACTACCCGTTCCCCCTTCCTTCTCCTCTTTCTTCTCCCCATGCTTGATTTTGTCTTTCTTTCCCTCATTTGCCATTCGTAGGCTTGGATGCCCATTTTCGTGAAGTTCTAGAGGTGATGGCAACTCGTTCTTGTGGAACTCTCAAGGTGATTGCATGTGGTTCTATTGTTTGTAGTTCTACTTGAAGCTCTTAACGGTAATTCTTTTGTGTGTTGGTGATGGCCTTCATCGAGGCACTTTATTTTTGCTGCTCCTCTATTACATGTGCACTTGTTCTTGTTGCGTTTTTATTGCACGCACACTTATTCTTGTTGCATTTTTATTACACACGCATTTGTTTTTGCTACACCTTTATTATGCACTTGTTTTTGCTATGCTCATGTTGCACACACACCTATTCTTGTTACATTTTGTTACAAACTTGTTATTGTTGCACCTCACTTGCATGCACATTTATTCTTCTGCGTTGTTCTTCAGGTCTTGATCTTCTTGTGTTGCTATGTTGAACTACTATTTAACTTTTGACCTTCTTGCATTGCTACCATGCATTTCTCCTTAGTTCATGACCTTCTTGCATTGTTATGCTATGCTATTCTTAAGCTCTTGACCCTTTTGCATTGCTATGTTATGTTGCATCTCAGTTTTTAACCTTTAGCTCTTTAGCTTTTGAGCTTTTTACATTGTTCCTTAACTCTTGACCTTCTTATGTTGCTCCTTAGCTCTTCACCCTCTTACACTACTCCTTAATTCTTAACCTTCTTACACTACCCCTTCTTTAAACAAAAAGGTCCTTTTCTTTATCCTTTATTCATTTGTAGCAATTGTTACTGTTCCTTTTCTCTATTCTTTGTTCATTCACACTAGTAATTGTTGCTACTCCTCTTTTTTAAACAAATAACTCATCTTTTCTATCCTTTGTTCATTTGTAGCAACTGTTACTGTTCTTTTTATCTGTTCTTTGTTCATTTTTCACTAGTAGTTGTTGTTCCTCCTATTTTTTAAACAAAGAGCTCTTCTTCTCTATCTTTTGTTCATTTGTAGCAGGTGCTACTACTCATCTTCTTTGTTCTTTGTTCATTTTCACTAGCAATTGCTATTATTCCTCTTTTCTAAACAAATAGCTCCTCTTCTTTATCCTTTGTTCATTTGTAGCAGGTGCTACTACTTGTTTTCTTTGTTCTTTGTTCATTTTCACTAGTAGTTACTATTGTTCCTCTTCTCTAAACAAAGAGCTCCTTTTCTTATCCTTTGTTCATTTGCAGTAGCTATTATTGCTCCTCTTCTTAATCCTTTGTACATTCTTAGTTCTTCTTCTCTATCCTTTGTACATTTTCAACAACAGCTAATGTTGTTTTCTTCTCTATCCTTTGTACATTTTCAACAACAGCTAATGTTGTTTTCTTCTCTATCCTTTGTTCATTTGCAGCTGTTATTACTCCTTTCCTCTATCCTTTGTTCATTCTCACTAGTAACTATTGCCATTCCTTTTTTTTTTCATGTTGTCAAAATCGCTAGTAGTTGTTGCTCCCCTTTTCTTTCCTTTTATTCATTTTTAATTGTTGTTGCTTTCTTCTTATTCATCCTTAGCAATGTTGTTGCTCCTCTTGAACTTATTCATATTCAGTCTAACCCCTTGTTGTTATTTGTGATCATATTTTATTTCATTGAACATCAAACTCCTTGTGCCCACCATTCTAACTTCAATTATGTGTTTGAAGTTGTTGTAGGGATCTTACAACTTCCTTTTTGGCTTGCATTCGAGCCTTGGCTCATTGTTGGGCTTATTTCTATGTAGATGTTGTTGAACCAAGGTTCACACCACTATATCTAGAAGGGTCAACTTGCATACTTGCCTTGAAATTGCGATGAAATTTATTTCCTACTTCTATAATTATTGAGGATGACCAAGCTACAATGAAATTGCTTCGTTGTTGTTTTACAAGTTTGTTTTAGCTCGTCTTTTAGTTACGGTCAACAATGTAAGTGCTTTCCTTGCTTGTTTTTCTTTCTTTTTGTTTATTTTTATTTGCTCTACTACCTCCCTATCCATTGCTTTTTGTCACATAATCCTCAAATTTTTTTTAAAAGTTACAACATGGCTTTAAGAATAGTTGATTAATTGTTTTTTTCCATTGGTCCTTCTTGCAGGTAGATGTGGTAATGACATCAAATTGTGACACCCTTGTGCTAGTGCCATTTGAGTCGAACTTTTAGGATTTTTAAGTTTTGCAATTTCATCCAATGAAGGCTAAACCAAATTTTCAACCATGTTCTCTATCTGATTTTATCATAGATGCATGGTTAATGATTGTAGGAATTCTAAGCATGTTCATGTAATACCTAGGTTGATTTTCAGATAAACCAGCAATTGGAACTTTTGCTGTTAAGCTTATGTTGATGAACTTTTTTATAGTTGTATGTTTTGTTTAATCTTGTTCATCATCCTCTTGTTCTGATTCTTCTTATTCCTTGGCTTGATTTTGTAATGTGTATAGAGTATTAGGACCAGTTTTTGAATCCATGGCCTTAAGGTTAAGTGGCCAAATCCTTGTACCTTTGAACCTTGATATGATATTTTTTCTTGTAAGTGCTAGGTCTAGTGTCGCGCTCCCAAGTTCCTCGTGGACCCACTTCAGGGTCCACGTATGCGGCGATGCGGAAGCAGGTGGAACTTGGGGCACGATCCCGACTTCTAGCACTAGAAAGGGGTGAGAGGGGCGTGCTAGAAGCCCCGGGAAAGACTAGGAAGAGTGGACAAGCTTGACTCACTCACACGGACCCTCCATGAA
>Ga0116231_10000725_pt1 | contig 61402 bp, 40 predicted proteins | sample S1TSphgellanicum_2_FD_89695 | JGI IMG/M metagenome (GOLD analysis project Ga0116231, IMG submission 89695) | Host-associated microbial communities from peat moss isolated from Minnesota, USA - S1T2_Fd - Sphagnum magellanicum MG | ecosystem: Host-associated > Plants > Peat moss > Unclassified...
AGATGGGAGGTTTTTTTTCTTTGACAAAATTTTAAAGGATTGGGACTCTTTTTAAATAGGGTTTTTGTTTTTTTTTTTTTTTTTTTTCCCCATTTTAGTGCATTGTTTAAAAGCTTTGGGGGCTTTGGCAATTTCTATTAATATCTTGATATCCAGAGCATTTTACCATGGGGTTTTTGTGGGAAAAAAATAAATGTTTGCCAAAATTTGAGAAAATTTGGACAGTAGTGCTTTTTTCACCAGGTTTAGGGTTTAGGGTTTATGAAAGTTTCATGAAAGAACTGTCAAAGAACAGGTGCTTCAGCATAGGTTTTTGGACCATTGGTCAAGGTTTCATGTATATGGATCCTGGTGGGCCAGTTCTCTGTTTTGGGAAAGAGGGAATAGCCCAACATCAGTTAAGAACCACTGAAATAAATAAAAATTAAGTATATATATTTTTAATGATTTTTATGGCTTTCAAAAGCCAGATGTGAAAAATTATTATAAACTATAAAAAATTCCCAGAGATTTTCTTCTCACTAAGTAGCCAAAAATATTGAAGGATGATTACAGATTCGTATTTCATATCTAGTATATATAGCCAGATTTGGTGAAACCTTCATAGGGATGATTGTCACTTCAGTTGCATCACAAAATTCCTATGAAAAACACTGGAACCCAAATGCATCATCCTAAAGTGTGAACACTGAGGACCTGGGAACTCCCAATGTCCCAAAGGAATTCCTTTGAGACCTTGGGAACTCCCAAGTCCTTTGGGGACTTTGGGAACCACATTGTCTCAAGTACTTTGTACATTAGGTATCATTAAAAAAACAACGGAGTCATCTTCGCCTTACTGACTGGGGATCATATTTAGGTCTGAAGTACTTGGTACCAGGGTTTCTTTTTTCCCAATTTTGTGATGTAGCTGAACTGGCAATCTTCCATCAGATGATTTAGCCAGATTTGGCTACATACTAGATATGAATGTAGAAAAAAACCACAATCCTTCTATATTCTTGGCTACCTACTGGAACTTAGCATAAAATCTGGCAATTTGGATTTTCTTTTCTTTGAAATTTGGAAATTTTGAATCATTTTTTTCCATGGAAAATCCATTCTATAGGTGAAAATCATATTTTTCAGGTTGAAATTTGGTGAAATTTTTCCTCAAAAAAAGCACTCCTTGTTACTTAAACTGTCTAATTAGAAAACAAGTTTTCATGAAAGTGGTCAATGATTGCTTGTCAGATCACCGTTCAATTTTATGTTCGGTCAGGGAACCATGAGTATTGCCCTTTTTTTTCCTAGATTATTAATACCCCCTCTTTGATTGTGTGCATGTATCTTATTGACTTGTCTCTCTTGGCCAAACAAATTTCAATCTTTTTTTGCCTGTAGATGTACCTATTGTGATTCTTATTATTTGCATCCCGGGTGTTTTCCAAATTCAAAACCTTTTTTTTTTCCCTCTTGTGAGCATGTAAGTAAGATGCAAAGCCAAGGTTATGAATCAAGGGGGTTTTGATAACGTTGGGTTTTTCCACTTCAATACAAAAACTCAACATGTGCAAAAATGAGAAAAATTACACTAAAGGGGATCATCTTGAATGATTTTGAATCTTGTTGTTGTAGAAGTTTCTCAAGATAGGAAATGAAAGTTTGTTTAATTTGTTGTTATTTTTCATTTGTTGTCTAAAGGTTGGGCACCGTTGGATTTGGAAGACTTGAGATTTTGTTCACTATGCTTAAGTTCAAGCACACATTCAAGAAACATTGAAATGATTCTTTGAGTTGGGGTATTGTTATGTTGATGAATGATCTGTTGTTTGCAATTCACTTGCAATGTTATTAGTGCTATTAATGTTTTAATCATAAACATTGCAAATGAAATGACGACAATGGACAAAAACAATGGCTCCATTTTCTATGGAATGTACTACTTTGCTCATTAGACAAATTTGGTTATGTTAGTCCTATCAAAACTCAACTTTGTGGTTTGATTGAAGGCTTTACTTCAAGTTATGTATGTCTTTTTTTGGCTCACTTAATAAATACCTTGAGTTTCAAAATTTGTGTGAAATGTTCATAGAAAAAGGAAATAAGTTGCCAATCAAGAATGTGAAGATGAAATGGATCAATATGTTATTTCTTATGAAGCATGTTATAAAATTATATTGACTTTTAATTAAAAAATGCATATTGACGATGCTCCAAATAATAACATTGCTAGTGAGAACTTGGACCTCCTTTATGATTTGGTATTGATTTTAAGGTTACATGACATTGTGCTTCTTATAGATTTTATGCATGCTCTAATCAAACTTGCCAAATCCCACACAATGTGTTTATATGTGATTTGGTTGATGTGATGTAATGTGACAGTTTGAACTTTAAAGTGCATTCAATGTTGGGGTATCACAACAAGAACCATGACATAGTCATGCCTTGTGTTTTTTTTTTTTGACACAAAATAAATATTTTAAAATGTTAAACAATGAAAGGTGCATATAGTCCTTCAAACATTAAGTGCAAAAATGATTGGTAAAAAATAAATGAACATTTTTTTAATGTTTTGTTGAAATATAAACCAATAAGGAACATAAGAATGACACTTCTAGAATGATAATCTTTCATTTGAAGTGCGAATTTTATTTTATTTTTTTTAAATGTCCTAATTTTTGTATTTTCATTTCCCTAACATCCTTCCAAACCTTTGGAATGCAAATTAATTATTAAAAACATTATTATGAAATAACTCAAAATTCTAGCATTAATTTTATGAAATCTATTGTTTTATAATACTACAACTTTATGCCATCATGTAAACTATTTTATTTTACTTGTGGTTAGAATATGAAGCAATTTGAATAAATATTGTTATTTTTTTTTATTCCATTATGATAAAATTGTGGAGTCAAACATAGTTCTTCAATTATGTTTAAGGACACTTTTTAAAAAAAAACAATTATTAAATTATGATTATTTTTCACCATATTCATCCTAATGTACATTCCTATATAATGAAACAATAAAAATGATGACATATAAGTTAATATAAAAATCATAAAAATAATCAAAATTAAGGTTTAATGTAATTTTGAGGTTAAACAATCCTTTTGTATACCCCAATTGTGAATGCACCCTTTATTGTCTTTACTTTGATCCATACATTAAGTTTGATGACTTATTTTTTGAAGATTTAAATGTTTTTGAAACATTTATTAGTAAAAATATTTCAATGCATTGGTGCATAAATGAGAATGGTGAAGAACTTGATTGTTTCATTATGGAGTTTGTTAGTTTTTATTTTTTTTATCAACCAATGTTGTTTTGCAACAAGTTCTTTAAAAATTATGCTAAAGTTATACTTCTCTTTTGGGATGGTTCATATGAAATTGAGTTGTGAAGAATCTACCAAAAGTTTAGTGGATGAACTAGAAGGCAACTTCCCAAACCATGAACAAATGTCTATGTTGGGTGTAATGAACAAAAAATTTTGGGGTAAAAACCTTGATGATATTTGGGATGATTTTCATTGATATTTGATTGTCATCAAGGTTGCCCATTGTAGCCCTTGCAAGGTGGTAAAAGATGGGGCGTGGGTGGAAGCTTTCCTTGATAATCATTATTTGGATTTGCAATGTTCTCTTTTTAAGATGACCATGAATGCAAAGAGATACACAATCTTGAAGGAGGTTTTTGATGTGAACTATGTCACTCTAGGTTAAGACTTCTTTTTTACCATCCTCAAGCATAAGCTTTTCAAATTTATAAAACTAGCAAGTGTGTGTTCAAGTGTTGAGATTTATGGAAGATGAACATTGTTTTTCAACAATGGCATTCTTAAATAACAAGTTGAAGAATCTCTTGACTAACCATTGGGAGTTGTGCACTAGATTCTATGCACAACAATTATACACACTTAAAATCTTATCATTTAGAAAGGCCTTCAACTTGTGAGGGAACACAAAAATAGAAGATGGTGTTGATTCTTAAAAGCACTTGTTTTTCAAGTAGTAGTTAGGTTTTATTTTGCAAGCCCCCTCTTTGTTGGGGCACGTTTCATTGTTCATGGTGCACAATGCAAATTTATAATGTGAATTTGCTTTTTTTCTCTTTTGAAAGTTTTTTATAAATTTCATGTATTTTTTAATCCTTGTTAGTTCCTTGTAGGTTTGTTGGTGAGCAATGAATGCGTTTATGGTATGTGACATTGAACAAGGAGCAGGCTGTGGGGTTGTGTTTGTATAAATTGTTGTATTTCCCTTCTGTTATTTGTATTATGGTTGGGTGTTGTGTTGGGTTGTGGGTGCAAGAACAATGTTTTGCAATAGGAAAAATTTCTTATGATCTAAGGTTCAATTACCCAAACAATGGCTTGTTCAATTGTGAAATGTGTGTAAAATTTAGATTGCTTTGAATTTTGAAATTTTAAAAATTAAAAATTACTAGAGTAGATCTGAAAATTTAATAATCATTGCCATTGCATTGTGCAAGATGCATTTATTGAATGTGCACTCCCTTTTGTCCATTAATGGCCAAAGCACAAACTTTTCAATTGTCTTGAGTTCATTAGCTCTTTAAAAACTTACATAGTTGTTAAACTATTGCACTTGAAATAAAAAAGGTAGTCACATAACTAACCATTAAAAAAAAAAGTTGTTAACTTTTAATTAGAAAATTGTCTCAAATAGCCAAATCACACATTCCATCCTTCACAAATGTAATTTGGCCACTTCAACAACTTTGATCATTTCAAAAAAAACGTTGGTATGGGCTTTATATTTTACAAACAAGATTATATTTTTCCTAAAATGCATTTTCTACATAATTTTCTATGCATACATTTTTAGAAAATATAGATGTTTGAACTTCACAATTTTGCCATGCTTATGACCATGATGAAATGCAAATAATGGAAAGTAGACTCAATTGAATCCAGTTCCACAAGAATGAACAACTAGTTGCATTTAATGGATAGTGTTGTGCTCTACAAGATCAAAGCTCAACAACATTATCAAAACTAATAAATTCACATGCACAAAAACACACATGTGATTGTGGCAAACAAAAAGAGTGTGCCCACAAAGATAACAAGACATTATAAAGTTATTTGTAAATTGCTAAAGTTTTTTTCTCATTACAAATTGCGTCCCAAATCTTAAAATTAGTTGTTTAAAATCCTAAACCTATGCCTAGTTGTAAGTTCATATAACCCCAAACTTGGTCCTACTTAATCAACAATTAAATCATGTACTAACCATACATAAACATCTACTTCATACAATCAAAGGAGGTTTAGCCAAAGATTAGGTCATTCAATGTTCTCTCAATCCATTTGATATGTTAAAATTTCACCCCTAACGTATGCATTGTGTTTTTAGCTCTAAAACAAGGTTTGCTATATATTTCCACTATAACAATCCATTTTTTTTCTAAAGCTTCAATCTACAGTGTATGGCTTCAAGTCAGATGCAATTAACTAGGTTCCTATGAACCACTAATAGAGTGAGCAAAAAACTTTTCAGAACTAAGTTGGATGAATGATTTTCAAGTATGTAGTCCCAACCTAAATTCCAAGTTTCTATTATACTTCGCGTATAGGATACCCTTAAAGGTTTCTCATGCCTAGCACCCCATAATCCCTAGCCTAGATTTAGCAATGTTCAACAAGATCACCCACACTACAAAAAGCTTTAAATTCTATTATATGCATTCCCCTAAAGCTCGGACCACCTAGAGTTTTCATCAATTCTTTGCACCAACCTTTCATATAACTTTCTACATACACAACACATCACCTTAACAACCACTAACACATCAAAAGAAAGGCAATAGTCACAAACTGGGCAACACAACACCCAACCCAACATACTCTAACGACAAGAATGTCTAATCACTTAGCTCTCATCTATGTCTTCTAAGATCTAACCAAAAGACCCCCTTGAAGAAAATTTGCCACCCTTCATATGTTTGTAGCTCCTCATCTTCCAATAATCTAGTGCATCAATCAAAGCCATATTCCCATCGGTCCTCATGAAGAGCAAAAACCAACATAGATAAGCATGAAAGCTCACATTTTAAATCCAAGGAAACAAGGTGCCTTCATTCTCCCGTTTCCATGAATGCACAACCTACAAACATAAAACACATGAAACAACTACATGCTATTCCTAACACCATATGATTATCATGCACATGACAATCATTGTGCTCCATCAACCGCTGGTTTAGGGCAGTCCTTTGGCAACTTTTTCATTTTAGGACTCCTTTTAGGTCACATAATGTCCTAATGCATGGCCATTTAGGTGTGCATGTGAACACAAACTTGATTTTCTTGCAAGAGAACTGGCTCTCTAAGAGACCTGGCCATTCCTTCCGACACCCCCAACACTAGTCCTGAAAATGTGAGACCAAAGGACCTCTGCATCATGGTTCTGAAGTTTCTTTTCCTTAAAGGCCCAGGTTTAGGGTTTAGAGTTTTCCTTAAGGTCAAGATTTATCTATTACCTTTATTGTTCACCCTTGGATTTCAAATTTATGACTAATTTTGATCATAATTAGGGGGTGCATTTTTGTGCAGCTTTAAGGATCATTTGGATTCTGGCATGGTTTGAAACTTGCCCCCAAAAAAACATCCTCCTCCAAAATCTTGCTGGATGGTTTACTTGGTGTTCCAAGTCCTTTAATGCTTTTGGCTGGCTGGCCATACTCATCAATAACAACTTGATTGTTGCTCATTGGCTGTTCACCTTGATTGGTTCATGTGTCATTTTTTATTGTTAACTTTTTAAAAATGAAAAACAAACTATAATGTTTGTGGGTGAGAAGTAATGTTTTGTTTAATGATTTTTTAAAGTTTGATGAAATATTTTTTCAAATATATATATATAGTTGAATATTCCCTTTCTTCCCAAAATCATCATCCAAAATTGAAAATTTCTAAAAATCCACCATGGTTTTACACATCATCCAAGTAAGTAGCCAAGATATATAAAGATTTTAAGAATTCTTTTTACTTTCATAACTGGTCTATAGCCAACCCAGACTAAAATGTTCTTGTGGATGATTGCCATTGTGACAACATCACAAAATTGAAAAACAACACACTGGTGGACAGGGGTCCTTTTTTTTCTCAATTTTGTGATGTAGCTGAAGTGGCGATTATCCATAAGATGATTTAGCCAAATTTGGCTACATACTAGATATTAAAGTAGGAGGAAGAAACAGAATGTTTCAATAGTTTTTACTACCTACTAGAAACTTATCTTTAAAATATGGCAATCTGGCGAATTTGGGCCATTCTTTTTTTCCATGAAAAATCCTTTTGTATAGGTCGAGATCATAACTTTCAGGTTGAAAATTTCCGAGATTTCACCAAAGAAAAAAAAACACTGCTGGTAACGGACAATATTTAAATCCCGCCTCTCCACTATGTTGTTCTGTCAAGTGACATCTTATGGTTCACCAGTTATGTCCCGTAACATGGCTCAAGCAGGCTGGTTCCGGGAAAAAAAATCTCACTCCTCACATGGTTCGACTTTTTCCCATAACCGGCCTGCTCTTGCTGGTTACATAGTCCGTATTTCTCATTATCAATGGCATTAATAATAAATGTTAACTGTAAAAGATTCACATAATAAGCAAGTAAATATGTTGCTTATGTCAAAAGGAATTAAAATTGACTGTGTTAAGTTTACTTGGGGAAAAAAAAACCCTGGTTAGGAGTCAGGAGGGTAATTACTATTGAATCATATTCCTCAAAATATGGCGACTTTGTAGGAGTTTTTCAAAAAAAAAAAACAAAGGATTCGCACTGCCATCTTTTTTTGTCGCCAAGTGGGCGAAATTTCGCCCCACCCCAAAAAAAAATACACAATGCTCCTAAAGCTAGTCTTGGCGAGTGCGAATCCCTCCCCACCCACCCACCCACCAAAGTTGCTGAATTTTGTTGCACTCCAAAAAACTGAAGAAGCTTTGGAAAAATTTGACACAAGTCTTGTAACTCTCTCTACAAATTTCTTGCAAGAACACACACACACACACACACACAAATGTCTCTCTTTGCATAAACCAAAGACATATAAGTCTCTTGCAAGAACACACACACACACAAATGTGTCTCTTTGCATAATCCAAAGACATATAAGTCTCTTGCAAGAACACACACACACACACACACATCTCTTTTTGCAAGAGTACAGAGGACACACACAGAAGTCTAAGAAGAGGAAGATGAAGACATGATGCAACAGTGTGAGCAACAATCTCTCTGCAAGAACCCCCCCAAAAAAATAAGAAAAAAAAGACACCAAAAGCTGGAACATGTATGAAGATGATCCATCTCAACTTATTGTTTTTCATTTCACATCAAAATTTTGCAACTGCTCCTCTGTGTGTATGTGTGTGTGTGTGTGTGTGTGTCTCTCTCTCTCTCTGTGTCTAACTCTCTGTGATGTCAACAAAGGGTTTTTTTGAGAGATATGATAATTGATGGTCTGTGTTGTTATTGTTGTTGTTGTTTCAACTGTTGTTGGGTGGCGGTATTTTTGTGTTGTTTTTGTTGGTGGTGGTGGTGTTGTTGCACTGCATTTTTTCTTGGATTGCTGCAAGAAAAAGGGGTCTACCTGAAGAAGAAGAAGAAGAAGGGGCCAGACTGCTCCTTTTTCCTTTCCAAACTTCCACCTGTGAACTCCTGTGTTCCCCGGAGTGAATGAGTACGTGCAGCTACGAGCACTGCAGCGCTACAGTAGTTGAGAAGAAAAGTCTAAGCTAGTGTGACAAGCTGCAGACTTGGCAGTGTACCCGTGGCGACAGCCGGAAAACTTGCAGAGACCGATTTCAGAACGGATTTGAAAGGAGGCGACATAGATCTCGTCGTACGCTGCAACATCCCGGAGCTACAATATGCAGATGTACTACCACACATGAGCAGCTGCCGGGTGGCACTAAGTACTGGTGCAAGTGCACGGGAAGAAGAGCAGCAGCGGCAATGGGGATGGCGCAGGAATGATAAACAAAGTTCAGGAATGAGTAAAGGAATCGCCACAGCAGCAGCAGGACCAGCAGGAGCATCGCTGAGTCTGGTGCGAAGCGGTCGAGCGGGGTCCAGTACTGGAGTTGAAGGTGGTAGTCGTGGGCAATGGGGCAGCGGGTAGCTGCTGCTGCACGGGAGAAGAAGGGCAGGAGGGCCGCAGAGGAGGAAGAAGAAGAAGCTGGTGCTTGTGCTGGTAGTTGCAGCTTCTGCTGTGATTGTGGCGCAGGAGATCAGTGTGTGTGCAAGGTTGCCCGCTGTTTGCGGCAGAGGCAGACTAAGTTTAATCCACCCCCGAGCTCCCGCCCTGTCGCGCACCTTTGCAGGGGCGCAGTCCGTCAAGTCCGGCTTGATATGTGCAGCTGATCCTAGCTTTTTTGGTTTTTCCTTCAGCGCCGGGACTCGCGGCCCACGGCTGCTCATGCGGTCCCTTATAAATCCTCGTCGCTGCCGAGCGTCACTGATTGCGGAGTCTTGAAAGCCGGCCGCCCGTTGCCTGCTGCAGCCACCAACCAACCGGCCTGCCTGCCTGCCTGCCTGTACATGCACCTCATGCGATTCCTCGCCCTGCAACGATGTTGTTGCAGCAGCGCAAACGCAATTTGAAGACTCAGACTTTCTACCCTTCTTGTTGCTCTTGTGCTCCTGGCGCTAGTGCTGCTGGTGATGGTGGCTGAAACTCTTGTTGTGGACTTTGCATTAGGGGTTGTGTTTTGCGGATGACTATGAGGCGGGAACTTTGTTCTTGCAGTCTGATCAAGAGTGATGTTGGAGGAGACGTAGTAAGAGTGCAGAAGTTACTGCTGCTGCAGGTGCGGCGGTTTTGAAATCGCTCGGCTTCTTCTTCTTCTTCTTTAGGACCTGCTCGAGATTCCGCAAGAAATGCAGCAGCCTGCAACAAGAATCTCAAAGCTGGTCACGGCTTGATAGACTTCAGAGTTGCAGAGTTCTTCTACGACTACTTGTGTTTTGGAGGAGTCCGGCCGGAGGCGGCGGATAAGGCATGGGGAGATAGCTGATGTGGAGGATGTCAATGTGCTGCCAGACACAGGCTGGTCGAGGAACATTCCACCAGTCGAATGCTGTAAGAGCTGGCTTTGCGGAGAGAAGAAGAATCATATTCAGGTGGTGAGCTCGAAGTCTAGATCCCAATTGGGAAACCAACGTCGGAACTGCGCCACCGAGGAGGAGGAGGAGGAGGAGGAGGGAACTTGATTGCAGTTTTCTCTTGTTGTTGTCGTTGAGGGCTGAGTCTGTGGAGACTCGGAGGGCGCGAGGAGGGGACCGAGAGACTTCCGACAACCTCTTCTGCAAGAGGAAACGACGAGTCACGAGAAGCTGGAGAGAATCTGGAAGAGAGAGAGACACAGAGAGAGGAGTTGGCGGAGGTTATGGGTCGCGGGAAAATAGAGATAAAGAAGATAGAGAATCCGACGAGCAGGCAGGTGACATTCTCCAAGAGACGGGGCGGATTGTTGAAGAAGGCGCACGAGCTAGCGGTTCTGTGCGATGCAGAAGTGGCGCTGATTATATTCTCCAGCACTGGCAAGCTGTTTGAATTCGCCAGCTCCGGCAGGTACGTAAGGGAACAGCAGCAACAGCAGCAGCCTGGATTGATCACACTCATGTCGTAGACAAGATCATGGATGCATGCACAAACAAACAAACAAACTTGAAACTCGAGCTTCCTCTCTTGGTTGCAATTCATGCGAGTCGGACCACGAAGTCTGATCCATTTCCGCAAGTTTTGTCGACAATGTTCTGGCTGCTTCGCTGAATATTGTCAGCAAGAGTTTGCTAGTGATCGGATGAAGCTGCAATCACGCGCGAGCCAAAGAAACAGATTGAACGTCTGTCGTAAGAATGCAGCAGCTGCTGTAGTGCAGATCATGAATAGAAAGCTCTAGAATCGAGTCTTCAATTGCACAGCAACGGATCAGCAAGCTGTCTAGTATACATCAGTTCATCATCCTCGAGTTTGACATGCTAGCCCTCGATCACTCGCTCTCCGGTCTTGGCCATTTTGGGGAGTGAGCCTCAGCAGGGCTGAACAAATCTGGGGAGATTGATCAGGGGGAAGTCCCGGTGCTTCTTGTTCTTGTTCTTCTTCTTCAGACCTTCATGATGGCTTGCAAGTCTGTTGTTCTTTTTCGTTGCATGTCAAATTTGTGTGAGGAAGCTTTTGATGAACAGTTGTTGCTCCGAACTCAAGATGAACTCATGTAGACTTACCTGAGTCGAAAAAGAAACTTAGTCTTGTGAAAATTGCAAGAGCCTCAAGTCCTTGCGCTTGAAGATTCATATACTCATGTTGTCGTAGCAGTTCGAGAATTGAGGAAGCAAACATACAAACAAACAAAGTGCGCCCCTTGAGGATCATCATCATCATCATCATCATCGCGAATAGGTCCACCAGTAGGGTTCAAGCTCGGTCGTCGAGAATCTAAACTACGAAAGAAAGTATCATCGTTACAAAGTTTTTTTTAATTTTTTGGGGTCGTGATGTTGCGTCTCATCAGCACGACAAACGCCCAAAAACAATTTCATGCCAAGAGGAGAAGGAAGAAGAACGGTCTAAGTCTTGTTTCTGTGCCAAAAAGAACAGACTTCTTCATGAGGTTCTTCTGTCGCATTTAGAGACAGATCTGTATACCTATATGTATGTGGTGCAGGGTTTGTGATTTTCCTGATCTTCTTCTCAACAGCTTCCAATTGATCTGTAGCAATCAACGTTAGACTTTTCCATGTGCGAGCGAGCAGATCAGTCTCTCTCCATCTTCTTCTTCTTCTCTGGATCTTCTTCGGCTGTCTGGAACTGATTTTCTTCTTCTTGTCTGGATCTAGTAACTCTCTAAGCTGTGATTGGGTTTTTTATGATGTTTGTTGGTGATGGTACCTCTTGAGCAGTATGCAGGAGATTCTTGACAGATACAGCAAGTGTCCTGATGGAGCACAAACAGGCACCAGCAACAACAACAGTTCAGATGTAAGCAAGACTTTTAGGGTTCCTCAAGATTGCAAAATTTTGGGTTCCTCAATTTGATTGCAAAAGTTTTTGCCGTGTATTATTTCTTTTGTTGCAACAGAGCTCTCAACATTCAACTTCTTGACTCTTCTTCTTTCTTCTTTCTTAGTAAAATCTCTTTGGATTCCATAAGACTTCTTCGGTTGCATGCACAATTTCCTCCTCGTCATCATCATCACTCCAAGAAGAAGTTCAGAAAAGGAAGAAATTATTCAAGCTTTGAGAATTTTCTTCCTTGTTTGTGTTGTTTCTCCATTTATTGTTGCAGTTGATGGGACACGAAGTTCTCAAATTGAGGCAGCAACTTGAAAGACTACAGACCACACAAAGGTGGGTCTCTTCTCTCTGTTTCCGCGTTTCTCTTTTCTTATGTCTCCATTGTTGGGATTTTGTCTGTTGATGATAGAATTTGCACATAAAAACATGGATGCCAAGAATTTCACAACAAATTTATTTCTGGAGTTGAAACTTTTTGCAACATTTTTGGTTAGGGTGATTTTGCAACATTCTGGAATGTCTTAGAACTGAAAAAAACTGAAGTTCTTCTTTTCTCCCCTCACCCCACCTGCCCATCCCCGCCCCCTCCTCCCCCCACATACAGGCATATGCTTGGAGAGGATCTTTCGCAGTTAACTGTGCCCGACCTGCTGCAGCTGGAACAACAGCTTGACATGGGATCTTCTCGGGTTCAAGCAAGGAAGGTAAGGAAGTGCATGATGACTTGGGTGGTGGGTTGGTAGGTAGTAAGATAGCAACAGGAGGCAGGTAGGTAGAATTTCCATTCTTCTTGAAAACAATCCCACATTCTTCTGAGACTCCACCACACTGCAAAGCTTCTCTCTGTGTATCTATGTTTTTGTTGTTGTTCCATGGTATCTTTTGCACCAATTCTGTTGTTGCACAGCATTTAGACTTATTGCCTTTGGAGTGTATGTGCTGCACTGGCACTGGACCATTTTATCAGTTGCAAATGCTCATCTTGGCAAAAAAATTGTGTTTTTTGGTATTGTGGATCCAGAATCAACTCTTACTCAAAGAAATCGAGGATCTTCGGAGAAAGGTAAACTATATACACATTATATATATTCATTTCCTTAAGCAAACCCCTAGTGAGCAACATGATGGATCATATGAGGATCATATTTTATGTTGTGAATGGTGTTTTTGAGTTCAAAAACTCAAGCTCCCATTTTTTTCTTGGGTCCTTGTGAAAATAGAGAGAGAGGACTAAATTTAATAAAATTCTTGGACTTCTTCCTTTTGGTTGCAGGAACATGACTTGCAGCAAGAGAATGCCGAATTGCTCCACAAGGTTAAAAAAATCATCCTCCTGCTGCTGCTGCTGCCACCACCACCACCAGAATCACAGCTTTAAACCATCATCCATTTTGATTGGTTTGATTTGGTCAAAATATTGCTTCAATTGTGTTGTCCCTTTTAAGGATTTCCAAAGTGTGTGTTTCCCAAAGTGAAATTTGATGAAAAACTAAGAGTGTATTATTATTTTACCCAGTGTTCTCACAGAAGTGTTTTGTGTGATTTTGACATTATTAGCAGCTTGCGGATGCAAAGGGGATAGCTGAAGCTGTTGTGCGGGGGGGAGCTGCTGCTGCTGCTGGACCTTCTTCATCAGTGACTGGGCAACCAAACATTCCAGCTAGAGACCCTCCTCCTGGAGGTGGAAGCTCCCAGACTGCACCACCACCACCACCTACAGTCTACCCTTCTCATCCTAATCTTCGAGATCCACAGACCTCACAAACCTCTTTACATTTAGGGTAAGAATTTCTGGAAACCCTAAAAAACCAGTGGATATTTCTCTCTCTCCCTCTCTGAAGTCTTTGTAAGTTTCTCTGGATTTTGTAAACTTTCTGTGGCTTGCTTAAAACACCCAAAAGGTCCCCTGGTAGGCATGTATTTTGTGGGCACTTGAGCAAGGGTCTGTATGTATTTTTTGGGCACTTGAAGAAGAGTATGTATGTATTTTTGGGCATTTGAAGAAATGTCTGTATGTACTTTTGGGGGCCCTTGATGAAGAATATGTATGTACTATTTGGGGTACTTGAAGAAGGGTGGGTATGTATGTATGTATGTATAATTTTTTAGGCACTTGAAGGCAAATTGCTAACAATTGCTGTATATATTTGTATGATTGTGCAAATATGAACAGGCTATTCTCTGAGTCATTCCCTCCGAGTGCAAGTAGAAGGCCATCTCAACAAAATCCAACAGATCCAGAAGGTTAGCTGTAGTTGAGCATATACCTACTTACCATATGATCTTGAATGTCAAATTATGTATGTAAATGAGGATCATGGGTTTTAGCTATTCTGCAGGTTTTTCTGGTAGTTCAGAAATGGCAGAATTGGCCGTGGCATTTTCTACTTACCTCTACTGCCTGATTCTGAAATTTCCTACCTACCTATGTCTACTGCTAATTCATACATATCTATGATGGTTGATTCAGTCATTTTCTACTTACATTTCTTCTGCCTGATTCTGTCATTTCCTACCTACTTCTACTGCCATTACATACCTACCTATCATCCTTTATGCCAAGGAATGCACCCTCTAGGACAGCACCTTTGGACAACTTGCTCTCTTATTGTTTGATCTTAAGATTAAGAATGGGTCTTGGAAGCTTAGTTGAGTTTTTGGTCTTTTTTCTGGACTAGAAAATTTCAAACCAACTTATCAAAATCATTATCATTTTTGTCATCTTTTTTTTCCAGGTTTGCCCATCTGTTTGGGTAGCAGCTTGGTATTGCTGACCAAATGGTTTGTGTTTTGTACATTTGCTGTAGCAGGTGAAACATCTTTGAGATGGGATCATCCACAATTCCGAAGTCAGAAATAGACTCCATGCATTATTTTTCCTTTCATTCCTTCTCTCCTTTCACATGTGGGATATCTGAGAGCTTTCTTTTTGTTTTTGGCCAATCATTTTATGGTAGGTTTGGAGCATTTTTCAAGTAGCAATCTATGCATTATTTGCTCATGTCCGAACTCTACCACCTCGGGCACTGAGTTTGATATGCTGGTGATATTTTTTTGCTCCATTTTTGGAAGTCATATATTCATTTTGCAACGTTGGGAGTCTAAGGATAGTTTTGCTTCTAACTCTTTTCCAATTTTGTGGTGGTACATAAAATGTAATAAAACTTGTCTTTTGATTCACTTTTAGAGTGGTGGTGCTTTTTGTGCTCAGGAGACAAGCTCGTATGACTCAGAGGATGTGGAAGGATGCATGTTGAATGAACATATATGGATGCATATGAACACAATTAAGTAATTGAAGGCAATAATGCAAAGTTGTATGAAGATGTTAGAGGATAAATGTTGACTGAATGTATATGGGTGGATTTGAATACACCATGGATGGAAAATGTTTCAAGATCATCGTTTCAATTCTTATTGTTTTAACCTAAATCCTTTTCATTCTAATGTTTAATGCTTGATATTCCTAGCATCCATTGGGATTAAAAAATTGAATCCAATGACTAATATAGAAAACCATATCAACATAACAAAACGTGTGCAAATGATCTTAACACACCAACAAACATTATACACCAAAAGTTAACCTACACGAAATGCACAAATTTGAATTTGCAAACACAAATGCCAAGCATCTTATTGATCAAATATTTCTTCCTAGTTTTTAATGGTTTAACATACTCCATGGTATAGTTGTGCACCAAAGAATAATTGCACAACTATACTATCCTATTGAAGATTCCCAATACTCTACAACTTTTACACAATATGATTTAAACATGTGAAATCAAAAGGAAACACACACATACATGAGGGCATCATTGTATGCATTTATTAAGATTTTTTCTTTGAAGTTTTGTGATAGTTGAAATAGGCCAAAGTGTGGTTACATAACATTCTTTACTTATTTTTAATACCAAGGTATAAACCATGATTACAAAAAAAGTTAAATAAAACAAAAAAACAGACAATTGTTTTTGTGTGTAATCCAATACATTATATATATATAAGAATGAAATGAAAAATAAAGTACAAAAATCTTAAAATTTTCAATAAATTACCAAGTGTTTTTATAATTCAATCTTTAGCCATGTTTATTTGAACTAATCCTTTCTTGGATGGGATCCCCCATAAGATTTAGAAGGCTTCAAATCCCAAATAAACTCAGTTACACCCTATTAAGGGGATCATCAAATAACAATTTAGCTCAATAGATCATTCAAGCTCTTTTCTCTATGGGAGAAAATATCAAGAAGTTGGTGAATTCATCAACATGGTGTTGATGATGGAATGTAATCATGGGCTACATCATGTAACAAATTATATTCCATGTAAAATGAATAGGAAAATACTACAAATGCATTCAAGGTGTAAAGGTCTCCACTTACATACATAATAAATTGAATATCTTGTAGTCCAAAACATCACCACCCCAATCTTTTGCTAAAAGAACATACCAACAAATATATTGACTATGCCAATTGTGTGCAAAAATGATATGAGGAGCATGGTACAAAAACCTATGATCCCAAAATGTAAGGTCAAACCCCAAGTTTTGTGTTGCTTAAACTAAAGGTAATTTGTTGTATTACACATTGATTTTAATTTTGAGAAGGGTAAGAAAGCCATGGAAGTTTTTTAAACCTTTCCATAAAGCCCATCAACCCAAAAAGAAAATTGAAGTGACTTTTCAAATATGTATTTTTGTAAAAAAAAAACTATGATGGATAAATTTTAGTGAATATGGATGAACATGAATGTTCATGGATGAATTAAATCATGAATCAAAACACATAATCATCATATGAAATTTTACTTGACCTTCATGCAAATATACATATAAATGTGTTTTACAATGATTTCACAAACTATGATGTATGATAATTTTGTGAAGTAAAATGAGGTTGATAGTTACAATCTATGATATGAAATTGCCAAACTTGAAAGTTCTTGTGGTAACAAAAAAATGAAAACCAAAATGCATCTTGAATTTTTCTTAATTACAAGTAGTGGTAATGTGAAAAATATAATCGTGGTTTTTTTATAACATATCAAAAGCTCTTAACAAATTTAAGTTAAACATTCAAAATTAAACTAAGTTAATGGGGAAAAAAATTGTTAAGGTAAAATTTGGAGAACGAACTTGATATAAATTAAGTCCATTATGAAACTAGCATGAATATTGATTGTCTTCAAGGTGGAACCACACTATAGTGGTCAAAAAATATTTTTAGAAACATTGTTTTTCAAAACTATGTCATTTTCAACTTCCACCAAGTTAATATTAAAAGAGCTTTTCATAAATTATACTCAAAATAAGGTAGTTCATTTGTCAAATAATGCAATTGTTAAAGGAAACTACATTTCTTAATTGTTATTCAATAATTAAATAGTACATTTGTGAAAAATTAATACTTGTACCAATGTGCTACAAAGTGCAAATATATATTTTAAACAATTCAAATAATTACAACACTTGATGAAATACTTAGTCATATATCGAATATTAGTTGATTGTATCATTTCAATTCCATATGAAAAGTTACACTCATGTGATTTCACAAAAAACATCTAGATGAAGTTTTTGATTCAAACGAGCATAATTATGTTGGAAAAAAAAAAATTTTGAAAAATTATGTTGCAAGCCTTTGTACCAAAATCTATTTTACATGTTTATAAAAAAAGTAAATGAAATCAAAGAAAAATTGCCCCCAAAATAATACAAAATGTATTATAAAAAGAAAACATTTTCTTGCCTAAAGTGACCCCCCCTTTTATTATGATTGCACCCTTCATCACAATGATTACCCACTAACTTCATCAACTCCCCATGGTAGATAAATACATTCATGTCAATGAGAAATTCAATGGAATCAAAACTAAAAGTTTCAAGGAAATTGGGGTGCACTTAAATGGTGCCATTGGAAAGCACTTAATTAATAAGGTTTTTTAGAGGTAATTTTGTGACTTTTAGACCTAAGGTATGGTAGATATTGAATTTTGAGTAGTTTTTTCATTGAAATTTCAATTAAAATCAAATTTTCAATGAAACTTAGATCTTAGACTTAGGGAAAGAAGTGGACCATTCAACCTTTTGAAACTAATTCAATATTACACTACATTTTCAAAGCATAGGCCACACTAGTTGGCATGAAGTGTAAGCCTTTTATTACAACAATATTGTCACATTGCACAAAATTGTCATTGACCATTAGGTCTAAGTAACTAGGTCTAAATAGGTGGTTAGGTCACATGTAATCATTTTGTTTCAAGTCCAACTAGTTGCCAATGTGGCAACACATGCTATAATGCAAATGTAACATAATTGGCTAAAAACATTTGTGAAGTAAACATGTTTTGGCAAAAAAAATTGCTGTAAAAATTTATGTCGATGAGTTGTCACTTGCAAGCGTCTACATATTAACTACAACCATGATAAACATGATTAAAAACATTACTATGTGTGTTTGCAAGGGAGTACATTTTGTTACAAAGGAAAGTGATTTCCAAAGTGATTGCAGAGACAAGTTGATTTGACTACAAGTAGAACACCAAAAGAGGGTAATAAAAACAAATGTGCAATCTCAAGGCTCAAACATTAATAAGCTTCCCACTTACAAGCCACAACTTCAACTTACAACTTAAACAAGATGGAACTTGGAACCTAGTACCTACCTCACTTAGATACAATGATTCAAATTCTTACATCCAAACTTTTGGGTAAAAGCACACTATGGTGACCAAAAAATGTTGTCACAAGTATTACTTTTCAAAACTATGCGCATTGGAACTTTCACCAAGCCAATATTTTGAGGGGTTTTCTTAAATTGTATCCATAGTAAAGTAAAACCCAAATGCAATAAAATTGCCAAAAGAAATTACATTTGTTGATTAACACTAAATGATTAAAGAATATACATGTGGGAATATAATACTCATAACAATATTACAAGAAAATAACCTCAAGCATTCTTTGGAACCATAATTCAACCAATATTATTTCCAAGCTTGGGGTATGTCAGTCAACACATGGAGGCAAGTTTAACCCTTCCTACTTGGATATATAGGGTCATGGGGCTTGCTTCCCAACTTTGTGGAGGTGATGGAATTGAAAAGGGACTCATTAGATGGTTTTCTCTTTAGGACTAGCCCTAAAAAAAAAAAAGTTTATAACCTTGGGACTCCATCAAGTTAAGGTTCTTTCTTAGGACAAACCAATTATAACTTTCAAAATTAATAAAGAGCTTACTTGAACTCTTAAAGAGGTTAAGTTTTGGCTCTTTGGAACCAGTTTTGTTGAAGCACATTGGACCAAGGAATTAGCATTGGAAAGTCATCTTGGTTACACTTCCAAACAAGGTTACAAAACCCATGTTAAGTGTCAACATTCAATTTCTACTATCTAAAACTTCATCATGGGACTTACCCTAAACAATGTGTCAAAACAACAAGTCTTTGGATATTAAAAATTGAGAGATTAATCAACAACCTAAATAGCATACATTGTAAATTCCTCCCAATTTTGTGCATATCACATTTACAAATTATTGGCGCAAAGTTGAGTACAATTGACATCAATTTATTCATTTCTATTCATTTTAAATCTTTGAACATGTTTTCCCTATGAACTAGTGTGAGAAATGAACTCCAATGGGTGTAATCACAATATAATGACACACTTATGATGTAACCAATGGTTGATTTTACATTTTTTAAATGGTACATCAAGTTAATGTTGAAATTTTTTTGCATACTTACACAAGCATGTTGTTAATATATCATAAGATCATTTTTAAAAGTTTGAAATGAATCTAATGAATATGGAATATTGAAAAAACACTTTTAAAACATTATAATTAGTGTTTTTCAATGTTTAAAGCATTCTTAAAAAGTTTTTTAAATCTTTTAAATGACATATCCTGGTGGGAAACTTTCAATATCAACCTTAACATAATAGTATAATGAAATATTTAAACATTTCAAAATATTTTCTCAAAATATTTAAAAATTATTCTAGATTAAGCATAGGACAAAGTGGGCAAGTGTGGGTCATTTTAGCATGATTTCACCCCAATCCTTTTTGGAATGAAGTAATTCTTATTTCATCTTCTATTTTCATAGACAAGGTTTACAACAAGATTTTCAAAAGGTTTTTATACTATTTTTGGGTCAACATTATGTAGTTCCACAAGTTAAAATAAGGAAATCAAGAAAGGTGAATTTCAACAAGTTCTAGGGCATTGCACATTGAGATTCACACTCACAACTTGCACATCAACAACAAATTTCAAGTTAGTGTGAGAAATTTTTTCATACTTTAACTTTCATGTCCTCTATTGAAGCATTAGTGACACATACCTTGACCTAACACATTTTTCTAAATTATTGTTCTATGCATATAAAGTAGAAGGCATAATTGGGCAAACCCATCCTTGGGTGACACCACTAGGAACCATTTCAAAAAATGGTTAAGGAAGCAAAAATGGCCAAACCATTTTGTTGGGCCTTCAAATTATTTAAATGTTTTCACAACTACAAATTATTATTTTTTCATCTTTATCCATTACATGCATTAATACATGTCTTGAAGTTTATTTTGAAATTTAAAAAATATTTTAAAAAATATACATATTCTTAATAAAAATGGCCCTTTCAAAAATCAATAGCCTTAACTTTGGAAATTCATAATTAAATTATACTTACTCAATTAATTGCCTAAAAAAAAATTTAAAAAAAATGACTTCAAAATCACCTTAGCATCAAACTTCCCAAGAAAATTTTCAAATCGTGTTTCAAATTTGTATTCTTAATTAAAAAGTTCAAAGAAAATAACTCTAGTGCTATTGAATTGTTTTCTAAATGCAATGATTAGGAACATCAAAATACACAATGTTATGATATTATTGAAATTTCCAAATCTATGGAACCTAATAAATGCACTCATTAAAAACAAATTTGAAAATATTTATTTAAGCGTTTCTTATGACACTATGATAAATCATGTTCATCAAAACCACACTACCTTACAACTAAAGCTCCAAAACAACTAATATACAACTATAGTATAACTAGAGCATGAAAATATGGGCAATTAATAAATAAAATGCCATGTCAAAAATCAAATAGTTATTTAATAGTTGCAATTTCATTACAAATGGAACATTTATGTGGTGTAATATACGCATCATACATACAAATGTAGTCAATCATGTTTGACTTTTTGGTAAGTTGCATTTTAGTTACATGTGATAACTACATTAGAATTGGTGTAAATGTAACACCCAATTAATAACTACATTGCAACTAGTGTACAATTTTAACACATATGATCTGTCACATGTACATATTTCCACTGCCCATTACATATGACACTTGCAACTAATTGTTAATTACAATTCCTATTGATACAACTAGTTGTGCAATTATGTTGCCACTATAGAAAAATTATACTTTTCCATTATTTTGTGGCTATTATTCAACTATTAATAAGTTGATAACTTTTTAAAACATATTTAATCCTTAATATATTTTTAATAATTAATACATAATTTACTTAATTATTATGAATAATTAAGTAAATTAAATAATTAAGTATTAAAACGAATTAATTAATTTAATTTATATAATAAATGACTAATTATTTGAATTGAATATTTTAAAATTAATTATCTAAATTCACTAACTAGGTAATTATCAAAATTGGAATAATCAATTCAAATAATTATTTTATATAATTAAATTCAAATTATTATCGAATTACTATTTAAATTAGACTAATTAATTATTTAATTGTATAATTTACAAGATTAAAAATAAACACATGTGGGAAAACCTTTTTGAAATTGTAATTTTCAATTTGCAACTAATGTGCAATTAAAAGATTTTAACCTATAAATTTTGTCCTTGAATCTCATCTCACAAACTATATAAAGAAGGTGTATTTCTTGTGTGTTCACATTAAATACATGTTTCAATTTGGGATGAGCTCAAAAAAGATTAACGCTAAAGACAAAACATAAAATTTTTAAAATATATTTACATGGCTACTTTTTAATTTACCTACCTTCCTACCTTCTTACTTACTTGCCTACCTAAGTAAATAAATAACTAGCGTTATTTTTTTCCCTATTTACCTAGGTAAGTAAGTATGTAATGTAAATAGATAGGTATGTAGCCTAAGTATGTAGGTATGTCTTACCCACCTATGCCTATGTATTGACCTACATAAATGTTAATAGATTTTTGTTTATTTATTTTTCAATTTTCAATTAATATGCCACATGGAAAATTTTGACTATTCCACATGTCACAATTTAAAACCATTATAAATGAACAATCATAATGGACGGTGGAGATTAATATTTCAAAAAAAAATTCACCCAAAATTTTCCATAATTGATGCCTTGTGTTAAATTTTGATGGATCAATGAAAAATGACATCAACATGACATTACCATGTAGTTGTAAACTAGTTGCATTATAATTACATGGTAATTGTTCTTACTTATTGTAATTGAATTGCACATGAGTTGCATATGTGTACAGTTTCACATATAGTGAATTGCATCCATTGCAATGCATGTAACTTGTCCAATAATAGTCATGTTCGTAGAAATACACTAAGTTGTAAATGAATTGAAAATGGTCATTACAAATCAAAAACCTAGCTGTAAGGCTAGTTGCAAATCATCCCATTTTTTCATAGTGTGATTTTTCAAAGTTCGATGGGTCCAATAAAATCAAAGTGTGACATTCCTAATGGTACCACCTAAGGATAGGTTTGCCCAACTATGTGTAAGGCCATAACACATAACCTTTCATTGTTGGAAATTAGGGCCAATAAGATTGGGTTTGTCATGATGTCAAATATGTTTCACAGATGATGAAATGGCATGTTACATTAACCAAGTATGGACAAGGAGAATGTCCAACCTCAACCTACGTTAAAAAAATAACACAAAGCACCCAAGGTTGATAAATTTTTTATAATAAGTGGGAGAGACAAATGAATCATTGGAAGAAATAATAGATGCAATGGTAGAAAGGACAATTGATCATGGAAGAAAGCAAACAAGTTATGGAACACATCCCTAGCCTCCTTTTATAATCATCTTCAGATGGTATTTAAAAATTATCTAGAAAAATAAAACCAATAGGTGTGCTAACAAAAGAAGGGGATGTAGCAATGGAATTTTGAATTTAATTATGTAGAAATGTAAACTATCAATTATCTTACAACAACACATGAAAATGAAGGTGGTAGAACTTTCAAACCAAACCTACACCATTTTGAGATGGTGTACTAGGGAATAGTTGGTGGTATTGTTTCAATTACCAACATCTTGAATTGAATATTTGTCGAATGGAAATAAATGAAGTTTACAAAATAGAAGGACCAACTAGCTAATCTTGTCATTCATTCTACCAAAACTTATTAGCATTGTACATTCAACACAACTACAATGGATATCACATTTAGAATTCAAATTAAATTAGAATTTTGGCAAGCGTGCAATCTCGTGCAAGACTTGTTTTAACTAAGTGTGGTTCACAACAAGTTTAGAACACCATCCCCAAGCTACACTAGTAAAAACCCCCCATTTTCCAACTAAATTTCCAATTCCTTTTCAACTACAAGTTTTAGTTCAAAAACAACGAACTTAGTTGGAAGATTTTATTTGCAACTGAAATCTATTATTTACAACTAAAAACCATGGCAATCAACAAGTACAAGTTGAAAGTGACATTCTAGATGAAAATGTCAGCCACATGTCAACACCAAATCAATTGCCATTTCAAACCATTTTAGTTGTGAATGCAAACATCAATTGTTATAGTTGAAAATCATTTTCAACTTAAACAATAGGGTGGATGAACATCTAGTGACATTTCATGACATCATCAATTTTGTATTTCAATATTTGATATTGTAATTTTTTAAAAATTATATGAATTGTTTAATATAAGAAAAGAAGATATTTTGACACATGGATTAAGGAAACGGTGACATGTGGCAATGATAAATTATTTTAAAACTAAATACTGTTGATAAATAACATTAATCTAGATCATCCATCTTGCATCCAATAAAATTTTGACATGTGGACATAAATTTTGTATGCTACTAGACCTAAATACCTACCAATTTATTTGATTAATTTAGGTACCTATGTATGTAGGTAGGTAACATAATTACCTACCTACCTAAGCTTGGCTAGGTAGGTAGCTAAGCAGCCCTAGGTAGTTAAACTACCTACCCATCAAAACCTATTTACTAAATAAGCTAGTTTAAGATAATCTGATTTCATTTTTGGTTTAGTTTTTAGGGTTGAACCATTTTGATTAGCTCATCCCTAATACCATTTGTTTTAAAAAAGGTTGGTGCATCTATTTCTATAGTTTGCAAACTTGAAACATATGACACAAAATATGGGACAAACATTTTAATTGCGTATTAATTGCAACTATTAAGATAAACATACCTGGATAATTTAAGGACAAAGACTTTTAACTCTTTGACATTGTTTTGTTGCATGGAGTTCAAAATGATTTTGTAGCCTTTCACTTGGTGCATCTAATGTAACAAAAATCACTCAAATTGATGAAGAAGTGAACAAGATATGCCTTTTCCAAATGAAGGGGGTCATGGGCATGTGAGTTTGCACATATGACCAATTTGCATTTTGGAGCTTAAGATTTCTGGATGTCACTTTATTGTCTTTGCACTTCAAAAAGGTTTTGTAAAACTTCAAATGAAACTTTCATAACTTTTTAAATTGTCCAAAATGAATAAGAAATGAGGAAGATATGAAATTTGAAAATAAAGGGATCTAAATGTTTTTTTTCTCCTTGAACAAGCTCATCCTCTTCTTGTTTCTTTGTTGTTGCTCCTTTGTTTTTGGAATTCCAAGAAATATTGTAAATTTTCACTTAACTCACCCATAGTCATGAAATTATTTTTTCCAAAAGACAAGAAACTTTCAAAATATGGTAAGGGTTTGGTCTACCCTACCCATTAATTATGTTATACTAACCTAATCCACCTGCTAACTATACTAGATATTAAACATAGAAATATTTAACAAATAAAAAAACCTATTATCATCATTATTGATATTGATATTATTACATTTTATCTTGTTGGATATTAATTATAATTGTAATAACTAAAAAATTAATTATAACTCAACTCATTATTTATAAATAATTATTACTTGATGGTAGTAATAATATAAAATAATACATAATGATATTTATAAATAAATATTCATTTTATGATATCTTGCCAAACATTAATTGGAAATATGATATTTAATATTGTGCATAATAATAATAAAATATTTATATACATTAATGTGTATATAAATCATATTATAATTGAATGTCAGTTATAATAAATTAATTTAATTATAACTTATAATTTATACATAATAATAATATATACCATGTTATATTAATTTAGGTGAAATATAATAACATATATATAGTTAGTAGCTAGTAGGTAGGTACCCACTAGCTACTAAATGTTAACCTTAATGGCTACCTACCTAGTTAATAGTTATCTATTAATTACCTATCAAGGACTTAATTACCTAGTACTTTAGGTACACACTAACTAAGTACCTAACTATTAATTAGGTAAGTAGCTAGGTAGGTATTAGGTATTTAGTAAGTACTTAGTGTGGTACTTATAGGTATTTAGAAGGTAGGTATCTACTTATTAGTAATTAATAGGTACTTAATATAGGTGTGACCTCTACTACAAATATTCCCTAAGATAATCACTAGTAGTTATACAATTGTTATTTGATGAGTATGGAGGTCTATTTGAAAAGGCCAATCCTCCATAAAGGTGTAGGGTTGAAATGTTATCTTTCCATTTATTTGCCCAGTTGGAAAACATTTTCACATTTGAATTCAACCATTCAAATGTTCTTGGATTATGTAAATAGGTCCTGATTAAATAAACATCATGACATGGAATTGGTAATTTTTCACTTGTAGTTCAATTGATCCTCACAAGATTTAGATTGGTCACAATTTTATTTGCAATCCCCACAATCAACACTTGAAACATAAATGTACCCTAGATTTCATCCATCCATCATCCTAATATGTCATCCAACTACAAATTATGTTCAACTGAAATAGACACATGTTCAACTTGTGGAGTTATGACATTTCCCAACTGAAATAATGACATTTAATGATGTCACATTTAAATTAACCTTTTGACTAATAATCAATTTGAAAAATCAACAATGCTACTCCGATTGGGGAAGGTGGTCCCCTAGTTGAAAATTGTTTTCAACTTCTAACCATTTTAGTTGGTGGCCCAATTTAATTGGCAGTTCCCATTTCTAATAAAATAAAATAAAAATTCATAATTGGAATCTAGTTTGAAACAACATGCAATTGAAAGATGTTTGGTTTAAAAATGGGGTTTTTTTATTAAAGTGAAGTCCAAGGAATGGTTAATTATGAATTATGTTGTTAATACAATCAAAGGGTTTTTGTTAGGTCCTTCTACATATTCAAGCTTTCAAAACAATGTGATGATTAAATTAAAAAATCTTACTTTGAAATTCATGCATTCAAATACAAAACAAATTTAACACTTGCACATTTATAAAAAAACTTGGGAAAGTGGTGTTGAACATTACTTTGTTAATGTAAATGGTATGTCTATATTATATTCTACTATGCTTATTGTCTAGTGTATAATGTCAATATGATATTGTGAATCAAGAAGTCCACTTGAGAACCATGGATAGAACTAAAGCTTCAATGAAATCCATTTGTAAAATTAAAATGTGATTGGTACATCATCATTTGACAACCATGTGGCATGGATAACAACAAATTCCAATTGAACACCATGGATAAAACTAAAACCTTAATGAAGACCATTTCCAAAATTAAAATTAAATTGAAAATCATGGACAACAACAAATTCACATCAAAGACTATGGACATCAAACAAAAATTGAGATTGAAAAACCATGGACAACAAAACAAATTTCGGAATTGACCTAAACTTTGAACCACCATTGTCTTTTTTATGTTATGTACCTTAACAACACAAATTTACAAATTGGGGACCAACTTCCCAATGTATTTACCTTTTTGAATTTCCAAGCACCAAGTTATACAAATCACAAGCAAGAGCTACTCGAATAAAAATATGAAATCCTATAAAAGTTGAAAAGGATTTGAACCCCAACCCATAAGGGTGGTGCCCATTGTGGCTCAAGCCCTACCTACACCCAAAACCCAATAAAAGAACAAGTTCAAAGCATTTGAACTGGGAATTCATTTGAATTTCAATTAAGAATGTGACAAGTTCAATTGACGAAAAAATTTGATTGCATAAGCAGGGGTTGTGCTCCAAGTTAAACATTATATCATGTGTGGGTGAATGCAAACTAAAGTGCATCAAAATGACATGATAGGATTCCTTAAAAATATTGTTTCTAGTGTATTTTTATAATGCCAAAAACATAAAATTGCCAAATGCTCATTTTCAAAGTAGAAAAAATCATTTTTTAAAAAAGATCATTAATGGCAACCATTTAATGCATCCCAAGGTACAATATTGATGAAAAAAATTGTAGGAACTTCTCAAAGGTCATGTTGTAAAGGATTTTTTATTTTTCCTTAATTTTGATGTTTTTAAAGTCCCCCAAACTTCCATGCCATCTTCAAATGGTTTGGAAGCCTATGTTTTGAATTGCACATGACATTTATTAAGATTGCCGATTGATATTTATGGATTCATCCTTACAAACTATGGCTATGGTGAGTCCATTTACAAGTTGTTTATGTATTGTTACAAAACAACCATTCATATTCAAAACTCCTCTATTTGATGTAAATCATTAGTTTTGAAATAATTTCTTGATCTCACCTAACTAGATTACATGATAATCATATACCTAAATCCTTTTTCATGAAATTCAAAACCATTTGATTGATGACACATTACAACCCACAAGGCTGTAGAAACAATTGTTTTGTGAATATTTTTACATACACTTTAGCTTACAAATACTCATGTGATTAACTATGTCCTACTAATTTCTTGACAACTATATATGCTTGTATGTATTCCAAGTCTAAAGAGAAGCAATTTGTCCTAAACAAACATGTATCTTGTAAGGGTGCAAACATGCATTTAGGACCTTGTCCACCTCCAAGTGGTGTTTTGTTTAAAGACCAATGGATAAGATAGTCAAGATGACATATGGCAAAATTGAATTGGCTATTTTTATAAAAAAAATTACAATCATTATGGACATGTGTATATATATGTATGTTAAATGGAGGACCAAAAAACACTTAAAAAATTTGATTGAATAATGAAAACATTGGTTACACTCTAAAAATTATGAAGTATATTCATAATATTCATTTCAAAATTATATACATGTTTCCATAATATATTTGAAAATTTATTGTAAAAATAAAACTAAAAATTTAACATTAAATTACCATTTAAAAACATGGAAAAATAAGTAGTTGGAATTATGTTTTCCATGGGTATTAATTGCATGTTTGGACCCATGGAAGATTGAAACAATGTAGCAATGTAATTGACAAAAGAAAGGGGGGAAAATGAATGATATTTTCATATGTATTATATTGCAAGCCAATGTGGTTGTAATTCTCCTTCATAAACTTTTGGAATCAACAATGTGGCTCAATGCTTGTAAACCCCAAGTAATTTACACAATATGGACTACAATTTGAATGGTACAAAATATTGATGTGCTTGCAAATTTCAAACCCAAACACCCCCCACATATTTAATTGCAAGAATGAAAAAGAAACCTTCCCCTTTCTCAAATGCCAACTCTTGCATCAATTCAACTTTATAATTTTCAAACAACAAGGTGGTTGCACATTAAACAATCCATTTTTTGGTGTCACAAAGATAGTTTCTATAGGGGTACCTTTAAGTTTGGTATAATATGTGTTGAGGTTTGATTCAAAAATTTTAAATGGACACATTTAATTAAATTATAACACTTAAAAAATCAGATTTAAAAAATTGAAGTTAAAATGCCATCATTTCATTACAAGATGGACTTTTCAAGTGATGTAAAATCTTTTGTCATAGTCCATAAAAAACATTTATGGACTTTTGTTACATAATAAACATGTTTCAATTTTTTATTTTTTTCCCTAGTATCATTGTGAAGCTATTGTAATGCTAAAATACATGTTTCCAATCAAATTTAATATTTTAATTTATTAGGATTTTGCAAGATTACTAATAGTTTAGAAACCCAAAATTTATTGAAATGGAAAATTTGATAAATGTGACATTACTCCCAACATAACATCTACAAATTAAATTTTTTTAGAAAATCCATGTTTTTGCTTCTAACTTTTCCTTTGGCTCATCAAATTAAAACACATGTCGTAATTTGAAAACTTGTAAGTTTAGGGTTTAGGTATTTGCCTTGCCTCCTACTTTCAAATGGATTAATTTGCATTCCCAGAACATCAAATATTCACATTAGAAATTACGAAAAAGAAAATTGTGGACACCACATGTGCTACTTTTAATCCACCTTAAAGTGCATTCACCCAACATTAAACACTTATAACATTTTGTAGACCCAAACAAGGCACACAAACACCATACAAATATACACATAAAACATGTAGACTCATTCCCCAAACAATCATAACAAACTAAAATAGTTCATATATCAAAAAAAGATAGTGGGTGTGATTATAATAAGACAACCCGCTCCAAAAGTCACCAATGGGTAATTTTAAATGGTTTAAAATGATACATCAAGTCAATGTTTAAAATGTTTGGTGTACTTATACAATAATGTTTTTAATCTATTATAAAAACATTTCCATGAGCTTGTAATGGATTTAATGAAAAAACAATAATTTAAAGTTGTCATAGATGACATTTGCTAACATCATTGTCAACATCACTACCAATGTCGTTTAAAGTTGTCATAGATGACATTTGCTAACATCATTGCCAACATTATCATGGATGAAGTTCATCCATGAACCTTCACATTCATCTTTTCATTCATTATACATTCATAATGGAATTATAAATTTGCCAAGAAATTTTTTTTGAGATATTTTGAGTTGATTTAAAATATTTTAAGATAATTATAAATATCTTGAAATATTTTGAAACATCTTGATTTAGTGTAACATAGATGGAAGTAGTTCTCTTCATGTTTTTTTTAGTTTGTTCAACACCAATTTTGGGAATGAGCTTGCACCACAGTCATGTTCTTTTTTTTCAAGTCTCCATAATAAACTTCCATTTGAACCTATGTTTTGCACGTTTCATTTTCTTATATTTGGTTTTCATGTTTCATAAATGGACTTCAAACTAGGCTTGCCTTTGTCATGCTTAGTTCATGTCCTTTGGAATTTTCATTATTTTTGATAATTTTCATGCCCTTGACAAAAAAATTCCCAAGGGATTATAATTAATTTTTGTGCTATTCTTTCATTATTCAATTGAATAGAAATGCCTTGAAAATGACATAACCATCAATAATCATAATTAATGTTTTTACAATAATGCAACAACTTTTTGGGTAATAAGAAATTTATGTTGATCCTTGTAAATTGTGATTATACAATTGTTTTTTGAACAACCCATCTAGTTCTATCATGTTGTCTTGAATGCCTATGTTAATTGATGGTAATCACTATCACAAAATTGCTTTCAAGGAAAAATAATCAAAGGTTAATCTTGGAGTGAAATTTTAATTAATAATATTTGTTGGTGGGTAAACTTTTCCTAGTTTAACTAGCCTAGAATGCCTTTTAATAGTTTCTTAATTAATAATTGCTAGTGGTAGGTTTGGACTTATCATCTCCTATTTACTCGGGGATGAAGTCATGAGAATAGTTAGCCCTTGAAGATAGGGTAATAGACACTAGTTTGCCATTAACTAAGGAGATTGGTATAAGTTAATTTTAGAAGACAATTGGTGAAAAAATCTAGTAAAATATGAGGAGTACCCATTTGTATATGAGTGATGGGGAACCTCTTGGGGTTGGCCCATTTTTTAGATGTTTATTGGAGAAGAACTTGGATGAATCATTTCCTATGGTAGTTGTGAAGAAACTTTGTGAAGAGGTATTGGGGAGAAGAGTTGAAAAAAAATAATTTGGAGTTTGTGGAATGAAAGAAGAATGTGTGTTCCAAGAAAAAAAGATGCCCATTGTGTTTTTACAAGAAGAAGCTTTCAAATTTCTTTTAATATAGAATACTATAATTTTGATTTTGTCCATTTTTTCTTTACAAATGGTCACTAGACATTAGATGTTGTCATGGAGGGTAGCAATAGTGGTGGATAGAGATCCAAAATGGTGAAAGTAGTGAGTTTCAAATGGGATAGTCTACAATAAAGCAAAAAGATTGGCATGTTCATAACTACATTTTTGTGACAATGGTTGTTTTCTTTTTTATTTATGGGGCATATTCACAATTAGGGTACCCTTTTTTGGACAAGAGACTCAAGGACTTTGTTTTTGCTATCTTCCAAATATATAATTTAAGTGGAACAAATTTAAATGAAAGATATTGGATAATTCAAAGTATGATAATTTTCATGGTGGTGGTGATTTTTCACATCTGTATGTGGTTATGCATAAATATTTTGGTAAAAAAAAAAACAAAAAAGAAAATGAATACATAAGTTTTTATATACAACTTAACATGTTTTCTTGCATGAAGATTTCTTGCACATTTTGTTAACACTTGGGGCCACAAATTCTAATCCTAGTGAATACAAAAAAGTCAACCAAAAGGAAAAAAAATAATCATTTTTCCTTGTTGCCCTTTTAAAATGAATTTTGTAGCCTTCAAAATTCTTATATCATATATTATTTAATCAGATATAGTTATATGAACATTGTTAAACATAGATGTATGCATTATTTATCCATGAAAGAAAATTAAAGTCAGTTGCATTGTTTAATACATTCTTTTTTTTTTTTTTTTACGATGGAAATTAGAATTAAAAAAAGGATTCAAATTTTTTAAAAGGACTTAAAAGGGCATCTATATTATATCCAATGTATTATTGGATTTTTTAATTAGATTGATGTGACATTATTCTAGTTATAATCATATACAAATCCATTATAATCATGAAATAGTAAATGTAATAAAAATAAAAAACAGTCTTTTGCGGTTCTTTTTTCGTTAGATCGTCCTTTTAGGTACCTTGATTATGAATATGCCCTATGTTGATTATGTTTAGAATTTTCATTTTATTTTCTAATTGGTAATTATGCTTGAATGTAGTTAGACTTTAGGGTAAAAAATGGTTAAGTGGCTCACATTTGACATTTTGAAAAATCCACATCTTACACTAACTACAATTTTTACATTTAAAATAATTATCAAACTATAAATCATAAATTATCCCCTATGGTTTTTGTCACAAATATTAATAAACCACCTTATAAATATCCCTAAACATGTGATTGGTCAAAAGATTTTAAAAGAAGTTTAAAGATTTCAATGTGAAATGGAATACCAATTGTAAAAAGTGACAAAAATCATGATGAGTTAAGTTTCTAAATATGAAAACAAATTTTATTGGAAAAAATTCAATGCATATTACAATTAAATTATTCATTTTATGGTGGCCTATATTTTAATTTTAATTTTGATATTATTATGACATTTTTTTGAATCCACATTTTTCATTTTTGCTATGTGACAAACACAGTGTCATCATTTCAAAAGTGCACAATGAGTCCATTTTTCTCTTAAAACTCATCCATATTTTTAAATAAGATTCTCATTAGGTCTATTGCAACATGGATAATGAAAAGATTGAAAATTTTAGTGTTTGATATGATTTTACATTTTAAGTTCATCTATAATCTATAAAAAATACAATTGTGATAATCCAAACAATTCACTTAATTGTGTTTTCACCTTTTAATACACTTTTTTTTTTGTTTTATGTGTTTTTATATCTAGTAGCCTTCATCTAATGTGTATCTAATTAGGACTACCAAGACCATAAACATTCAACTTAACCCATTATTTTAAAGCACAATACAAATGAACAGGTAGTGGGTCATTTTGTTATATTTACACCTTAACCATATCAAAATTTTGCCACAATCTCATCTAATTTTCTTTCCAAATTTGTCATCCAAAAACCTTTAAAAGAACTTCCAACTTTTAGAAAATGTTTTATAGTTACACATCTAAACAATACTAAACTTTTCTTGGTTGGTAACAACTTGGTCATGAGGAAAACTTTGGAAAATAAAACAACTTGTGATTAAAAAATTTAGTGCACATTTTTGTTTCAATGTGTGTTTCAACAATTCCACAAAATTTATTCTTCATGAAGTTGACAATGTTGACAATGTGGTTGAAGATGGTAGATGAAAAGGCTATGCGTTAAAGTCTTGTAAGTGGAATCAAAATGTGGGAAAGCTTGTGAGGACTTAAATCTTTGCAAACATTAGAATTTTGGATTAATCTAGCTTCTAATTTGCCAAGAATGGGCGTGATAGAAAAATAAAAGAATGGGCGTTTGTACTTAGTAATTTTTGAATAACCAACATGGCTTTACATTGCATTTGCTCTAATTCATCATTTAGTAGATCCAAGTCCATGGCCTCTTTTGGGTTCATTAGGAGCTTTGGCAAGCACCATTGGTGGTGTTATGTATATGCATTTTTTTGCGGAAGGTGGAACACTCCTTAGTTTAGGCTTGGGAATGATCTTATATACTATGTTTGTATGGTGGCGTGACGTTATATGTGAATCTACTTACGAAGTTCTAGGTTTAGCCTCCCCCCACAACGTCTTTCCTTGTGTGTTGAAGATTTAAAACAAGTGCACCAAAGTTAAAAACGGAAATTAGGATTCAATATGAATATAGCAAAACATCTAGAGCATAACTACACACTCACACAATCTTGTAGAGAGATAGGAACATTTAATGAAACTAGTGAACCACACATCCTTCTAGATAGATGCGTAGGACAGAGGGCTCGTAGTACACTTCTACTTGAAGAAGACCTAATTAAGTTGACGTACAAAGGTCTCAAGTCCATCCCAGAGCAAAGCGCACCTTTGACAAATATTAGATGGCATAAAAAAGACATGAATACAATAAATTAAAACTTTGCTCAAAACCGTGTAGCAAGTTTTATTAGTATGAGGCTGAAAGTGGCATTCAGCAATTTATTTATTTATTTTTCCCACCCAGTCGGCCCAGCCAACCTGTAATGGCATTATCCCAAATCGCTTCTCTGATTTTGCTATACTTTCCAATCACAGCATATGACACGATATAGATAAATAATTTTGGTTATAAAATAATATAATATATCATAGGAAAACATAACCACTTTCTTCATGCAAAACTACCTCAAATGGAAAAACAAATTGGTAAAATAATCAAACCCTAACCTTTGTTTTCTTGAAAAACTTTTGCAAGAAAAGTAGTTAAAACATTAATTATAATTCATGCATATATATATATATATATATATAGTTTGACACTATTTTGCAATTGCGTTGAACTTGATGTCACATTTAACTTGTGACAATTGTTTAATGATTGTTATAAAAACTATGTAGGTAACAAAGTAATAATAAACATTTCAATAAAGACTCCCTATAAGACAAAATAACAAGTGCTTGGGTGTTCAAATCCCCAAGTTAGTGGGTGAAAGCAACCATGGGCTATAACAATGATTATATAAAACAAATATATGCATAGATTTTTTGTGAAGTTGCTTAAAGATGTTGCTTAACCGATTTTTGAATGTCCACATGAGGGGTGTGGATGGAAAAAATTAACATTTTGTATTACCCATGACAAACACCATTAGAGGTCCAAATAGGGGGGTTGTGGGTGGGAAGAATTAACATTCTATGTTGGATATTATAAACAATAGTGCAGACCCACTTTAGGTGTGTGGGTGGGAACAATTAACATTTTGGATTGGATGTGATAAACATTATAGAGATTAAAATAATGGGGTGTGGATTGAAATAATTAATATTGGGGTATGGATGGAAATAATTAATGTTCTAGTTGAATGTGTTGAATAGTTGTTGAGGCCCAACCAAGGGGCCTCGGGTGGAAAAAAATAAACACTTTATGTTGAATACAATGAATATTTGTATAGGCCCAAATAAGGTTTATGGATGAACCTATTTTAAACTAAGAAAACAAAGAAAAATTTGTATTATGTAATTAATAAATATGATTAAAAGCTATTTGAGATGGAGGATTAAGTTTTATTTAGGGGTAGTTGTAAGCCATAGTGGTTCATTTTTGTGTCTTTATGGACTTTTTGCAAAGTGTACTCTATTCAAATGCCACAAATACATTGTAAAATTATCAATTTGAAAAAAATCTTTATGAACTAAAATTGCCAATTTGAATAATAATATTTATTAAAGGGTGAAATTCAATATACATACACCAATCATATAGTAATGGACTTTTAAAGTGGACATATATGGATTATAATCTAGGTTATGCATTAACATTCAAATGCATTTTTTATTATGATTTCATCTCAATGTTTTTTATAAGGACTCAATATATGATACATGATGGGGGAAAAAATATGGATTGAAAAAAATTACAACAAAAACTTTAATTAACAAATAACTATGGACTTCTAAGTGACTAGATTTAGATTTTATTTTCAAAAGTCCTTATCTTGGTGATCATTTTTATTGAATTGATATTTTTTTCCCCCTGACATGTATGTCAAAGAGTTGTTTAGATGGGTAGCCTTTCATGTGGACTTTATTAGTTGATTAATCACCACATAAGCCCCATTCAACATTCGTTTTTAATTGTTTTTTCCATTCTAGTGTTAAAATATGGACTTTTGGGACTAGGATTCCTGCCACTTTTGAGCCACCCTAATTTGCATCTACCTTTAGATGGTTTTCAAAACTATTTGTTTTGTTTACTATTGAATATGGGTTGATTGTGGGGTTTTGTTCACTATTATTTTCTAGTTTAAAAGAAAAGGGCAAGGACAAAAATCATGAGGTTGATGCAAAAAATTAATGTGTTTTTTAATGTATTTGCTCAAATAGTTTATGGACGGGGGTGAATTAACCAACTAGTATATTCTTATCATAAAGGATCCATACTAATATGATTCATAATAATTTGACAAACTTAGTTTTTATTTATCTATGAAAATATTTATAACATATATTTAGCATTTTCAAAATGTAAGCTTACAAAATGTGTCGTTGATGGAGTTGCTGATATTTGGGGTTTGACAATGGTGTGCCTCGTAGCTCATTGTAACCATTAAATCTAATGGTTTGTAACATGGTATGTCTCTACATTCAAGCCTAACACAAATATTTATGAAAGCTACTCAAAATCACATATAGTTTGAAGTGATTTTCAAAAGGTTGAAAACTTCTTGCGTTGGATTGCATACAAGATGGCGGTTTTGTACGGTGTTGTTGAAACCTATGTATCAGGTGGATGCTTTAACCCACATAGGTCCTATTGTTGGGTATGCATGTGATTGTATACAAATGATGTTGTCTATTTATGAGGGATGTTCATTTTTTATTTTTTCCCCAATTGGTGCCAATGTCAAGGATAATGTTTTGGGATTTGGGGTATTTCTGATGTTGGTGCTTGAGGTGTTGGAGTGTGGGTTCTCCATGTTTGTTAACAATTGCTTGGCTTGGTCAAAGGTCAAATCAAACCATATAGAGATATCTTTGCCATTGAATTCCACTAGGAAACAAGCCGTTTGATATGGTGCCATTCTATTAGGCATAACCTTATAGATCATGCCAATTGGCTTGTACAAAGTAAGTTCATTTTTGATATCAATGTATGGTATGTTCAAATTGCCCATCACCAATTCGTCATGTTCTAAATTGATATCCATTCATTGGATGATAATGAAATCTTGGATGGAAACATAATTGAATGGATTATTGTCTATTATGGAAAAAACCTAGGAAGTGCGGAAGAATTAATATACTAGGCCCTGGGCTTATCATTCGCCGATAACTTTTCACCAAAAAAAAAACCTTTAGGGTCTTTCTAGAGATCATAATTTACAAAGAACAAAAAGTCTTCAATTTCTAGAGATTCCAAACTCTTCTTGTTTCCATAGACTTTAAACTTTTTCATATTTTTCATACTTACTCCAGGTTTCCACTATTCAACTTTGTGTTTTAAGTTTTTGTTTTCCATAAATTTTCATAGTTTTCATGATTTTTTTACTTAATTTTCAGTTCATTTTTTATTAGTTTTCAATTTTTAACCTTAAATTTAGTTTTTAGTCCAAGTTTCCAACTTCAAATTTCCAATTTCTAAATTTTAGATTTTTATTTTCTTCAAAGTTCATCTTCGCAATGAATCCCATTACACTCGGAAAGGTTCTACTAATTTGGATGCTATTTTCTGTGACATTGGGCAATTGTGCACACTTCAAATCACAAGAGTGTAATTTATTTCTTAACAATGATTCTTCAATAAGTTCTCACTTCCACCCATTTTAAAGTGCAATTTTGAATAGGAAAAACATTTCCATTTCAATTGTGGTGGAAAAATCCTAGGCAACATGTTCAATGGGATTTTGTGAAGAGTACAATATGGCATACAACCCCTAAAATGAGGCATAGAAAGTTCATGGGTTATATATCGAATGAGTTTTGAAACTTTCAATAATTTAGTCGAAGAATTGACACCATTTCTTTAATCCTAATGTGTGAACATTGTTCAACCACAAGTAGAAATAAGAAAAATTATAGCCATTGTGATTTATACGTTGGCTCATGGAACTAGTGCCACACACATGGCCGATTGGTTCAACATGGGAGCATCAACCATAAGAAAATATGTGGATATAATGTGATGCCCTATGTGATAAAAACAAGTTGTTTAACAAATATATTAATATTCCATTGGTTATTTTCTACAAAAAAATTATAGATTGTTTCCATGATTTTACATGCTTGTCTAATATTTGTGGGGCCATACATGGTACTCACATACCATTAGCATCACTCCCTAACAAAAGAATGTCACTTATGGCTAGTAATTTTTTTAATAGGAAAAAAATTCATAGTATTGTGATGCAAACAATTTGCAATGGAGACATTTTTTGGGAATGTATGTGCTATCCAACCTAGTGGAGTCCATTATGGTGGGCAATTCAAGATGTCTAATGTTCATAAACAACTCAAGAATCATGAGATTTTACAAAAACCAATGGTGGTTGTTAGAGGTGTGAGATGTACACCTTATATCATTGATGATGCAACATACACAATTTGACCATACTTACAAAAAATTTGGAAGAACCATAACACAATTGATGTGGATAAACCAAAATATGATTCTAGCATGAATTCAGGGAAAGTCATCATCGAAAATGCCTTTGGATCATTGAAAAATAGGTGGCACATATTGAGACATTTTAGTTCGAAGGTTGATAGAGTTGTAAGAGTTGTTGTTGCTTGTTGTGTTCTTCACAACTATTGTTTAAGATGGAGTGCACCTAAACTAGGTCCTCCAAATGTAGTAGCTGCTCAAGAAAATTTCCAGGGATTTGGGGATAGATTAAGTTAGAAAAGGAGAGATTGCAAAGGTTGAAGGAGAAAAACTTAAAATTGTTTTGTTTGAGCAATGGTTGATTGAAAAACTAATTTAAGAATAGATTATTCATATGGATTACCATTTGATTTTCAATTTTTTTTTACTTTATGGAAACAAAATTAATGTTAGAGTGCAAAGATAGAACAATGAATCAAACATTTGGGTTTTATTACCATGGGCCAAAATGCAAATACATTTTTAATCACATCAATTTTGTGAACAAAATTCCAAGCTACAACAAAGGGTTCAAGCCTTTCTATAAGCTACATGAAATAAACACCACAACTACCTTATTGCCCATGGTCAAATTCAAAATGCATAAAGTTGTCATCTTTAAAAATCTTTAGAACCTTTGTGACCGAACAGCGGGTCACCGCACAATGGAGCTATGTTGTTTCTGATCCTGATTTTTGCAACCATCACTGGTTTGGCTGCGCATTACTCTCATTTACTGCAGGAATGCATGGCGGCTACTTTTGGAGGAGCAAGGAAGCTCATCGCGCGTGAGAAAGACGACGCACAATTATGGTTTGGGGAGGTGCTGCAATTATGATTTGAAGCGGTGGAGAGCGCATGGTGACGGAGGAGCTAGCAATTCAGAGGCTAGGAGAAAGGTTTTGAGGTGGCTGATGGTGGTGGTGCGAAGGAGAGAAGTGCAGAGGAAGTGGCAGGGTTTTTGAGAGAGCATATTGTTGGAGAGGAAGGCAGATTGTGCTGGATGCTCACAGAGAGGTGTAGATTAAGGGGTAGATCAGTTGGTTTAGAGGAAGATTGGATTGGTTATAGACTTTTTCCACTGCACCAGTAGCCAGCCAAGCACTTGCAATTGGCATCAGGAAGCATAGTTTGAAGGAGTAACAAAGTAAGACTAGAGACCAGAGATAGATTGAAGTTGTTTGCACGAGCTGCTAGGATCTGTGAGGAATGCTGGGAGGATGGCCTTCAGGTGTCTGTACATTTGACGTTTTTGTATATATTCGCACCTTCAATGTTTGCAGTGCATGAGCTTCGGGTCAAGAAGAGTGCTGTTAGGGTCTTGCTGTTGCATTCTGTAAAGGAGACAGGTCTGTGGTCTCATTGAACATGTGTGTGCCAAGAGTCACTGGTTGAAAGGACTAAGTTCTGTGAGCTGTCCGATGGGTGGTAGATCGGCAGAGATCGAAGGCAATCCGAGTTTGTACATTATGTGAATAAAATTCAAGTTATGAGTTCCATGATCGGAGCAGTGAATGTTTCAAGAATGCAAAATGTGTATGTTTGAAGATCTAGGTGTGCATACAGATTGAGTCTTGAATAGAGTCTGAGAGAGAGAGAAGATTAGGGGTTGCGATTCAGTTTTGAGACCTCAGAAATTTGAGCTCCGTGAGGATCTGTGTCTTGCCAGGGTGTTCGATTAGATTGTGCACCTTCCTTTTTGGTTACACCTTAGCAAACAATGTTGCCATCTCACTTTGAAGCATCTACGTTGCAATCCTTTCACATCATCATCATTCACCTTAAAAGTTTGAACTTCAGAATGTGAATGTAAATTATGTACTCCTTGATCAATTGCATTGGGAATGCCATTAATCTTGGTTGTGCTTCCAAACATTTAATCAAATCTCTCAAACCATAGCCAATCATAAGGGAATGCATTGAGTTTTCTTGTTCTCAATCTCATATTTATCCTTCATTTTGCTCTACTTGTCACACATTTGCTTCCAACTTCAATGCACTCCGAGGAAATGTGCATTCATTTGCTTTATAAAATCCTTCCAATTTGCTTCTTGAAAAGGCTTTCAATTGTACTCCCAAAATTTCTATTTGCAAATATCTAGAAGAAACTAAAATTGTGCATTTGTCCACAACTTGCTTGCATTTTCTTGAGTCTTGGATATCCTAGAACAATACTAATTAATATGGAAGAAGAAGCACCTTCTTGATTGTCCATCAACAAATTGATCAACAAATTTGGTGAGAAAGCCAAGGAGTCCATGGATGTTGACCTCTACAATGCAAATTGCCTACATCTATAATATGTGTGTCTGTAGTGTGCTATGTGTCTATAGTGCCAAGAACCGTAGCATACACAAAATGGCAGAAAACAAATCTAGAAGACACAAGAGCTTGAAAACCAAAGAACTAAAACATTTCCTTCTTGTGTTGCAATGGTGGTTTTTTTACGGTCGAGAAAGGTATTTTTCTTGTGTGTTCACAATTGTAACTTGTTGATTTACTTTAGTGAAAGGAAAGAACAAAGCAAAGCATACATGCGATTTGCTTCCATGTGATCATTGCAATGATAACGCCAATCAAGCTGATGAGAGGCGAATTTGCTAGTCGAAGTGCACCGTTTGCCCACCATGTGCCCAGGTCAAAGCTATCATTGATCTTGCATGTCATAGAATAATTTGGTGGAAAAAAATCAAGCTTTGCTCTCTCCAAGGTATGTTGAAAACCTTTGGCAATGTAGGACGTTGATCATAGTGAACTATCACAAATTAGAAATTAAAGTATAATTTTATAACAAATTATGATATGTAACCAAGAAAACATACCTTTGTGAAATACCAACCCACAACATCAAAATGCTCTTCATGATACACACATAGAAACTTGAAAAAAAAACCTTGAAAACCAACATTTGTCTACAAGAAGCAGTCCAAAAATTGCACCCTTACTTCTGATTTATAGCAACAAAATAACTGATTTCTTCATAAGATTCCATACAAAGCATGAATTAAATAATTAGTCCAGATATTCAACTAATATTTGCCAAGGTGTAATGAATTTAGAAAAATTACCAATGACAAGATTTTTGCTTTTTAAAGCTGAAAGCTTTTTCACCCATCTCCTTGCATGACTTGTTTCATGCTACTGGTGATGGGTTTAGGTCCTAGGTTTCATGTTTTCTCCTTTAGGGCTCCCCATTGTGCGTTCTGCATTTTTGGGTGTGATATTTTGTTTGGACTTCGATCTTTTTCTTTTTTTTTCTCTTGTTCCCTTGCTGGGTGTTTTTCTTTAATTTATTTATTTGAAAGATGAATAGCCAAGAATGCTGAGTCCACAAGCAACCACCAAAAAAAAACCTTTTCAATATCCTGTTAACAAAAAAAAGCGTTTGAAACCCTAAAACAATTTTAAAACTATTATTTTAAGATCTCACTTAAGACCTCATTTGAACTCTGAATTAGGATCTCACTTAATGAGCGACATGGCTGCCTGTGAAACCAGCGTTATTGTCCGCCCAGCCAGGCCGCCTTCACAAACAAGAAGGTGGTTTCTTTGGGAACACAGGTGGGGAACAAAGGCTCTCTGTTCCATTGATGGAGAACAGGATAAGGCGGGCCAAGCCCAGGAAGAGCGAAGAAGACAGCCAGCAGCAGCGGCTCCTCCCACTCCCGCACAATCTTCTCGTCCCTGAAGGACCTGTTGATCTCGGGAGAGAAGAATTTGTCATGATCCAGCTGCTGCACGAGTGGGTGCTGTAGCATTCACATGAAAGAGAAGAGAGAGATCTCAAACAGATTCGAAGAAGCTCAAGAGTTGTACAAGTTTTTGGAGTTTTGAAGGAGAACACGAAGGAGGAGGAGGAGCTAGAGCTATGGCAGGTTGTGTAGCAGCAACAGCAGCTACAATGTCCGGTCTGGTCACAAGCTTTTCATCACTAAGTGTGAGTAAACCGCAACAAAGCTCTTCTTGCTGTTCTTCTTCTCTGACTCTGAGGTCTAGCTTCATAGCGAAAACTACGACCCAGCACCAGCAGCAGCTCTCGGAGATTGAAACCCTAGCCCTAGATATCCGCTCCGTGAGGAAAGGTTCCAGGAATGGGAGCAGAGGGGTGGTGAGGATGGGACCCTTGGAAGCAGGCGTGGGGCTGATGGGTACCAAGATGGGGATGATGACTGTGTTCACGGCGGATGGGATTGCAATCCCTTGCACAGTAGTGGGTTTCCATGAAGGGAACATAGTGACGCAAGTGAAGAGTGAGGCGACGGATGGTTATACGGCAGTGCAGGTCGGGTACAGAAGAGTTAGGGACAGAAAGCTCACCAAGCCAGAGCGCGGCCACTTGGAAAAAGTGGGTGCCATTCCAATGCGGCATTTGCAAGAATTTAGGGTGTTGAATACAGAGGGATATGAGCCCAACCAGAGGCTGGTGCTGGAGGACATCTTTAAGGATGGAGACCTTATCGATGTTGTCGGAAACAGTATTGGCAAGGGTTTTGCAGGTGTGTTTCTGATCTTTCTCAGGGATTGAATTTTCTTTTTGGTGAATTCCTGGAGGGCTTTCGTGCTTCCTTTGTGAAGGATGGAGATGAAAAGGACTTTGCATTTTGAGCTGCGTAGGAAACCATGTGGAAACCATGCCTACCACTTTCTTTTCCGTGAGAGTGTTACTGTATCTCAAGTAAAAAGATTGATTATCTTTGCAAAACCAGCTTGTCAAGTTTGTATAAAAATCTTCAAACAAGAGATAGTTTGTAACCCAGATCACACCCACGGGGTTTTTTTTGGGTGAAGGAATGGCATTGTGGTTGAGGGGAAACAAATGGACATAGTAATCTGAAATTGTTCTGTGTGTTTTGCAGGTGGTATCAAGAGATGGAACTTTGCAAGAGGACCAATGAGTCATGGGTCAAAGAGCCACAGACAGCTTGGCTCCATTGGTGCAGGTACAACACCTGGGCGTGTGTATCCTGGGAAGAAGATGCCTGGCCAACTTGGAGGAGGCCGCACCAAAATCCGCAAGCTTGAGATTGTGAAGGTTGACAAGGAGCTTCGTGCCCTTCTCATCAAAGGAGCAGTTCCTGGGAAACCTGGCAATTTGTTGCGTATCACACCAGCCAAAATTGTGGGCAAAAACATACCTTGAAATTAGGTTTTGAAAGATTCTAGTCTTCTTCTACCCTTTTTCTTAGGTCCTTGTCACAGTCCTCTTCTTTTTCCTGGCAAAGCTCCTTGGTAGCTTGTATTCACCAAAAATCTAGTAGAGATTTCACTCGGTAGTGCTTGTCACACACAATTGAAGAGGAAAAACAGGAGCTAGCAATTTTCTTTAACATGAACTAGATTGCTTCACCGTGTTCTTTGACTCAATTGGTCAGAATTCTCTATCAGTAGGGAAATGTGAATCAGATGTTATACTTTCTCTTCTATGCTGTGCTGGGTTTAGGGCTCAACTATGCTGTGCTGTCAAACTTCTGTGCTTCATGAACCAAGGATTTTATGGAGAAGCCTACTCACTTCCAGCAAGTCAGCATTCGTAAATCTCTATGCTCTGGAAAACCCACTGAATTATGCATATTCTGTACCTGATCATTGTGTGGTAGAGCAGGCACCATGTTCCCTGGTTTGTGGCATAGGTCCATTGGCCCTATGGTCCATGAAGTGGCTACATTTTCCAAGCCCTGAAAACGTTGCTTGAGCCATGGAACAGCTTGTCAGAGCTTGTCTATCTTTTGTATCCAGAACAGCCAGGTGCTGGTTTTTGGAACACCAAGGGACAACCACAATATGGGAAAGGGCAGGCATTCACCGCGGCACCTTTCACTGTTTGTCTTTGGCCCAATTGGTTCTGGCAAATATGCACTGTTGAATGTTTTCATCGTTTTCATATTTCAAATTTCATTCATTACTGAATGAGAAATTCTCCTCACCAGGAAAGATACACCAAATCTTGCATAAATGTTTTGAGTTAAATACCTTGGCAGCCATGCAGCAAACATTGTTCACTGAATTATTTGCCATGCTGAGCTGGATTTTGAGTTGCTGTTGTAGGTCATTGAACATGTGTGGTGTGTGGATTATGTGATGCAGCAGACAGTGCACCATCTATTGGAAACTTGTTATGACTCAGTTGTGGATGAACCACAACTGCGTTACTAAGTTTGCACCTTGGTAACCTGTTTTGTAAACCCTCCTGCTCCCCCTCACACTACCTTGTTAACTACCTATTTATGTGGTTACTTATAGTCAGGTAGATGGAATTTATCAATTTTAGCTTAAGCAGAGGCATATGGATGAAATCTCCATATCCTTATTGTTTGGTCCAATCTGGAATCCCAGATGAAGAAAAGGTAAATTCTGTTTCCAAGTGTACAGAAATTTTTGGAAGGGGAATTTCCGTACAAATTTTAGTCTGAAAATTGCAAATTTTGTCGAAGTCTGCTGTGCCCTTTGTGCAAGTCTGTTTTGTGAAAGATCTTACACAATTTCTAGTTTTCTACAGCACACACTCATCACAGCTGCAACTTCAGGGAGTTTGCAAATGACTTCATCCCAACATCTGGCTGCACATGGAGATACTGCCAAAGCAAGAATTCCAGGATTTTTGCATCTGTTGTCATACATGCACCTTTACAGGCTTTGAACTGGATAGCAACATATCTACAGTGTAATTCACACATCTTTGCAATTTTTGAGTTTGAAAGAAACATAGCAACGACGATGTGCCATCTTTTGCAGGTTTTGAGATGGATACAGCAACCTAGCAACATCTCTAATGTGACAATTTTTTTTTCCTGCTCCTGCATTCTCCTGCAACAGTTTGGTGGGGTCCTGAACCCCTTTGGTCCAAGAAAAGAAATTGAATGAATTTAGTTTCATGCAGAACTATTACCTGTACAATAACCAGCTGGTGGACAGGTTATGGGCTAGTCGACACTTGCAGAATGTTATTTGTTCTGTAGATGCCCAAGTAGTCACAAAAACAAACTGTAACCAAAAAAACAAGGGTGTGTACATTACTTCGGTGCCAAACCACAGGTTCTCACACATCACATGGACTGCTGCCTCTCACAAGCCAAGAGAAGAGTGGAGCATAAGACTCCTGTCATATGCATAGCTCCACTGGATGACTTGAATGTTATACAACACAAGGTTATCTATAAAGCCAGAATTTAGGACTTGCACACAGTAATAAGAGAAATTGATGAATAAGAGGAAGCCCAACCCTAAGCAAAAGAGAAAACACCAACAAAAACAAAAAGTTGTGGTTTTTAATAACCAGTGATGCATTCAGGGAACTTCAACAGCAACATGTGTGGGTATTGACCATCTCCCATAATATACCCTGACTTCATCAGTTCCCAGTAATGTATGAAGCTTAACGTGAACTATCCTGAGTTTCTGTCGAAAGACCGGGTGTAATGGCAAACATAACCACAATTCTGACTAGTTCTTCAAACCCTGGAAGAGAAAGAGAAGACCAAATGCTAAGAAAGTTCTTGAACATTGAAATAAATTGTGTGGCGGATCAACTGATGGTGGGTGGATGACCTTGCAAGGGTACTGCGGAAATCATGATTTCATGGACCCTGGGGGATGCCATGCCACAGAGGCTTGAATCCATACTTTCCAAGCTGGTGTTGAAGAACATAATCTATGCTGCTCCTGCTGCAACTGGCAAGTAGGAATTATGCCAGTCCAAATTTTCCACAACAGAGTAAAGTAAGAAATAGAGGGGACGGACCTAGTAGTAGTTACTACTTCCTGCTGCTCTCCTCTCGCGGCTGCATCAAGCCCCAAAAACACAACCAAAACTGCGAAGAGAGAAAAAACACAAACAGCAAGGAACAAAAAAGCCCAGAAACTCTCGTGAATCCGGACCCTGAGAACCAACGGGTCAGACCCACGGAGCCCCCCGGGCAAACAGTGGAGATTGACCTTCTACTGACGCGGCCAACTCCAGACCACTTAGGCTGATCTAATCTTATCCAACGGTCCGATGTCTCCACGCGTCGGATAAGAGAACAGTCGGACTAGCAAAGCACGACGCCCGTGGTTTGCTACGTGTCAGTCTGGGACGAGAGGCCATGACACTTGTCAATTCCTAGCTTCAGAAAATCAGCCAGGTGTCGAATCACTTTTGAGCCCTTTGTCGATACTTCCCAAGCGGCGACGCATGCAGAGGATCTAAGCCTAGGAGACGTAAGCTGAAAATGGATGAAACTTTCTGTAAATGAATGAAAGAAATCAGATGACAATCGAGGTCCCGGCGTCAAAATCGAGGACCCAGGCATCGGAATCGAGGAGCGGTGGTTAGATCCGAGGGCCCGCGATTACATCCGAGGGCCCGCCTTCACCGACCGAGGGGTAGATTCCAACATTCTAACCCCCGGCACGCAAATCATCTCTTTACAAATTTTTTTCTATTCACACTTGTCCACATTCTGTCGGATGGAAAAACTTTCTCATCCACACGCCGCTGTAGCCTGTCGTAGGTACAACGGGGGGGGCGGGAAAGAATTACGTTACACGCAGATGCTACATCTTTACAGGGTAGGGTAAAAAGTAAAAAATCACTAGGGACACGTGGCTGTGGGAAGATGGGTATATTAACCCGCACCCTCTGCACCGAAAAACTCATCTCTTTTCTTACCAACCTTTACTTCTAACGCGCTTTCGTTACCTTTGTTACCAGACCGCTTCGCTTCTCTTTTGCTTTGTTTGCGTTTTCTTTTACGTAGTCCTTTTGTTGTCGTCTCTCGCTCGCTTCTTGAGAGAAGGGGAGTGCCTGTTCCTTGTGTGTAGCGAACCAACAACGTCAAGATGTCGAGCAACACCGTCGGACAGAAGGCCGAGGATGCCAAGGTGACCGGAGCACAGAAGGCCGGCGAGGCAAAGCAGGCCACCAAGGTACATAGTACATAAAAAACATTTGTCTTTATAGGATTCTTGACTTATGTACCCGCGTCCTTGTTTGCTTTGGTTGGATGGTCATTAATTTAGTTTTTCAAAGCTGCATTTGGTTCGTTTTCAGTGTACTGTAGCAGCTGCCTGTAGGGTTTTTTTGGGTACTTCTTGCATGTCAATGTTTAGTGAACGGAGTGAAAGACAGTGAGCAAGTGAGGATTTTACTGTTTTTCGACGGGAAAATCGTCTTCGTTTGACCACGCAATCCCAGGTTGGCGGGAGGGAATATAATATAGTTAATTCGAGGTGTTTAGTTTTTCTCGATATTTTGAAGTGTGTTCTGAGAGATCTTTGACGTCCTGGGATGGGGATCCGCTTATGATTGCAGGATACTGCTGGAACCGTCCAGGACAAAGCTCAAGGTGCTGCTGGAGCCGCCCAAGACAAGACTAATCAAGCTGGAGGCTTCGCAGGTGAGAAGTGGGAGCAGACAAAACAGGCAGCTTCCGATACTACTCAAGCTACACAGGACAAAGCGCAGGATGCGAAGAAAGCTACCGGCGGCTTTGTGCAGCAGGTAGAGCATTAGTATATGGATCTGTACACTATATTTTGTTTATCAAGTTCTCAGGTAGAGTATTAGTATATGGATATGTGCACTATATTTTGTTTATCAAATTTTTAATGTCATTTGTACATGGCAGGAGATAATTTTTTAGAAAAGAAAAATTTGGTTTGTAATTTGGTTTCTGACCTGTCTTAGCTTGTGTAAATGTTGTGGTGGGTTACAGACGGGTGATGCTGTCAGCGGTGCATTCCAGAATCTGAAGGATGCAGTTACTCCCAACAAGTGATGAATATGCATCTGGGAGAGAAATATGCGCAGTTTAGATCTGGTTTTGATTTGCAAACATGTTCTAAAAGAAGGAATTTTTTACGTGTATGAAAAGTGGAAAGGTGGATGTTACTTGAATCTTTTCGTGATTTTTAAGTAGTCTTTGTTTGTTGTGCAGTGCATCAGAGGATATTTTGAAATTTTGATGAAAACAAAATTTGTGCACGTATAATAAAAAGAAAAGCCTCAGATGTGAGGTGGAAATATTATGTATTTTCCTTGTGTACGTATATTCTTTGTAAGAGTGTGGCGGTATTGTATGTATTAAACTTGTGATTGGTTCGGGTGTCCTATTAGAGGGTTACTGGAGTGTCATATATGGAGTGTATATATATATTGTTTTTCTTGGGCGAGTTTCCTTATTTGAGTGTCATAATAATTTTAAGCAGCAAATTGGTGGAAATCATTACCAATAAAGCGAAGAGAGAAAGCTAGTATTTAATAATTTTTTATTTATTAAAAAGTATCACAAAATAACTTAGGAAGTTTTTATTTTATCTTGGATGTGTGGTCCATGAATGAGAGTTATCATAACAGAAACTTTGATCGAATGGACTATTTGATACAAACAACTAGGTACAACCATTGGCAATGAATCATATCCTTAGAAGGCAAACTCAATGGTATAAAAACTGAAAATAAGTTGATAAAAAATCATTTTGTTCTTTTTTTTATGTTGCCAGAAAACTAATTACGTTTTTTGAAGTTTCAAAATTACTGTCATCTTTAACTTTTGTAGTTTTTTTTGTTTTTGAGTAGTGAAAAGGTTTCCTTATCTGTAGGGAAAATGGTTGGGTAAATGTAATAATGTCAATTGATTTCAGTTCAAAAGACTTTTGTGGTTTTGCATACACAATTTGAATTGAATTGAATTGGCTTTAAATACAATTCAATTACGCTTGGTAATAAAGACCTTTTCATTCCTCTTTATTTGGGAATTGATTAACCATATGTTAATTTAGAATAAGCATCCAAAAGGACAATTATGAAACCGAACCTAAATAAACTTTGACATAGCATTGTGCAAAAATAATATACTACATTTAAAGTTCATTTTTGGTTCGTGAAACCTTTCCATCTCACCACAGAAAATCTGAAACTGACGCGATTGTGCTTTTTACAATGTCTCTAAAAACAAAAGAAATTATTTTGTACTGCATACATCCATCTTTTGAATCCATCAATTTGTTTTGATATAGCGAGTAGGTAGAATATATTCTTGAATTTCACAAATTTCCACTCAGCATTCTCTATGAGTAATTTTACATATGTATCTGAGAAAACGTCTACATCTTGTTTGTTAACAATAAAATTCTCAAAGGATTTTATGGATGAAGGGATGGTACAAAAAGTGTGTGGCATATTGTGTTATATTAAATTCAATCCTAGACATTTTAGAACAATCTTGCAAGTTTTTAGAAAGAAGCTACAAGTAGTCAAAACCAAAGCCAAACTAGGTATAACTAAGATTTCAACTTCTTTGAAATAGCATGGAATCATTTTTGAAGATTTGAAGTTTCTAAAAGCATTCATGGACAAACGCACATCACTGAAGCTTTTGCATTACTTATTAGATCACAAAATATATACAAGGTCAAGAATATATGCAAATTTGGTGGAAGCTTGCAAGGGCATTCATGATAAACAAATAACATTCACTAAATAGCTTATAATACCAAAAGTCTTAACATGAGGTCATGAATGGGTGAAGTGTACCAGGGCATTCATGGACAATCGTCACAACTTATGCTTTTGCATTACTTCTTCTCGGATCAAAACATATTTCCAACACAAGCTCATGAATGCATTACGTTTTGGGTGAAGCTTGCAAGAGCACATTCATGTACAAATAACACTCAAATCACACTAGCTTAAGACTTTTGTAAAATTACTTGTTAAATCACATCTCTAATACAAGGTCACAAATGCATGAGGTTTTATGTGAAGTTTTCAAGGGCATTCATGGACAAATAATACTCATCCCACTAACTTAGCCTTTTGCATTACTTGTAAAATCAACATAATTTCTCTAATAGAAGGTCATGAATGAGTGAAACTTGCAAGTGGAAAGATGAAACACTCATTACTCAAACACTCATCACTCAACTGACGCTAATCTACATTACATATAAGATCAAAAGATAATATCTCTAACACATGGTCATCATTAAGGCATGAGGTAAATTTGGGTGAAGCTTGCAAGTGGACAAATGATACAGTCATCACTAAACTTATGCTAATCTACATTACTTATAAGATTAAAATATAGTATCTCTAACACAAAATCATGATTAAGGCATGAGGTAAATTTGGGAGAAGGCTTGCAAGGGCATTCATGGACAAATAATACTTGTCACACTGCTTAGCCATCTGCATAATTAATTGGACCATATCTTTTTAAACAAAAATCATGAGGTTTTTGCTATCACAATCTGTTTGGTGAGGAAAAGATTAAATCCACAGTTCCTTCCATCTGGAATGCTAATTGCAGCATGCAGAAGATGTCATTTGGCTATGGTATTTGGCATTGGCAATGAGTCTGTAAAATTTATGAGCAAGATACATACCTAAAGAAAATGTAGATACAAGAAGAAGATATCTGTGATGGCTCACTTTGACACAAAGACCATAAAAAATTGAAGCAGTTTCTGCTCCTTTTTTGCGATCTTGATGGAGATGAGGTACAAGCATTGGTGGTGGTAAGCTCTTATTGTTGTTTACCAGAGCCTTATTTTTGTAAAAAAATTCCATTTGTTTGTTATGTTTTTGCTTTTTGGATATGCATTCTTAGTTCTTTGCAAAGTTGGGAGAAAAGTTGCCTGAGAATCCAGCTTAGAAAAACAACTGCAAAGAACAAGTTCTCAAGGAAAAATCCCACAGAAACACACACTAGGAAAGAATTCTACAGACCCTACTCTTTCATCCAACTGTTAGTTTGAGCTGGAACCCAAACTGTGGATTCGTAACTGCCATCAAGGGAAGAGAAAAAGTTTTTAAGAGAAGAAGAAGAAGAAGAAGAGAAAGTGGGTTAGTAACGGTCAGAGCTTTTCCCCTTCCCGGATTCTGCTCCTCAATTGACAAAAGCTACTTACTGCCAAGGGTGTTTAGCAACAAAAACAAACTGAGATTTGTCAAAACGAGAAGGGAAGTAGCAACAGCACTACTAGATGAAGAAGACTTGAAGAAGAAGTATGGAAGAAGATAGGGATACTGAGCATGGGATTTTGGAGACCATAATGTCACCACCACCTGAGAGTTTTCACAGCAATGGCAGCTATGAACTATTCTCACCCTCATCAGAAGCTTCTTTCTCCACAACGCAAACACTCTTTCATGATGGGCTCTCCAATCTCCATCACCATGCTGCCAATTTCCAGCAGCCAGCAGCAGCAGTAGCAGCAATCCTCATGGCCAGCCCTGGCACCCCCTTCCACATGATGAACACCACCATGAATCCCAGTTATGGAATCCAGGCTCTCATCAGTGGGATACATACAGGTTCTGGTGGTTGTGGTGCCAGTGGTGGACTTGTGGTGGATCATCATGATCAGCAAAGTGGTAGCAATTTCTATGACATGAGACTTCCGAATCTTGCCTCTGAGTTAGAGATTCGAAGGTAAAAGAAAATTGGACATGACACTCTTTCAAGTCCATGTGCCACCACCACCCACAGCAAACTTTTTTTTTGTCTCCTTGCCAGCCAGATCTGTTGATTCTGTGTGATGATGGAAAAGCTTGAGAGTCTATCTATCTGTTGATTCTAGATGGTGATGGAAAGCTTGAGATGTGGTGTGAATGTGTAATTTCAGAGAGAGGAACTCAATGGGTCATTATCTCTGATGCAACAATATGGGTTTGTTTGTGTAACTCTGTGCTGTCATTTGGGATGCAGAGAATGGAACAGGAAGAACATCTTGGAAATCAAAGAAAGACAAATCAGATCAAAAGCTCAGCAAGAGCTTGTAAATTTTTCACCATCCACTGGCAAAGCAACCCCAGATTCTGAATCTCTCGAGTGTATTTAGATCATCATCATCTAAATTATGGATCTCATAACACTCCTTTTGCACAGATCTTGGAGCAAGCTGCAAAGGAGCGTGAATATTTTTATACAGAAAGAGCAGCACAATTGCAGGCTATGAAAATCATCAACAGGTACAAGTAATTCTAGACTCTTGTTTTCCAGTTCCAGAATTCGCCACCTTTGATCATCAGAGGAAATGACACACAATCTCTTCCTACAAAAAAATGTGCAAAGAACTTCAATGCAAGAAAATCTTGATACACGAAAATCTTTCTCTTGCAAGAAAGTTGTTCATACAAGAAATTTATCTCTCGTGCAAAACTTCCATCAGAACTTCATGACATTCTTTGAGTCTGAATGTCAATCCGTTTTACATTCAAAATCACTCAAACCACTTGATGCAAAATTCAGAATCAATTGTCTCAGATCTTTAAAACCTAAACCTCTGGAGAAATTGACATGGGATTCTGTTCTTATTTTTAAAACCCTTGGGAAGAATGAATCAGGGATGTGAGGATGATGACCATCATGACTCTCAAGTGTTGATGGTCTGTTCATTTCAGGGAGAAAGAGAGGTTGTTTTGTGCACATATGCAATCCTCACAGAACTGTAACTCAGATGAGGGAAATAATACATGGGAAGCAGTGGCAGCACTCATTGGGTTGGATCTTGAAGATCAGGTTGTAGTTTCCAACAGCAGCAGCAGCAACAGCAGCAAGAAGCTTCAAGATGTGAAGATTGCAGAGCTATTGAATTCCAAATTGGGCACTGACCCAAATTCACCAATTGGAATCATAATGGCTGCTCGGGACTTAGATGGCAGGAGACTCAAAGATCCTCCCCCAACACCCTCAAAAGCAACAGACTTGTCACGTTTCAAAGAGGTAAACAGCTCATTTTCTTTCTTTTTTCCCCTATAATTAATACTACTGCTATTTCTCTCTCCTAGCTTGTTCACAATTTTTTGTGCATTTGATGCAATTTCTACATTGAAGATTTAATATGCCTTGCTCATGCATTTGGTCAAACATGCAATTTTTACAATGAAGATTTGATACACTTCACTTGGTGACATTTCAAAGAGCATTGCAATCAAGAATTCTCAGCTTGTTAATTCAGCCAGGATCGAATACTTCAATCAACAACCCTGCATAATTATACTTTCCATATCCTCGAATGTTCATGGTTGTTTTCTTTTCTGACTCAGTTAAGCAAAAAAATTCTAATGCAGATATTGATGAAGCTAAGGAATCAGCCTTTGGTGCGGTAAGCAGGATTGAGTACAGGTTGCAGACATACTCTATGCGGTGTCTATTGTTTTCACAAGGTTGCACAAATCAGTCATATCTTCTTGATGAGAATGAGTATAGTTGTGCTCAGTTTTTTCTCCAATTTGCAGACTATTTGCTATTTTATCATAATGGTATAGGAGCAAGATCATTTATTGTAGAGCTTGCAAAAGCATACCAGGTCAGATGTTGGAAAATCAGCATCATCCTATGTACAATGAGCACTGCATATGGACACAAAGGCATAAAAGAATTTACCATTCTGCAAATACTGAATTTGTCTCTCTGCAGAAAAAATTTGTGATGAATTTCTATCACAAATTTATGTGATAGAGAGTCACAGTGTTTTCAATTGTTCCCATTTACATCACTCATATCTCCAATTTTTGCATTTCATTGTGGTTTCCTTTCTCAGATGCTATAGTCTTTCCCAGTTGCAGCAATTGTAAATTACCCAGGGTTTGGAGTCAAATATCACCCATATGGAAACAGGAACCAATTTTAGCAACCACCCGATTCTCAATTTAATGGCCAAGTATAGAGGAGACAGACCCTAATATATTCTCTGCCAGTGAAAATATCACATGCCCTGTTAGCTTTGATATTCAGAATCCACTTTCAGATGTCAATTAGCAAGTCTTCTGAATCTCTTCCTTCAGACCCCAGTCATAGAAGTGGTCGTAGAACTGCACATATCAGAGAACATCACATTTGAGGAGGACTAACCTTATGAGGTGCACCGACAATAATAACCCTTGTCATGTTTTTACATTGGCAATACTTAATCATCGTACGTGCTACCTTTGTTGTGACTCTGATTTGTACATTCTATGTGTAACCTCTTAACAGTTGAACAAACTTGGAGTATTTGGAGTTCCTGCATGACCTGCTTGCTGTAATAATTGTCATGAATTTTGCACTCAGATTCTCTGATAACCCAATGTAATAGGTTTAGAATTGTTTCACAAAAAATTAAAGATATAAAATTTACAAACAATAACTGTTTGAAAACCCCACTAATGGACAACACTTTACCATATTTCTTTTACAAATATATTAAAACAACTATGCATAACAAAAATGTATTTTGAAACAAATTAGATTAAACATTCACATTCTTAACATGTGATGTTCATGTTAAAACATGCTATTCTCATTTTAAATTATCACATTTGTCATTTCAACATTAAAAAATTCTATTTAAGAAAAAAATGTTGGCGGAATTATGTGCAAGGAATTATAAAACATCAAATGGTCTTGTAAATGGCGTTGATATAAAATTTGAAGATTTTACAAAAAAATTTCAAAATATGTAATCTAAATACATTTTTGTAATCTTTGAATCATACATAATACACGAATTCACAATTTACAAATCTATAAAAAAATTCAAAACTTAACAAAAAATGGGTGCCAATTGAATGTAATATTGTCAAAATACAAATAGGGACTAATCCTTCTCACACTATCACAAGAATCCAATTCCAAATTTAATTAACTATGACATGGATTATACATTGTTCACAAGGGTTGACTTTTGATCATTTAACATTTGATTTGACTAGTGCGACAAAACATGGTTTAACATATGCTACATTATTGGGGTTTCATTCAAAAGAACATTTGCATTTATTATCTCCATTGTTGAATAAAAACTTTCAAGTAGATCATTTGGTTCCAAATGAAATGTTTCAATTAAGAACAAATGCACAATACAAACTTGAGCTATTGTTTCTTTAAAGTCCTACCATTCAGATATTTTAATTTTACAATTTCTTAATACTTTTTCTTTAACACTACATTTTGAAGATTTTTTTGCGGACCCAAATCTATTATCATCTCATATTTTAAGTTTAAATGAAAAGAATAAAAAAGTTCATTTGAACTCAAAAGTTTACAATGTTTTATCACAAAAGTTCCATGTATGATATTATGATGAACATAACACTATGATATTTTGTGGTGACAATATGTCATTGACAAAAAATGCAACAATCACAAATTCTAGTGTTGAATTTATCACTACACTTTTTAATGATAACACATGAGAAACATTATATATAATCCCAATATATAAACCACCCAAAATGCAAGTGACAATTTTCAATTATATCCTAAAAAATATTATACAAAAAATGCCTTCACATTGTCCAACTGTAATAATTGAAGATTTCAAAATAGATTTCTTAACATTAATAATTTAATCATCAACATTATATATTAGAAGAAAAATCCCATTTTTTGACTTGTCTTAGGCAACTAAAATGTCTTTTGCGACTATTTTTTATCACTTATGAATGAATACAATTTTAAATTCATTAAAAAAACATCACTATTAATGATACACAAATAGATCACATATGGACAAATGCATCAATAGAATAATGTCATTTCAAATCAACACATGCATATTGGAAAAATCATAAACCCATTTATTTTGCTTTCAAACCACCCAATTATGTTCCTCAATTTGTTTACCACACAATACCACAAAACGACTTAATAAATTTAAAAATGAAATATGCTAGAAAAAAAACCTAAAGATCATGATAAGAAGGCTTCTGGAAAAACATTTGCAAACCTTGAGCATGAATTTGTACAATTCAAGTTACTAGTCCAAATGTTATGACAAATGGAGTTTACTTGTCCATGATGCTTATATAATTGAAAATTGTCCTTCTAAGATTAATATGTAATATTATTGGTTTCATTTGTAAAAAATGTTTTGTAATTAAACATCTAATTTATCTAATTCATAATCGTTGTTATATTTTTGAAAAATATATTTCATAAAGGTCCATTCATTGTTGGGGATACACAAAAGGAATCTCGCCCCAAAATGAGAAACATAGTGATAAAGACACATAATGATAAAACCTTTATAAGAACTTTGCCAACCTTCATTATATAAAAATGCAAAAATTTCAATTAAACCAAACTAACAAGATTTAGTGGAATTTGCAAGTGTAAATAAAACTACAAATGTGATACTTAGCCATGAAATGTTTTTTAAAATCATGATTGCAAATTCAAAATGGTTCCATACAATAACAATAATGAAATGTGTGCAACCATTTTTTTGCTGGTTGTAATTTTCTCACAATGTTTGTTCAAAGAAAATGTTCACATTTGATCATCTTTTGCATCTAAATGTTTTCTTTTTCAACGATGACAAATGTTAATTTTACCAAGTTAAAAAAACGTATTTTTTCTTTTACAAAATAAGAATGACAAATAAAAAAATTATTTTTTATTCAATGAATGTTCATTTTGTGTGTTGGTCTTTCCATGACTTAACTTTTAAAACTAGTGTGCATCAATGTTTTCAATTACAAAATCTATTATGTGACTATAATAAATTACAATCACATAAGTGGCTCAATATTGCAAGTATAATAATCTTAACGCTCTTACACATGTATAAACACATATATGCACATACACACAAACAACTACAAATAAATCACACAATAATATATGAATTTGTATACATACATAAATGCACATGTACAACATCTTATCTACCAATGTGTTTATGATGCCTTGTTCAAAACTTGATACCACACCAAATTTGGTTATTTCATTGTACAATAGGGAGTGCTACTTGATTTAAGAAGCATCTGTTTGGCATCAATTTTTCAAAAGTCAATGACTTACACTCAACTTTCAGAAAAAAAAATATATTAAAAAAAAAATTAACATTTTAATCATGTTGAAAAAAACCAAAAGTAAAATAATCATAGTTCAAATCTCAAAAATTCATGTTTCAAAAATCCTCAAATTCATGAAATAAAACACAATAAAATTTACCAGAATCTGCTTCAAGGAAATTTTGGCAATAACCAAACTGGTCTAAATTCTAATCTATGTTTCGTGGATGCTCCAACTTCAATAAATTAGCACATGAACTTAATGTAAATGCAAATTACACATTGGAATGCTCCAAAATTGGAGCAAGTGCAAATTACAACACTCAAATGCTGCATCAGAATGGGGTCAAGTGCAAATTACAGTTCAGGAATGAATCCATTGAAACTGAGGCAAAGTGCAAATTATGGTACTGGAATGATGCATTGAAATTAGTGTAAGTGCAGATTACGGAGCTGGAAGGCTCCAGAATGGGGGCGCAGCTGCTTGCAAGAACTGCAGATTGGTAGCGTTGATTCCCAGCGAAGCTTCAAGCACGGCAGCGGGGATCTTGGTTTCCAGCAATTGGTTGGCGGTGATCAAGAAGCCGGGGAACTGGGAATTGAGGCTATTGAAGGTGACGGCAGGTCCACTACCAACATTGATTTGGAAATGCACAGTTCCCTTGGGGAAGATGTAAATGTCTCCCGTTTGCAGAACTTCTGCATACAGCACGTTGTCGAAGCTGATGAAGCCCGTGTAGATGGACCCCTTCACCACGAACAACGTCTCGGTCGCCAACGGATGCGTGTGTGGAGGAATGACGCCTCCCACCCCGAAATCAAGTCTCACATGCGAGATTCCTAACGTATTGAGAGCTGGGTATTGATGTACATCTCCAAATGTTGGGAAGCTGTTTGTACCTGAGACATTCACATCCCCTGCAAATACAAAACCACCCCAAATGCACCGGACGAGTAATTATTAGATACATACATGTCTTAAAGAAGATTTATGCAGGTTGACCCAAATTAATATCTCTGAGATGTTGTAATTCAAGCTCCAGCTAGCTGCAAAGAATAAGTTCCTAAAATTCAAGTTTCTTTGGGATCGAAGTGCGAACCAGGTTTACGGAAGCCCGTGAAGAGGAAGTCTTTGGACGTAACATTTGCGCGGGCTTTGCAAGGGTAGCCGTTGACGCGTGGAGCGTTGGGGGAAAGATCTGCCACACAGAAGTCCTGCAACGGATCTGGGTCCGCAGCTTGCACTATGAGAGCAGTGATTAGCGCAGTGTACAAGGCAAATGCAACGGTCACTCTCCAGGCCTGCAGGCGAGGATCAGACGCACGACTGGTACTGTAATTCATGATGGCTTGATTAAAAAGCTTGAAACAATCAAAGGAAGGATGATGAGAGCGAGAGTAGCTGATAACTTAGCAGCAGTGAAGAATTCTCAAAATTTCAGGAACAATTCTCAAAGTTTGTACTTGCAATGATATGAGTTCATTCAGCAAGGGTTTTCTTAAATACTCGATTTGCAGTTACGTTCCCAGAAGCCTCCTCCTCCTCCTCCTACATGAATATATTGTATGTCAACGGCTGAGGAGTGTTGAACTCTGCAGCTGCAATCACTCTCCAGTTCTAATTACGTTTCCCGGATTTTTTTGCGCAGGTAAGACTATGGGTCATGTACTTTCTAAACTTGTGGAAAAATCTCCGTAGAAAATGTGTGCAGATTTTAGGTACGAATTACTAGTGTTTGAAATTTCAATTTGGATATTTGGAGTCTGAAAGCCTCTTGCAAGCCTCATCTGAGGGACCATATGAGGCTAAATATTAGAATATTGTACAAAATGTGTACATATCCTAGTTACCTTTACCTTTACCATTCTGGCATCTTCTTCAAGAAAGACGATTTATTTATTTATTTTCATTTTTACAGTGAAAATAAAAATTTCTTGAAATTCCTACAGTTGATGTGGGAAATTTGTTTTTGCTAAATAATCTTGCACTACTTAGGCACGCGACACCACCATGCTTAAGGGCATCATGCAGTCAATAGTAATTTTTGAGAACTTTGGGCATTGTGAACAATTGATTTGAAGTTTTTTTTGACATTTATTGAAAATAATTTAATTATTGTTGGGGTGGTAAAGGTACTATGGACATTCGTTGTTGATGGTGCCTAGTATATTGTCACTCATCAATTGATTTTGGGGACCCCCAAAGTTCAACCTTTGGTTGACCCATCACAAAAGAATAGAAGTCTGAATAGTCCTAAAATAGAGTAGATATGTTGAAATCTCCTCCCTCAGGCTGGTTATATACGTTACAAGAGTAGAACTTAGCTTAAGAATATGGGATAAAGTGAAGAGCTCTTGAGAACATGTTGGGGAACACATTGAGAACTTGAGAACAGTTTAGGAACCTGAAGGGAACAGATTGAGAACACATTGGGAACAGAAAAACAAAAAGCCCCCCCCCTCATTGGGTGCATGGAAATTCTAGTTCTGAGAGCTTTTGTCATCATTTTCAATCTGGACTTAGGGGGGTACTTATTTGTTTGAATTAGGAGTCAGAAAGTCTCTCACAAGCCTAATCTTAGGGTCCATATGATCTGGCATAGGTAGAATTGTAGAAATACACAACCTTAAATTCTTTTTGCTTTGCTTTTTGGTAAATTTCTGTTTGCTGGAGGAGTTCCGGCAATTTGAAGAAGTGCACGAAGTGCAGAGGTGCGTCACAGTCCTACTTTTTCAACACACTGCATTTCCCCGCAAGCAAGACTTCGGTTGCGTCGGTTGCGTGAGGTGCAAGGAGATGCGAGAGAGAGAGAGAGAGAGAGAGCAAAGCAAAAGAAATGCCGTTTGTGTGACGTCGAGCACCCTGCCTGCAGTCTTTTTTTCTATTACTAGCGAAATTTCTAAGAAAAAACTAAATTAATTCGCCTGAATTTTGACTTTACCAAATTTCCAGAAATAAAGGTCCACCAAAGGAATGAAACGAACGCGTGGACCCCAGCCCACTTGGGCAATTACAGTGACACACTGATGGGCCGACACGCCGTTCCGTCAGGTGGTTCCTAACCGGTTTTACTTAGCTGGGCATGTTCCAGAGCAAAACTGGTGGGGATTTCAGATCACAAGTGGAACTGGCAGAATCAAAATGTGGAACTAGGTAGGACCTGGGACATTAATAATATTCTATAGAATGGGCCACAGAATGTGCTCCCTAGGGCACCCCAGAAAAGGTGCACCTGGCAGAATCGGCCTTCCAAATGGCCCAATTCACCAGGGTTGAAAGCAGGTAGGATAAACCAGCCCATCACCGATTGCCTGCCTATGATTGAACACTTCTTTATATCTTGCTCATATGTGTTTCATTTTGAGTGATTTAAAATGTTATGGGAGTGCTACCTCAAGCTCTAGGAATCATCTTTGCAGTGCAAAAGAAAAAGAGCAATGAAAAAATAACAAGAAGGAAAATAAGCTTTCCAACTTATAAAACGTATATATTCTCTTTGGACCCCTCTTACTTTCAAACCTCATAACTTTCTTATTTCTTATTAATTTTTAATGATTTAAAGTGCTATAGAGGCACCACCTGAAGTTCTACAAATCATCTTTGAAACTCCAACAGCAACAGAGCAACATACAAAGAATTTTTTGAGTGTTTGGGAACTGGCTTTGGTAGTGTTAAGTGGTTTGTTTTTTTCAGTTCTCTACCCCCTTTGCTTTCAGAGGCTGTAAGTTTCTCATTTCTAATCCGTTTTTGACAATTGTTTGTTAGTGTGTCAGATGCACCAAGAGAAGGGGTTCAAGTTTTGTTTGGACATAAAAAAACAATGAAGCCCTGCCCTTCGATCCAGCCTGCCCTGAGCACTTAAGTGCTCACCGGCCGGTCTACCCTAGACAGCCAGGGAAAAAAAAGGGTTGGGCCAGTAATGAAAACTAGGTTGCTATATTATTTTTTGAAGTATGAGGCCGGGGATGATTCTGCCTCCCAATCAGGCTATAGGAGGGGGCTGAATTAGTCAGCCCCTTGCATTTAGCATGACACTTTCTGACATGCCCATACTAGGGTCGGTCGATGTTTCAATGACTATTATGAGGGTTACCAATGAAGTCCGAAAAAGCACTTAACCCCCCCCCCCCCCCCCTTTTACAACAATACCCCATTTTTTATTTCCCCTTTTTTTGGGGTTTTTTATGGAAATATTTTTTTTCCTTTCTCCCCCCCTCCCAATTACATTTTTTTTTTTTAT